>Ga0209639_1001280_pt1 | contig 26279 bp, 22 predicted proteins | sample EPASupsiteHSE605_FD_187268 | JGI IMG/M metagenome (GOLD analysis project Ga0209639, IMG submission 187268) | Bioremediated contaminated groundwater from EPA Superfund site, New Mexico - Sample HSE6-05 (SPAdes) (version 2) | ecosystem: Environmental > Aquatic > Deep subsurface > Groundwater >...
CATTCAGATTGTTCATGGCCATAATACTTGAATAATTATTTCTGATTTGTGTGATAATACTAAAAGATTTCTCATGGGAAGATAAAAAATCATAAATCCTATCATTGTTGACATGAAAATCATGTCTTATCTTTCTGATTGCGGTTCCGTTACTATAAATGTTTAGAAGTATTCCATCCAAAATCTTGTTTGAATCAACGGTTTCATAAACCATTTAATTTAGGTGTACTTTACTTTAAAGAAGTAGTTTACCAGTTTTCTCTTTTTATCACAATGTTTTTTCCTAAAAGCCGATAATGTAAATATTTATCAATGGTCAAATTTTCTGAAGATTATATTGCTTCAACTTTTATTTAATAAGATATCCTATCGAATTTTCAGAAAAACACCGATTACAATTGAATCATAATTATCATTTCTGAAGAAAAAGTGAACGTTTGTTTCAAAAAATGATAAGATCAGACAGACACAAAAATCACTTCACTTATGTTGTCGTGTACAAACAACCACAGCAACTCTGGGCTTATGCAATTTGTGAGGCTTCATGGAGGATGTTCTTCAGGACATGGTGTATCTGGATGCACGGGATCAAATAAAAATGTTTCTTCCAAATGTTCAAGCTCAATTCCAGATTCAAAATTAGGAATTTATTCCTTTGAAGATCCAAAAATGAAAATGTTTTGTTTCCAGTGCCAGGAAACATTCGGAAACAAGGGATGCACAAGTAAGGGAATGTGTGGAAAGGCACCACAAACAGCTAACCTTCAAGATGATTTGATTTATCTATTGAAGCAAATATCTCTGGCAAGTGCTGGAGAGGTAACAAACGAAACAGGTCTCTTTATTATCAAATCATTATTTATGACCATCACAAATGCTAACTTTGATGATGCTGCAATCAACAGGCAAATTAATGCCGCTAAGGATATTTTAAAGTCTATGAAAGGATCATCTGGATGTGCACCTCATGGTGTTTTATCCGAGAAGAATGAAGATCTTCGCTCATTGAAAGAGCTTATTACTTATGGTCTGAAGGGAATTGCGGCTTATGCTGAGCATGCCGCTGTTCTTGGCAAAGAAGATAATGAGATTTATAAATTCACGGTGAAGGCTTTAGGAATGATCTCTCAAGAGCTTCCTGCTGACAAACTTATCGAGCTTACCCTTGAAACAGGAAATTGTGCTGTGAAGACCATGGCTCTCCTTGATAATGCTAACACTTCTACATATGGAAATCCAGAAATTACCAAAGTTAAAATTGGCGTTGGTAAGAGACCAGGTATTCTAATTTCTGGTCATGATCTTAGAGATTTGAAGGATCTTCTTGAACAAACCAAAGATATGGGAATCGATATTTATACTCATGGTGAAATGTTGCCTGCTCACTATTATCCAGAACTTAAGAAGTACCCTCATCTCTACGGAAATTATGGTAATGCTTGGTTCCATCAAAACACCGAATTCGCCAAATTCAATGGTCCAATTCTTATGACAACAAATTGCATCACACCAGTACAAAAGGAATACAAGAATAGGATTTTCACCACTGGTGTAGTTGGTTACACTGGTGTCAAGCACATCCCAGATAGAATCGGCGAAGGAATGAAGGACTTTTCTGAGATCATTGCATTAGCAAAGAAATGCAAACCTCCAACCAAGCTTGAAGATGGTGAAATTATTGGTGGTTTTGCTCATAACCAAGTCATGGCTCTTTCTGGAAAGATTGTAGAAGCGATCAAGGCTGGCCATATCAAGAAGTTTGTTGTAATGGCTGGCTGCGATGGAAGGCATACAGAGAGACAATACTTCGAAGATGTTGCCAAGAACCTTCCTAAGGATACCATTATTCTCACATCAGGATGTGCTAAATATAGGTACAATAAGCTTAACCTTGGTACAATTGGAGGAATTCCACGAGTTCTTGATGCCGGCCAGTGCAATGATTCATATTCACTTGCTGTTATTGCATTAAAGCTGAAGGAGGCATTTGGTTTGAAAGATGTAAATGATCTCCCACTTGCATTCGATATTGCTTGGTATGAACAAAAAGCCGTCGCTGTTCTTCTGGCTCTTCTCTCCCTCGGCTTCAAGCACATAAGATTGGGACCAACACTTCCAGCATTCGTTTCTCCAGGTGTTGCCAAGGTTCTGATCGACAACTTTGGTATCATGGGTACAACTGATTACAAGACAGATGTCAAAATGATCGTTCAAAACAAGTAAACTTTACAATTGGGAAATATTTTTACCCCCTGCACTCATCCGTTATAATGACTCTAGGGAAAGCCAAGATTATAGAACATGACATGGAAGATTGGCTCCTTCAAGAATGTATTGATTGTTCTTTATATGCGTTACATAATTTTTCAGACGAACAGTCTGTTGCTGAATTTATTAAGTCCGAATTAGATCAAAAGTATGAACCTTCATGGCACGTAACTGTTGGTCAATCATTTGGTGCTTTTGTAGGCCATGACATCAGAAAATGTGCACATTTTGCAGTTGGTTGTTTATTCTTTTTAATCTATAAATCACCAGATCCAGAGGTGCCATATCTCGAAGGTGAAAACAATGATGATGAATCATTCGACGAATAAAAGTGTTGATTTTATTTATGAACATTTAGCAGCAGTAGCTGTTTTCGTTTTGCTCTTTTCGCTGAACAGGGAAAGGCTTGAGATGATAAACCTCTTGAGCAAGATCAGAAAACAGGTTATCCACATTCTCACCAGTCTTTGCAGAAACTTCGTAATACTTTAAACCAAGTTTTGATGCACAAAGAGATGCCATTTCAAAGGAAACTTGCCTTTTCTCAATAAGATCTGTTTTATTTCCAGCCAAAAATATGCAAGCCCCATCCTGGCAATTTTCCTGAAATAATTTAATCCATTCTTCGATTGTTTGGAAAGACTCGAGATCACTAATATCAAACATAACAATACACCCCGATGCACCTTGAGAGTATAATCCAGTAAAGGATCTATACCTTTCCTCACCAGCAGTGTCCCATATTCGCAAAGGAATAATACCTTTGCTCGTAGAAATGTCTCTGGTAACCACCCCAGACCCAACTGTGGGTGTAACAATCCTTTTAAATTCCTTCTCTTGGAGCTGAAGTACAACACTTGTCTTCCCTACACCTGATGGCCCCAGTATGACGACTTTGTGTGCCGCAGGTTCACTCATGAACTGATTTGACGATTATTATTTAAATGTTGCTTTCCAAACCCAAACAGACAGGGTTCATTAGCTCTAAAGAGGGTAAGTTGTTTTCCTTGTATGATGTTACGATACCCGATGAAGTCAAGTTTTTGGTATTTTTTCAGGATATTATTTATGGTCATTCTCCATTGGATGTATTGAAATACGTATCTGAAAATAAGTTTTTTAGTACCAGATCTGGGATGGTATATCTCTCAAAAAACCTATGCCATTTTTTGAAGGCAAGACCACTTTGTTTTTCTAATTTGATTGAAATCTATGATAGTTTGTGTAGCCAACCAGACTTTGGAGCTAAATTTAGAGAAACATTCGTTAAGTCATTGGCAATTAATTTCGGAATCCGAATGATTTCATATCTGTTTTATACAGATAGAATCGAAGAATCATTAGTTCCTCGTTTAGAAGATGAAGCAATAATTCAAGCTTATTTCCCAACTCTTGCGAAAGGCAAGAAAGCTCAAATGATGACTGAAAGCTTTAATTCAAAGGGTTTCGCTGAGTGTATTTTCAATGGATGGGAAAAAAATAGTCTTGGTTACATAATTAAATTTGATTTAGTTGATGTTCTCCAAGAATATTCCAGTGTTCCTGGGTTTAAATGGAACGAAGTTATTAAATCAGGGTTTTATGAAAAAATTCCAGAATCAATGTCCCTATTGACATTGGCAGCTTATTATGGATCTGAAAAATGTTTCAGTTTGATTTTATTAAATTCTGAAATTGACGAGGACGTGAAAAAATATTCAATAATAGGTGGTAATATATCAATAGTTAGACAAATTGAGCAGATAACAAATTCTATTCCACTTTATCTCACCGAATGCATGTTATATAACCACAACGACCTTTTTGGTTGGATGGTTGAAAATAAAGTTTGTGATTCAATATTTTCAGCAAATCTTTCCATTAGTAGTAATTTAAGGGGATTTTTCTTTATAATTGAAAATAGTACAAATCAGTATCTGAGGAGCCGTTTGGTCTTTTTTTTGTTTTTGGAAGCACTCTATTTAAATCTTCAGTTGAAAATGGGGCCATCCCTGTTCTGGAATTTTTATTGAAATATGGGTTTAATACAGAACACTGTGGATTGCTTTTTAATTCATTAGTAAAAGCAGTAATGCATTCTAATGATGAAATGATTCAATTTCTTCTAAGCAAAGGAATCGACATAAGTATCTCACCAGAAATGCAAAACAGGTTTCATCAAGGTTTTGGCTCAAAAGAGGAATATTTATCAATTGATCATTGTGCTATAAAGTATAACAGCATAAATATTCTAAAAATTCTGCTTGACAATAGATGGAATAGAAAAAGGAATTACAAAGATTTTCTCACTATTTTTATGAAGATCTCTTTCGATATGCAATAGAATGTAAGAAATCCGAAATTATTAAATTCTTTTTTGAGATGAATATTCCAATCAAATTCTCAGTAATTGCCCATGGGTTATTTCGCTCAGCCATAGACACTAATGATATTGATTTCCTTAATAAAGTGTTATCAAAATCCAACACATTTTGTTATCAAAAGCTCTTGAGGCAAGCATTTTATTCTTCATCTAAAAATACATTATTGCAGCTCTCAATTAAAAAAGGCAACATTGATATTATTAATATGCTTGAATCTCATGGGTTCAGTTATTTAAGTGATAATTCAATTAGTAATTATTTATTTTTTTGTTCTCCTCTCTGCTTGAAGCTATAATATGTGGTCACTTCCATATCATCGAGCACTTTGTTTGCAAAGGCTGTAATGTCAATGTTCACTCAGATAGTTATGAAACACCAATATTTGTTGCTATAAGGCGGCGTAAATCGAGAATTGTTGAGTTTTTAGTGAAAAATGGTGCGAATATTAACATTACTAATGGTTTTTATTTGATCATAATAATATAAATTTTGTAAATATATGATTACTCCTCTTCATATAGCATCATCTACAACAGATAATATAGTCCAGTTTTTAATTGAATCTGGGGCTAAAGTTAACGTATATGACAAAGAATTTCTATATTGTTTTATGTAATCTCAATGTTTAAATGAGGACTCCATTATTTATGTCAATGAAAAGTAATTCCAAAGAAAATTCTCTGTTTTTAGTAACAAACGGAGCCAATTGTAATGAAAAGGATATACATTTTTCTTATGTGCCAATGGAATATCTCCAATGTATTTTGCAATAAAGAATGGTAACATGGATAATGTCAAACTGCTTCTTGAAAATGGTTTTGATATAAATACTCAAATCAAGTCCGTTTTATTAAGAATTTTTCTCGTGATTCTCTTTTTTATGCTCATATTAAAGGAAATTATGATATTGCAATGTATTTGATATCCAAAGGCGCCAATTTAAATGCATATCTTGATAGTATTCAATTGTTTATTTTTATGGGTCATATTTGGTAATTCCTACCTCAATAATGAATATTGATTATTTTTCTAGTATTCTTGACCAATCACGAGATATTATTAACCATCCAAATTGTTATTATTTTTCTATTCCAATTTCTGAAAATTATTTTTAACCAAACTCCTTTGAAAACTGCAATAGAAAGTGAAAACTTATCACTTGTCACATTATATTTATCAAAAGGTGCTGATGTTAATCAATTAGATATGAAGTTGATTTAATAGTATTATATTTTCTGTTTAAGAGTTGGATTCACCATTAACAATTGCGATAGAACAGGGTAATAATGACGTTATTCGTCTTCTTATTCAATCTGGAGCAAATCCCAATACCCCAAACCTCCTAATTATGATTTATATTATGGAATTACCCCTTTTCATATTGCATGCGGATCATGCGATTCTTCAATAATTGATCTACTCACTGTCCAAGGTGCAGACCCTAATTTACTAGACTGTGTATATTTTTGCCAAACAATGTTCCACTAATTTGAAACAACACTCCCCTCTTTATCACGCTGTTAAGAGTCTGAATATGAATGCTGTCAGGTCTTTGATATCTAGAGGTGCAAATGTTAATGCCACAGTTAATATTGTTTTTTTTCATTTTATTATGGATCATACCTTCATTTAGCTGCCAAGAAACAAAGTTTAGATTTTTGTACATTTTTTATTCAGAATGGTATTCATGTTAATATACTTAATTCTGATATTTATACGGATTTTTTGGTATGTCTCCCATATATTACGCAGAAAAACCAGAATTAATACAGTATTTCATTTCTCAGAATGCAAAAATTGATGGATCTATCAACCCGAATTCCATGACACCTCTTCATTTTTATATTTTGGACAAAGATGATAAAGCGGACATTCCTAAAGCTTACCTAGGCCTTAAAGCATCTACAGCAGTTGATCTATATCCTGATCTCCCTTCTTGTACTCCTATTGAATTAGCTCAGTATTTAGGGAAAAAACAAATGGTTTCAGTATTAAATAAAACTTAAATGAGAAATTGATTTCTTTAATTTGATCTTAATATGTTGATGATTTCTTCATTGTGATAATCATTAGCAATTTGGATAGGAGTTCTCCCACAAAACAAACTAACACATTAAAAATACAAAAATTAAATTATCAATTATTGTATAATCAGCACCAAATTTTAAGAGTATCTGAGCAATTTGGGCGAAACCATATCTTGCTGCTATATGAAGAGGTGTCCAGCGGATGATACTTCATTTATATCAAATTTTTCCCAATTACATGACTTCGTTCATTGACTTTTGAACCATTTTGCAATAAATACTTAACTGTTTCAATATGGTTTTTTTGTACTGAATAGTGAAGGGGTGTATAGTCATAAAGCATATGTAAGTGTAGTTATTTCTTGAATTGATATCATTCCCTTTATTTACAAGTACATTAATTACTTTTAACATTCCATTCTGTGCTGCATGATGAATTGGGGTATTGGAAAATAAATCATTTTTGCAGAATTATTTTATAAAGAAATAAATCCTGAGAACAAAAATCTGCTCCATTATCACATAGAAAAGCGACAACCAAGTGGTGTCCGTTCTTAGATGCATAATGAAGTGGTGAGAAACCAAAATAGACGAACAATCGGAAATAATGCTTAAGAAACTAAACATACTGCATTTACATCAGATCCTTTATTCACCAAGTACTTAACAATACTAAGTTTTCCCTTTTTGCACGCTTTGTGAAGGGCAGTTCTCTGATAATAATCTCTATAATCTTGAAAACCTATTTTTGAATATATCCTTAAAATTAACATTTGCCCCGTTTTGAATAGCAAACAACATTGACCTTATATGATTACTCATAACCAATTCATCTGGGATTTCTCCAAAGGAGGAGTAGACCCAATCAAACACATCAGATTGATAATGTTTCGAAGCCTCAATCAAGCAGTTATAACCCAGTACAGTTTTTGCTGAGCAGAGATGAATAATTTCAAAGCAGTTACCAGCCATTGAAGAAACCAAAACACTTGGTTCAATTAAATGATTCCTCAGTAGTAATTGTTTGAAACACTTTATTGATCCATAATGAGCCGAAACCGAAAGAGGAGAAAGAGATATGGGTTCAATTGACCATTCAAAAGGACTCCATGCCACTTTGGAAAATGATTTTGAATCATGAAGCAAAAAATAGTTGTTCAAAACTTCCTCAATATCATATTTCAAGAAATAACCTGGAGAATCAGCTAAAAATCCATAGTCTCTAAGCTGCGAAAGCCCTTTCCCATCATTATCAAACAAATCTTGATATGTAAAAGGGAGTAACTTCGAATTAAAAAAAACATTAATCTGGTCGATGAATTTGGGATTAAGTTCAAGGAAAATACAAAAAGAAACAACACTTTTATCATTCTCAACCAGTTCTAAAACATCATTTGCATTAAATAGACCCTCTTTCAATAGCCGGTAGCACAAAATTGGACAAATACGAAAAGAAGATTTCAAAAGACAGGGTTTCAGAATTCGGAAAAGTTCCTCATTATTTACACACGAAACACACAATTTCACAACATAATCGATCAAATTTGGCCTAATTAATGGTAATGTGCATATCTCCCTAATCAACTGAACCATATCAAACTTTTCAAAATTTATTTCATATACTCCATTCAATATTATATCTTGAAGTTCAACATCAGACACAAGGATCTCTGGAATCTCCACCTCACTCAGACTCTTCATCAAAAATTTTTGTGTCGTCCAGATCCTCAACAAAGAACCCGTCTCTTAACACTAAACAAAGGAATTGCTCAATTTTTGCTTAAATAGTTTTACGTTGTAAAATTTAATGAACTGTGATACAACACTTAGTTTCCTTTTACCCAGTTTAGTATCTAAAGGGTTAGTTAATGATGACCATGATGATTATGCGTTGACTTCTTATCCACGGGAAGTTGCTATGCAGGCAGCAGCAGTTTATGTTGGGGATTATTCTAGAAGGGCGCATAGTATCGATATAAGCAAGAAAAAGAGAGTAAAAATGGTTGTAGAGCATCTTGGTGTTGCTTTATCGATGGATGTGAAAGATTTTAAGTTGATGGCAACTGCTCTTGACATATATAGTCTTTGGATCGATGACTTGAGTATCTTTGGCGATTCCGAACGGCAAAATAAGTATATAAGGAGAATAATACGGCAACTATCGTCTCCCTTTGGAATCCGTTCCCCTGGCTTGATTAAGCATTTTGCATCATCATACCAGCCCCTGTTATTGAAGATTTTGGAGTTTTACAGTAATATTCATAATAAATATGGTTCAATTTTTACCGAAGATACATGGAAACTATTGTTCAGAGTAATTATTGGAATTACAGATGAGTTGCTGACTTTTGAATTCGGATCTCTTTTGTCTCATGAACAAGAAGATGAACTCCAAGAGAGTTGTTGCAACACTTTGTTTTCTATTGCAATGAAGAGCGGCAGAAAGGATATTGATCTATGGGATATTTTCAAGGACTATGGTTCTAGATGGAGTAGGAAACTTGTTTTTGTGAAGGTTTGGGGCCAAATCATATTTTTTATAACTGATGTTTTATCATCAAAAGTTTTGGACAAGCATACTGATAATCTTCTCGTTGGTGGCATTTATATCACTGAAACCCAAATTGATATTAGAAGCCTTGAATTTTTGCTTACCCAGTTACATTGTTGTTTAGATTTTAGTCAGTGTATGATTAACCCATTACTATATGGACAACTTCAGGATATCGTCCATGTCCAAACTTCTTATTTCCAAAAACTTGCCTATGATTCATCTCAGTTTTTATTGAATAGGTATCCTGGAATAGACTTCTTAAAATTTTATGGGAAGTATATAACTCTTGCTTCATTTACAACTGATGCATCATTTGATGATCCAATGGCTACAATGATTGACACAATCTGTGGAGTATTATCAAAAATGGATTTCCCTACTAACCATCCAGTTTTAAGCAGATTGGCAGCATATATGATCAGGATTGTTGATCAAGGCCATCCTCTTTTAATATCTTCTTTTTTGAATAGTGTTGGACCTCTCTTTTTGTCAAAGAAACAGTTTTTGCCAATTATTGCTCATCGTACTATTCATTATATACCAATAATCCAATTAGAAAGTTCTCAGAGATTTATTAGTACTCAGTTTTACTCATCAATTGTTTCTGCATTCAAATCTAGTTTATCATATATTAATGATTACTCTGACAAAGATAAGAATGTAGAAAGAGCATTTTCCAAGCTTTGGACAATTTCATCTTCATGTTCATTGAAGTACCAACTCCTTTGTGCTTGCTTTTGCTTTGAAATCCCCCTTTTTGATTACATCATTGGTATTATTACCAATATTTCATCACAGAATAGCAGTCAGATTCGTTTTGTCGCAACAGTAATACAATACATTGCTCTATTAGTTAGGAAAAGGCCAGATTTGCACAATCTGATAATTGAAAAACAAATCTTTCGAGATATTGTAAAGCAACTTATCAGTATAGATCCATACACATTTGATGATTATGATCTTATGATTTGCTCAACTCTTGTTCTTGCTTTCAATTTTGTTGAGTTTTGTCATCCATTTATATGTATTCCAGAAAATGTCAACATTATTTATGATTTAATCATATTCCTCCAACAACAGATTAAAATTGAAACAAGAGAGAAGAAAAAGGCTAGTGCTGCATTTTGGTTAACCAAAAAGAAACATTATGTACAATCACTAATGGCTGGAATCACATCAAGAATATCTCTTCATCCAACAAGCGTTGATTTCTACACCAGAACAATAGATTCATCAATTGATTTTGCCGAATCAGTATTGATAAAGGCAATTGGTATTGAAAATGACTATTCCAAGCATTACTTTACAGTTGGGAAGACATTGCTTTTAACCTTTATTCAAAAAATCGATGGTACAGGTAAAATGGGAATTATTTCACGAGGCCCGAGTGGGAAATCTATGTGGATTATCGAGAATGATTTCATGGGAACAAAGCCTATTCCTCAGCTTAATCAAGACATCATCATTAGTGAAATTCCTAAGCCACAAAAAATATCCTTCGAAAAGCTTCCTCTTGAAGAAACAAGATCTAAAGAGTTTCTCACATCGGCTACAATGGAATCATTTGAACAAGAAGACGAAAAAGTCCTTAAAGTTTTCGAAAATGACTATAAATCGAGAAAAGATTGGATTAAACTTGGGCTTTATGAAGAATTTGGACATGTATTTCCTTATCAAAGAGAAAGGGTTATTGATTTCCTCCTTCAATCAGGTTTATTAGATATTGAGAATCACCTTGCAATAATTCCTCAAACAAGCCACGAAGTTGTTGAGAGAGTCATTTCCAGCTTTGACCATTTAGAAGCACTAACAGTATTGCCAATTCCAATCATTCCGATTTATGATAAAGATGAATCAGTGGAATTCACATCATCATTAATGAAGAGACACTCACCATCTTTACACTCCCTATTGTCACAAATTGGTAATTTCTTTGACATTAGTAGATGTTCAGATTTGCCAAAAGTCAAGTGTCCAGTTCCATCAACTACTATCACTGGTGCAGTTTTAGTCTTTTTATCACCATCAATGGCATCTACAGAGGAAGATGCTCAATTAATTCACAGTCTAATGAATTCATCATTGTTCACATTATACTTCAACGAGACAGGATTTGATATCAAGAGTACACTTGAAAAGCCATCAAAATTCCATCAGTTAATAGTATCTCCTCATTCTGGAGACTTATATTCTGTTATTGAACCAGATTCACCAAAAGGAACCATATCTCCGTTTTCAATGTCACAAACTCTTAATATTGAGTCCCTTCTGTTTGGAATTGTTTCTAGTTGTGAGCAAATGGTTAGACATATACATAAAAGTGCATTTCCTGATTTGGTCAAAGGTAGATTGGCACTTATTCAAGAATTGGTTACAAAAGAAGGAGATCCAACATTATCATCCCATCTGTCCAGTGCATTTTCTCAAATCTAATAATTATTAAACGAAAAGGGTATTACATTAACATTATTTTTATGAGAAATGAATATCTTGAGGTTTTGGGAGCTGCTGTTGTGTGCTTGAGGCACGGCTCTTTCCCAAGAGAAATGATGGAAGAGCCTTGATAGCTGTCCATTTTAGGTTCTTCTTCATATATGTGGTAATTTGTTTTCTAGATCCATATATGTCATAGAAATGGAGTCCTTTGTACTCAAAAGGCTTACCAATAAATTCACTGAATACACCTTGATCTTTTCGACGAAAATTTAACTCAGATCTGAAAGGATGAAAAATAAACTCTTGACAAAACACAGCTTTGTCAATATCTGTTGGGTTTTGCTGAATAGAATCATTTATGTTTTCGTATGAACTGACATTATCAGGTGACTCAAATGCATCATCTGTATCCAAATCAAGAGCTCTTAGGTCTTCCGCAGAAGGAAAAACAGAAATCAAATGTTTGATAAACGGCATTGATATGCTTAATATAAATGGTGATAGTTTGATATCAATTTTTTCATATACAGGGCATTTCATAACATTAGATGCTTTTTTTGCGAAGAAACTAAGTATTGGCTGCTCTGTTTGGCTCATTGGTACAAAAATATCCCTAAAAGGCAACGAACAAGTCTCATCTTTGACACTTATTGATTTAATAACTGTGGAGAGCACCATCTCACCATTTGGAGAACTTTTGAATTTAAATGAGAACAAGGATGCTTCAGAGTTAACTAATATGCGGTTTTCTTGGTTTCTAACATTGAGCAATAATGTTTTAATATTGGCATGCATACATTTAAACTTTTGAGCCTTTTCTGATTTCGGTATTTGATTGCTTGTACTCGGATATAACTGTTTCAAATATGATGCAAATTCATAATCATAGGGATTGATTTCCAAACTTATTGCGTTTGTATCGAATAAAAGAATAAACTCAGGAGAAAACATGAATAGACTTGGGGTGTATATTGTTAAAAAGGGCACATTATTATTAATGAATGTGCTAATATTATTTGATGAATACTTAAATACTTTCTTACCATCATCATCAAGAGCATGTTCAAATACAAAAGAGTTTATAACTAATCCAAGTTCAGAATTATGTTCATCGAATAAAACCCTTAATTCAAAAGTACCAATAGTGAGAGAGGCAATGGAATTAGAATATGAATCAATACAATCAAATGGGATATATTCAATAACACCGGATTTAGGTTTTTTCATTGGAATATGAATTTTTGGAATTTCAATACTGTTAACAAACTGATGATTCATTTTGATTCTAAAATATGAAATGCTGGCAGTGGTGTGAAAACCTTTTTGAACATTTAATTGGTTCAATATGAGTGTTAGCATTGGATTTTCGTTAAAAAAACCATTAATCAAGTATTCATTGCATTCGATTTTGAGAGAAAGATGATCTTTGGAATTGATCCATAATTTCATTGGATCTCCAGAGAGGCGGAAAACAGTTCTACCTTGCTGCATTATAATGATAACTTTAGGAATTTCTGTGGAAAAATCAATATGAGAGAAGGTGGGATATGGAAACGGTTTTGGTAAAAATGCCGGCGGAGATATAAATCTATTGTATGAGGCAGGTTTAGCAATAATCCTTTCGATTAAAGGTAATGCATTATCTAAATTAAAAACAATATTGCCATCTCCAAATTGAAGATTGCATTGCAGGCTATATGTATGAGTACAGTACTTTTCATATGGAAAGTAAGTTGGGTCGGCAACCCTGGATGAATCAACAAATATAAAAATTGGGGAATTTCCTGTAGAAAAAGGGTTTGTTGAAATAAACTGAAAAGTTAATTTTGGATTGGGTAACACTAGGAATTGCCGAAATGAAAGATCATTAATAGATTTCAAAGCAATGTTTTGTGATGAAAAAACAAAGCAATCCCCATTATATCGAAAAGACATGTTAGGAACAACAACTTCAAAGAGGGCAAACTTAGTAAACTGTGTGTTCGTATCATTAATCTCAAGTTTCAAGGTTTTAATGTTCATTGAAAATCTCGTTTTCATCCTAAGTCTTAAATAATCAAAAAATCTGACTCTTCTAAATAAAAACTTCTTACGACGGAATATTCGAAGCGCAAGTTTAAAGTCTTGTTTGATTTCTTTCATCGAAGGAGAAATTTTAATATCAAGACTATCAATAGAAACGTCTTCATCAAAGAAATACACCGAAGGAGAGGCGATTGCTGGAATATTATAACAGACATTTCCATTATCACATTCAATTTGATAGAGGAAATAATCTTTTTGTTTTTCGCCACTCTTTTTCACTTTAAATAGACATCCCCCAGTTTTAAGATTCGTTAAATATAATAACTGGCCAATATGTCTCCAAGAAAATGCTAAACTCTTTGAAGAAATCGAAAAAGCTCCCCCAGTAATCTTCCCAATTTCGTTCTCAACTAAGTTTTCAGATATATTCAGGAGCTTTTCAATTGCAGCTTTTCTATTAGGATATGCAGGACCATTCCAAATAAGTTCCAACTCAGAAAATTCCAAAGAAAAAACTTCTTTTTGAAGAGGAGGAAGAGATTTTGTAGCATTTTTATAGAGATCAAATAATATTCTTCTTGATTCTCTATAAAAAGTTTCTTCACTAAAGCCGGATTTGGGATTAGCTTTCAGTATTTGAACTGCTTTATCTTGTCTAATAGTAAGCGCATTCATTGCTACTCTTTTAGCTTCATTTTGACGAATAATACTGTCAACCAAATCATTGACAACAAATGAAATTGTTGCTTTGTTAATATTGAATGAAAAAAGTCGTCGAAGAGGAGGCTGATTATCTCTCATTGAAGCAATATCACCTTTTATCTGCTTTGACATAAATGATATTATTGAAAAGAATTCAGAAAGAAAGCTCTGCTCGGCGAATGTTGAATGAAGAGTAAAATCTGCGGATCTAAGTTTAACATCAAATAAGGGTCTCATAAAATTCATTTCAAAGTAATGTCCGATTAATAAGTGGTATGTTTCATTTGGAAACAAAACATCTAATAAAATTCGTTTGGAGATAATTGTCATATTGCTTATCACAGATCTTTTTAATGATAATAAAATCACATGATTATCAGAGAGCGCCAATTTTATTTCTGCCTTTGGAGCAGATATTCTAAGTTTCTGAAAAGAGCGAGATTTATTCTTTTCTTGAGTATGTTTGTTTCCAATAAAAAATCTTTTTAGAAGCCCAAAATCAATCAGAAAAGGTGTTGATATGAATACATTCAAGCCTTCAACAGTGAGCATATTGTTGGAAAATATAAATGATGAGAAACTCATCAATGAAATATTGTTTCTCAAAGACACAAATTGAGCACTCTCAATGGTATTCTTGGTCAAATAAAGATCATACAGGGAAATGGAGAGAGATTTGGTGGTTATATCAAACTCAGGTACAAAAGCGTCAAAGTTTTTGATCAGAACTCTGACCTGAACATCCTCATCTCCCTGAATACCACCTTCAAAAACACAATCTTTTAATGATACACACCCAGAATCATATAGAAATGATACAACAGTGGATTTGATAAAAGCGGAATCAAAACAATATCTCAATAAATAAGTTAACGTTGGAAGCGTACTATGAGATACAATATTAATACTAGGAATCCTCAAAAAAGGTCCATTTCGGGTAAATACCAGTTCATCTAATCTGAATTCTGCGTATATTTGTTCAGCATTACGAACAACATCTAATTTTATTGATTTTAGATCGGAAACGAGATCTTTCGATACAAAACTTAGCGAATCTAACGAAATTCGAAATTCTTTGAAAAAAATTGATATAAAAAGCAAAAATAATCGATGAAGAAACCATTTCTCTAATGTTTTCTTTTTTTTCGGCTTGGATTGCAATTTGGCTTCACCCATTATAAAACTAACATTCCTAATTCCAATTGAAATGCAAGGAGACCAATGAAAACCACTATTAGAGAAAAAATGAAAACATAGGCTCACTCCACATATTTTTAAATCACCAATATCGCCTTTTCCATACAAATTCTTAATCGATATCATCTTGGAACCACCTTTAGCACCATTTTCACCATTAAAAACCCTCTTCAGTATCTTTCTAACAAAAAACAGAACAAGATACCTCAGGCAGAAAGTAAAAATAAAAACCCCAAGACATATCAAAAACAGCTCAGTTAGCATATGTCTGACAACCCTTTCAAGCTGCCACTTTTTCTCAAACGGGCTCTCAATCGAAGTATTGTGCAACTGTCGAAACCGAAGATTTTACAACTCCAAACACCAATTGATCCTCTCAAAGTTTTTGTCAGAAATCAAAAGGTTTGAGAAAATCTGACGAATTGTGTCCCAGAATTCTGATAATTTTGTTAATTATATAAAATATTTATGATATTTATTCTGAATTGGCGAAATCTAAGAAATTTGAGATAGACTGTGATCAAATTCAAATCATCGAACTGGTGTTTCTCGTAAGATGCAGGAAAAGGCTCTTGCGTACGGGGACATAATGTCTATTGATCATTTAATGACTGAAGTTTTCATAGAAGGAGATCAAATTGATAGTTATCCTGTCAACGAAGAAGAATTTGTATCTAAACGGAATTATATTGGCAGTATTCACGAGGTACTTGATATAATTGATAAATCGAAAAAAATTTGTGTTTTGCTTGGAGCAGGCGGCAGTGTGGGCCCAGATTTCCGTTCTGAAGGTGGTCTATACGATTTTATTGCGTCTGAGTGTCTTCTCAAGGATCCTTGCTCTGTGTTCAATCTAGAACATTTTCGCAAAGATCCATCATTGTTTTGGAAGTATGCTTTCACAATTTTTCCCCCTGAGAATCCAAGGCATTCTGAAATTCACTATTTTTTGGAGAATTTAGCGATGAGGGGTAAGCTTTTGAGAGTTTATTCACAGAATGTTGATGCTCTCGAGGTCGGACTTGAGGATGATATACTCAGATGTGTTCATGGATCATGGAGGAGCTGCCACTGTGATTATTGCGGTCAGACTTATAATATTAATGATATAAGGGATATTGTTAATAAAAGGGAAGTGCCACAATGCAAAGTTTGTGGTGGCATAATTCATCCAGGTATTGTATTCTTTGGAGAACCAGTTTTAATAGATGATGAAGAACTATATAGCGATGTAGAGAATATGGATCTACTTATTGTTATTGGTACATCATTGAAAGTTGCTCCCATTTCTCAGCTTCCGAAACTGGTGACCAATGCACCAACAATATTAATTAACAGACAGCCTGTAGGGGTCGAGTTTGATGCTCAACTTCTAGGCGAATGTGATGTGATTGCAGAAATGATAACAAACGAATTAGAATGGAGTAGCAATGACACACTTACAGAGTTTCAATTTCTTTCTCCAAACTTGTTCATTTTTCAAGGTGACGAAAAACTTGGAACAAGAATTTATGAGGATCATCGATCTCACTTCTTAGTCACCTCTCACCCTTGTGATATCAAAGATTTAAACTAAAGCGGATTTCTTTTCATAATAATGTCTTTATCTGTATGTGTATTAACTTATAATTTAGCTCAGACTGAGTCAGAAGAAGGATTGTTTTCTTTTTTACCCCGAAATTATGATATATATGCTTTGGGATTTCAAGAAGTTGGTCCTTTTGTTCCAGTTATGTGTAACAAGAACCAGGACCGCTTAACCATCTTGCTTAATACTCATTTTGGCGATGATTATTGTTGCATAACCAATATGGAAATGCTGGGTTTAAAGCTGTATGTTACATTTAAAAAAAGTATTGAAAATCATATACAATCTCAGCACGAATTCACGATTCCAACCGGTGCAGATGGTATCTATGGGAATAAGGGTGCTCTTGCTGTTTCATTATTAGTCTATGATAACCCGTTTCTATTTATATGCGCACATTTCGCTGCCCATGAATCAGAAACCGAGAAACGGAACCAGAATTATAAAGAAATAATGCAACAAATACAAATTTTCTCAGGATTACCTGTTATGAACTCCCATTCATTTATCTTCTTTTATGGAGATCTTAATTATAGGATTATGTCCACATACGAGGATGTTAAAAAGGCTTCAATGGCAGGAAGATATGAGTATTTGCTCTCCCATGATCAATTGAATAAAGAGAAAAATCTTCACAAAGTATTCCAAGGTTTCTCAGAACCAGAAATTCAATTCCCTCCAACATACCGATTTGACAAGAACTCACTGATATATGATACTTCTGCAAAGTCCAGGGTTCCTTCGTACACTGATCGAATTCTGTTTTATTCAAAATCCAGAAAAAGACTTCAGGTTATTGCATATTCCGCAGATATGAACATTCTATTGTCTGACCATAGACCTGTAATTGGATTGTTTAGAATTGACACATCTATTGAACTGTCGGGATTTGAAACTCTAGAACCCACAAAAAGAAGTACTCTATGTAGAATTTGAAATGATTATCTTACAGACATATGGCACTTTTTGGGCGAGGATGTGATTTATTATTCAATCGACTAACCAACATTTGAGGTGATTATTCGGAAATAACTCTAACAAAAAATCTAAGATATTATCTTCTTATCAAAAATTTTCTTAAAATATAAATCTTCAGAAATGATTCAAAAAAAACATCCATCTCCTCAGAAAATCCTGATTCGATATATCAATTCATTTTTTATCATGTCGTTGTTCAATCACATGACTCTTTTCTCAGATCATCATTTGGAGAGACAAAAATTTTCACCAGAAGAGGACAAGGTTATCAAGGATCTTGTTGCCAAATTTGGAATTAAAGCCTGGTCAAGGATTGCTACCCATCTCCCTGGAAGAACACCTCGCCAGTGCCGGGAGAGATACGTATACTACCTGCAACCACACTTAGTTAATGGCCCATGGACAGAGGCAGAAGAGCAGCTTCTAAAAGAGAAATACTACGAATTGGGTCCCAAATGGGCAAAGATTGCATCTTTCTTTGAGTCAAGATCAGATGTTAACTTGAAGAATCACTGGGCTGCAATGAAGAGAAGAAATACACATATCCTTAATGCACATATCGATGGTTCCCAAAATGCATCATCACCCGAACACACAGAAGAAGCACCAAAAGTCTTCACACCTGTAGTTCCATTGGTTTTTCCCAATACAGTTTCAAATGTTGTTCATTCAAATTATGAATCATCCGAAATTTTTGGAGATTTCGACTTGAAGGATTATCATGATTTGGGTTTTGAACAGTTTGACTGGACAAACTAATGCACTGTGTTTGAAATAAATCTACTTTGACCTTTCTCGATCAGTTTATTTAACCCAATAAATCACTTTTTCATAAAGACCCCCGTCAAAACCGTTGAATTAACAATTTTAACAACGGCAGCAGAAATTTCTGATAAAATTATAAATGAATTCGGAGCAACTCGAGTTTCCACTTTCTTCTCCATCGCCAGATATGTTATCATTTTTATTCAAGGTTTTGCATATTAATGATGAAGAAATGTCACATGCCAAGTTGAAGAAAATGTCTGGGGGGATTACCAACACAGTTTTCATGCTTGATTCACCATCAAAAAAGGCAATTATTCGTGTTTTTGGACGCAATACTGAAAAAATTATTAATAGAGAAGAAGAACAGCGCAATATTGAAAAGGTTAAGCTAATTGACATTTATGCCACTCTTACAAACGGTATTATATGTTCATATCAAGAAGGAAGGACAATCGATGTTCCTATGATGGCAGATCCTCTCATAAGCCATAAAGTTGCTCAAGTTATTGCCAAAATGCACAAGGTAACGTTTTATGAATTGGGTCATGTCAACTGTATTTTCGACAGAATTCAGAATTTTATAGATAAAATTGATCCCGAATACATCCACAAAGGAGAAAAGCTTGATATTGACAGCCTGCAGCACAAATTAGATACTTTAAAGGAAAAACTTGAAGTTGAAATGAGCACCAGCCCAATAGTTTTGTGCCATAATGACCTTCTTTCAGGAAATATTCTTTGGAATGGCAGCGAGATTGGACTTGTCGATTATGAGTACTCTGGTTACACATGGCCCGAATTCGATATCGCTAATCACTTTGTAGAATGGTGTGGTTTCGAACTGGATCTGTTCCGATTCCCAAATATTGAAAAACAAAGACAATTCATCAAGACCTACCTTGCGCAATTATTTGGCGAAGAACCTGATGAAGATATCCTTGAGCAATGGGTTACGCGTGTAGGTTTACTCATCCCGCTTTCTCATCTATTCTGGGGTTCATGGGGATTCTTCCAAGCTAGCAATTCCACAGTTCAATTTCCATACTTTGAATATGCAAAGTGGAGAGTTGCTTTAATGGACATACAATTACCTCTCCCAGATGGACATCAATTATTGGAAAACCAACTTGTATACATGTCCTAAATCTCCATTAAAATAAAACAGAAACTCATCGAAAAAAATCTTAATGTTTGATTGCAAGTGTTTATCAATGTTTAGATGTTCATCTTCCTCCTTCTCCAATGCCTTGTCATTGGGTTTCTGATGTGTTTAACGCCGGTCATTTGACGAATGAATTGTGGCATTGGGCGATTCTGCTTGATTGCTTTAGCAAGAATTCGCTTTGTGCGTAAAGTCTTGTGTGATGCCATTCCAAAGGCCGACCAGAAACCGCATTTCAATTTCAAATTTTTGAAGAACTCTGTTTGATATTTTCCGATTATTTTGTAAATGAATTTAACTCTCTTATCCTTCTCTAGTACATTGTTTTCGGGATTGTCGTTTGTAAGGCGAAGTAGGGTAGATATTTATCAATGTCAACTATCAAAAGTGTTAGGGATTAGTTTTTACAGTTTTATGACTAGTCGGCTCTCTTTAAAAAGGAGTTGGGTTGATCAGGCTCTTAGCAGTGTTGTTTTTGTCGCCAATTGCGATAAAGTGAATGGAATGGCATATACAACTAATAAGGTTTTTAATTCTGCACTGAAATGTGTTGAAATTATGGATTGTACATTTTCTCAAATATCATTACCTAACATTGCAGGCGTGTGTACAGTATCAGATTCGCAAACGAAAATGAATGTCACGCATTGCTTATTTTATGAATGCAGAAAGGGAGCTGAGTGTTCAGGTGTGTTTTCGTCTGGGAAGGATCTTCTTGTATCTATGTGTTGTTTCTCGAATATGGATAATGTTCACATATCAGGGTCGAATGGAGGGACTGCTATTTGTGGACATCTTAATACTCAGACAATAATGATGGATAATTCTGTAAATAATATTGGAGGTGCTCACTCGCCCTTACACTTCTATCAAACATCGTCAATTTTCAAGAATAACAATGTCACTGATTCTATTACTATATCTTCTATTACATATACCACCGGTGTTCTCTATATCTCTTCAACTTATGTTGAATGTGATCATAACCATTTTGCAAGGTGCTTAAATGGAAACACATTCTATCCTTACTATTCTGCAAGCTTTACTGCAACCAGACTTTTCTTTATAAATTGCACATGTCCGTCCGGATCAGGTATTCTCTATTTCATTTATGGATCATGTGGTATTATTGATTCTGTTTTCATTAACAACTCACCAAACATATTGCATGGTCAATCCCAAACATACACATTTACCAACTGTATATTCAGCACGAGCAATATATTATGCAATCCAGCAGGAATCGCTAACCCAGTTAACTGCCAGTTTTTTACAAATATTATCCCCGATCGTGTAAATAATGTAAACACATTATTTTGTGTTGGACAGCCTCAAGAGACTCTACATCATGGCCGTTTAAGACATAATTTTCTGTTATCTACAGTTATATTTATATTGAAAATTCATTAAAAAATGAAATAAAAACATCAAGTTTCTCACACCACAATGAAGCATTGAGTACTCCAATTGTTTGATCGAATCTACCTCCATATCCTCCTAATACAAAAACTGGCATTTTGTGAGATTTTTGATTAATCAAATTAGGCGCTTTTTGGACATCAGAATAATCTTGATTAGGTGATTGTATCAATTTAGTTCCGTTTTTCTCTAAAAATACATTTTGAAAAAAGTACAATGAATTAATGTCTCCATTAACTGGATACACTATTAAACCCATAAAAATTACAGGAGTTTTTTTGACTTTACTATTGTTGATGATTTGAAAATTCTGTGATGAAAATCCACATAATTGACGTTAAATTATGAAATTGATCATTATGTATAAAAATTCACTTAACAATTAACGGGACTTTTTTAACAAAACACTTATAAAATAATGGCAAGTTTCAAGTTTATTAGTTTTTGTTTCAAGGATATATAATGATTTGTGAACATCAATAATTCGTAATAGCATTATTGGTTTGATCAATTCTTTACTTTTTGCCAGAAATCCAAATTAATCTTTTATTAAACATTTTTTGAAAGATATTATGCTACAATTAACATAATCCAGATTCATGGATTCTGTTTAATCAGTAAAATAGTTATTGAATATATGATTATTCCATTTGCTTTTCTTGTTGTCATTTTTCGAAAAATGAATTAAAAAACTATGAAAATAGATGAATTAGTTGAGTTTTAAACTGTTGCTCCACCTGCACCTTGAGCAAAGTATTTGGTATAAGCGAAGTATCCGCCTCCTCCAAGAACACCAACACCAACAACACCAGCACCAATGGCAACGTAATTTGTTTTGCATAAATCAAATGCTTCTTGGCAAGCAGCTTCATCACTTGCTCCACTCTTGATTTGTTTATACATATTTACTCCATTAATACAGTTTTCTTTCGCTTTTGCGTCAGCAATAACATCACATGTGGCAGTATTTGTAAGTATTGCCCATGTTGCTTCAGTTAAATCCTTTGTTGTGATTTTAAAAGCGGCAACACCTGTTTTACATGCATCACAATCTTGGAAGTTTGGTATATCATAAGTTGAACTCAGTCTTTGGGCCATTTCTTTCCTTGAGGGATCATTGCAAGCAACAAATGCAACAAACAATTGGAACATTCCAAAGAAGTGAATGGACTTGTTCAACTAATTTGAAACCCTCCAACTACTTTTTTGAAAGAAAATTTCAATGATAACATTCTTTCAAAGTATATATATTTTATTTCAAAATCATTATCAAGTTTTTGAAAAAAACTCCTTTTTATACTGAAAGCAAAAAGTCAGACACACAATTCAAAATTGAGGAGGCACCATTAAACAAAATCTCCATTTTTATGAAAAGACAACTTTTTCTGAAACAATAATTATGGTTATCCAAGTTTCAAAAAAAATTCTGAGAAATTCAATAATTTCAATTCATTGTCAATAGATTTCTGAGAGAACCAAAATAATCAATTGAATAGAATCATCACTCCCCATTTCTCTCAAAAAAGTGCAAATTTACGGCTAGTAGATCATCAAAAAAATGTTTACAGGCTTAAATTCAAACAATTAAGCTCGCCCTCATTTTTCTCCCCCAAAAGTATATTTTCTATCATTCGATCCACTCATCTCTAGCTTCTTTTTATTCATTTATCTCCTGAACGCCTATTATCCACGGTCATACCCTCACCAAAAACTTCGAATATTCATCAATTATTATACAATCTGTTTCTCTCCATTTGTTACTCCAAAACATTACGGATAAAAACAAGGGTTCTATCATCTCTTAATTATCCACCAAAGCAACACATATTCATCAAAACTTTGCTATCATTTATCTCCATTCACACAATTCTCTCCAAAATAGCTTTTTCTTGTGATATCTTAGATTTTCTGAATCCTTGTACCCTTTATAATTGAGCTTGATAATACAATCAAAAAAATCTATCATCAATAACGATTTCATTTCTCTCTCCAAATATTATTGTATATACTATTCGATCTGATAAAAAAATTGCATTTTTAAGATATGTGATCATATCCACTAGTTTTTATGAAAGTAGAAGGGATTAATATCAATTTAAGCGATCAAAAAACATGAGAACTCATCGATGCCAAAAACCAACTAACCAGTAAAGAAAAAATATGGAAATGAAGAATATAGAATGTTCAAATCAACTGGATATTGAGCACAATAATTTGAGTCTTTGTGTTCATTTTAACAAATCTTCGTGAATCATTTAAAAATAAACAATTCGACGAAGAGGTTCACTTCAGCTTTAACCTAAGAATCATCCATCACTCATCGATTAGATATCGGATACAATATAGATGTTATTAACAACTCTCCAAACATATTGTATGGTCAATCCCAAACATACATATTAACCAACTGTATTTTCAGCACAACCAACATATGAGAGGGAGATAATTATCATTCGAGATGCTTTCAACAGCTAAAACACTATCTCAAATATTATGTGGTTGTTGATGAATAAACTTGTTATAAGTGTACTTTATAATGAGACAATTGATGAACGACTCTACTGCAGGAATTTTGGAAGAATGCTATAGTTTTATCAAGTCCATTAATCCGATGGTAAATGATGAGCGAATCAAGAAGATTTTTAATCCCATTCTATACAAAATAGAAAAAAACGAATTATGTTTCTCGCTTTAAAGTGTGAATCCGAAAAATGACTTGTCCTTTCATTCATTGAAAGAATCATTATTGATTGAAGAATGGTATTATGAGTTTTTTATATTTTTCTTCAATGAATCCATCTAATTGTCCAAAAAACAGGGAAATTGTCAAGAATGCCCAACGATTTATATATGATGTATGTCTACATAGCGAATTTAATTATTTCCCTTTCTTGTCAAATGAAGAACAGTTCTTTTTCGCACTTCAAAAATCATCTAAAATCAATGCAAACAGTTTTAATAATCTTATATTAGACAAAGCATCAATAAATCATGATATATTAAACAATAATGAAAAAGATATTATTAAGTCCATCGAACTTGAAAATGGAATGCAAATTCAGTTCTAGAAAAAAGAACAATGAATTAATGTTTCCGATTTCTGGATACACTAATCAACCCCTATAAATAACTGGAATTTTTTTGACTTAACTATTGTTGATGATTTGAAAATTCTGTAATGAAAATCCACATAATTGACGTTAAATTATGAAATTGATTATTATGAATAAAAATTCACTTAACAATTAACGGGACTTTTTTAACAAAACACTGATAAAATAATGGCAAGTTTCAAGTTAATAGTTTTTGGGATGTATCTTGTTTCAAGGATATTTAATGATTTATGAACATCATTCATTCGTAATAGCATTATTGGTTTGATCAATTCTTATCTTTTTGCCAGAATTCCAAATTAATCGATTATTAAACATTCTTTGATATATATAATGCTACAATGTCTTATTGACATTGTTATATATTCATGGACCCTGTTTAATTAGTAAAATAGTTATTGAATATATTATTATTCCATTTGCTTTTCTTGTTATCATTTTTCGAAAAATGAATTAAAAAACTATGAAAATAGATGAATTAGTTGAGTTTTAAACTGTTGCTCCACCTGCACCTTGAGCAAAGTATTTGGTATAAGCGAAGTATCCGCCTCCTCCAAGAACACCAACACCAACAACACCAGCACCAATGGCAACGTAATTTGTTTTGCATAAATCAAATGCTTCTTGGCAAACAGCTTCATCACTTGCTCCACTCTTGATTTGTTTATACATATTTACTCCTTTGAGACAATTTTCTTTCTGTGTAGCATCAGTTAGTATATCACATATGGCAGTATTTGTAATTAGTGCCCAAGCTTCTTCAGTTAAATCCTTTGTAGCAACTTTGAAAGCAGCAACACCTGTTTTACATGCATCACAATCTTGGTAGTTTGCTGGATCAGCAGCTAAAACCAATCTTTGGGCCATTTCTTTCCTTGAGGGAACATTGCATGCAACAAATGCAACAAACAATTGGAACATTCCAGAGAAGTGAATTGACTTGATCAACTAATTTGAAACCCTCCAACTACTTTTTTGAAAGAATATTTCAATGAAAAAATTCTTTCAAAAACACATTTTATTTCAAAATCAATGTCATGTTTTAGCTAAAATTCCATTTTAAAGAACAAAGTTAGACACACGATTTAAAATTGATGATAAACAATCATCTTCTTTCGCCACAATATTCTTGTCCAGAAGCAAGAATAGTTGTTATGATTTCATCTTCAATATATTGTTCGGATGATAGATTATGGATTGTTGAAAACGACATATTTCTGTGATTAGTATTCATCCCATCTTGTAAAGAAATCAATATATCTGGATTAACTTACAGATAATATGGAAACTAATGAATTTTGTTTCATCTTTCTCTCTATGAGTTGCCGAATTTGAATAAAACCTGGATTCATATTGATCATGTTTATTATTGATTCTATTTTTATGAACAACTCTCCAAACATACACATTTACCAACTGTATATTCAGCACGAGCAATATATTATGCAATCCAGCAGGAATCGCTAACCCAGTTAATGGTAGATCTTTTATACAACCATTTTTAGCCAAAATAAACATTTCAATTACAAACATGATAATGAAAAACTGACAATTGGTTAATGGAAACCAATAGAATTGGCATTTCTTCATCTAGATTATAATTTTGGTCTCAAGCCAATTAAAACCTTGAATACCAAAGAAAGAAGGAAAAGTAGATTTGGTAATGCCTATTATATTTA
>Ga0209639_1001291_pt1 | contig 26053 bp, 26 predicted proteins | sample EPASupsiteHSE605_FD_187268 | JGI IMG/M metagenome (GOLD analysis project Ga0209639, IMG submission 187268) | Bioremediated contaminated groundwater from EPA Superfund site, New Mexico - Sample HSE6-05 (SPAdes) (version 2) | ecosystem: Environmental > Aquatic > Deep subsurface > Groundwater >...
GGACAGTTATCCATACAACGGCCGCATTCTCCGCACGAGAAGCAGTCCAGCAGCTGTTTCCAGGTAAAGTTTTCGATTCTTCCTACACCGTACTCCGTAACCTTTTCGTCTAGCAGATCCATTGCCGGAACCTGACTGCCGGCAGGTTTCAATGTAGCAAAATAGCCATTAAACGGTGAGGCCAGCAAATGCATGTGCTTGGAGTCCGGGATATAGACCAGGAACCCGAGAATGATCAGCACATGGGTCCACCAGCAGATCTCAATGATGACACTGAGCGTTTCAGCGCTGTAGCCCTGGTATAGTCCGGCAAACAGATGATAGATGAAAGCCAGGTTATAGGCAGAGTTTGCATCTAAGACAACTTTGGCTCCACTGGTCAGCCACTCGGTGATAATAACCAGGAAGATCAGAATCACGATGATTGCGGCTTCCGGCGTTCGGTAGAGACGTTTGGGCTTGACAATCCATCTTCTGATCACACCGATAATTAAACCGATAAATACGAGTGTCGACAGAATGTCTTTAATTAAATAGAAGTAAGGACTTGTTCCGAGCAAAGGAACATGGACAGATGGGAACAGTCCTTCGATCATAAATGGGATCTCTCCTAAGACAATGAATATGAATCCCCAGAAAATAAACAAGTGAATATAGCCGTAAAATTCCCTGAGCATTTTGCCCTGCAATAAAACATTTACGATAAATTTTTTCAAACGTTTGCGCGGGTTGTCAAACCTGTTTTCTTTCGCGCCCAAGGTCAAAATACGGATTTTTTTACTTAAGGCGTGAACAAATGCATAAACTGCAAGTCCTGTCAGTACTAAAAATATAATCAGCTTTAAAGAAAGCAATCCTAACACCTTCCTTTTCCTACTCATCCTATTTTATCCGTCATCCGGATCATCATATCATTAAAGATCGTTCATTATGCCCTTAAAGATCGTTTATTACGCCCTTTTTAACGTTTTGATCTTTTGGGTCAGCATTGGCACAATTTGATGAAGATCCCCAACAAGACCATAGGTCGCGATGTTGAAAATGGGAGCTTCGGGATCATTGTTAATTGCAACAACGATATCGGAGGTATTCATTCCGGCCAGATGCTGAATAGCGCCTGAGATACCACAGGCAATATAAAGTTTCGGGGAAACTGTTTTTCCGGTCTGTCCTACCTGACGGTAATGCGGAACCCATCCTGCGTCAACTGCTGCACGGGATGCACCGGCTACGCCGTCAAGGGCTTCAGCCAGTTCCTCAATCAAACGGTAATTTTCCAGACCGCCTATGCCTCTGCCGCCGGAAACAATAATCTCAGCATCCTGCAGATTGACGGTGTGAGATATGCTTTGGATAATATCTAAAATCTTGGTGGTCATATCCGCTTCTTTGACGGAGCTTTCACAGTGGATAACTTCACCTGTCCGGCTGTAATCGGGCTCATCCATTTTCATGACTTTCGGACGGACCGTGGCCATCTGCGGACGATGATTTGGGCAAAGAATGGTCGCCATAACATTGCCGCCAAATGCAGGCCGGGTCTGTCTTAAAAGCCGTGTTTCCGGATCAATGGAAAGAGCGGTGCAGTCCGCTGTAAGGCCGGTGGTAATCCTGACTGCAATACGTGCTGCAAAATCACGTCCGTTATTGGTCGCGCCAAACAGCAGAATCTCCGGTTTATATTTATTAATAATTTCAACAATCGCATCCGTATAGGAATCGGTACGATAATCCTTAAACACAGGGCCGTCTACCAGATAGACTTTTTCAGCGCCATAAGCAAAACACGCTTTAGTCAATTCGCCAACATTTTCACCAAGAAGCACGCCGGCCAGTTCCACCTTCAGCTCATTGGCCAACTTGCGGCCTTCACTAAGCAGCTCGAGCGCTACGGTGTCAATCTTGCCGTTGCGTTGTTCGATAAAGACCCATACACCTTTGTATTCATCGTTGTTTTTAGAAGCTTTTTTGGCTTTTTTGGTAACTTCTATGGCATTGTTCGGACAAGCTTTGCCGCAGGCTCCGCAACCGGTACAATTTTCCTTTAATTTTCCGATGCCAGCTACGATCTCTATAGCACCGAAAGGACATCTATCAACACAAGCGCCGCAGCCATTACATTGATTTTCTAGGATCTTTACACTCATTTTCCTGCTCCTCCTTATATGATTTCAGCAGCCTGCAGCTTCTTAATCAGCAAATTGCATAATTGTTCGTCTGTTTCACCTTTAAGCATTTCACTCTGAATCTTCACTTCAGGCGTGAAGATCTGCATAACCTGGGTGCAGGAGCCGTTCAGTCCGGTCTTTTCGGCAGGAGCGTCAATATCGGCAGCTGACCAAGTTGATACCGGCATTCTTGAAGCTTTGATCGAACCTTTAACACTCGGATACCTTGGTTCGCCGATAGCTTTATCGACTGCGATGACCGCAGGCAATTGAACTTTGATCACTTCAAATCCGCCTTCAAAGGCGCGTTCAACAACGAGATGATCCTCATGGACTTCTCTGATTTTTTGAACATAGGTTGTTTGGGGAAGATCTAAATGCTCGGCAATACCAGGCCCCACCTGGGCGGTATCTCCGTCAATGGCCATTTTTCCGCAGAAGATGATATCCGGTTTGCCAATTTTCTCAATGGCTTTGGCCAGCGAATAGGAAGTAGCCCAAGTATCGGCGCCTGCAAACGCCCGGTCACTGATCAGTACTGCTTCATCCGCGCCCATTGCCAGACATTTGCGCAGCGCAGATACCGCCTGTGGCGGTCCCATGGTTAAGACGGTCACTTTACCGCCGTATTGTTCTTTGATTTTAATAGCAGCTTCAGCCGCATATTCGTCAAACGGATTCACGATACTCGGAACACCGTCACGGATTAACGTGTTTTTAACCGGATCAATCTTTACTTCGGTAGTATCAGGTACTTGTTTAATACAAACAACAATTTCCACTTTCTTCATCCTTTCCTTACGTTGCTTTTTACTTTAATACAAAAAAACTGAGAGTATTTATATAAATAGTGCTCGTGTCCCCCTTTTGACCAAATAATGAATCTCAGGTACATTCTGTGGGTAGTTTTACCTCATAATGGTCTTGTGAAATCTTTCACATTTATGTTTTTCAATATGCTACAAAGATATTTTTATTAGGGATCAACCCCTTAGAATACCTTAGGAAGAAACATATTTATATATACAAATATATATAATTGTATATACTACTTATCAAAATAATATCAGAAAGTGAAGAATAACACAAGCGAATTTTGATACTTTTTGGGGATTATTAATGTTTTTTGTTACAAGGCCGGATTTCTCTTGTTAAAGTATTTCTTTCACATCAAAGTGAGCATTTTTCAAGATATCATATATTCCCTCAAGCGGGGTTGATGCCACCTCCCGGTATATTCTTCTGGTATACATATGCCGGGCATTCGGGAAAATGTTTTTGATGCTCCGCCTGAGCTTATTTCCCGGCTCGTCCGCATCGACCAGCACATAAATCTCATCGTATTTCTCTTCGTCAATGAGCCTTTCAAGGTTCGTTTGATTAATGGTTCCGTACGTACAGATGATTTCGACAGGTTCATCCAGTACCTTCAGCAGCTGCTCCCTGTCTGTCTTCCCTTCAACAATAATGGCTTTATTCACTTCATCACTTCTTTTGTCCAAGATTTGTTTGCTGATATCCTTTATCCCGTATCTGGTATTCTTGATCTGCTTTATATGTTTCTCTTATTATAAATCATTTATTAATATCATCAATGAATAATAATTAATGGAAGTCATAAAAAAATGTCCTAAATAAATCATATACATAAATAATCCGGGTTTCCCCGGATTATGATCGATGTCTTCGTTTCAGGAATGGCTCGGTTTGTCGGCTTGTGTCTGTTGGATATTACGTTCCTTTTGAACATCATAATCTGTAAAATGTGGATCACTTACCGTCAGAGACGATTTGGCTCTTGCATTTTTTTTATGTTTCCCCATGCCGGCTGTCCTTTCATCGTTTGCTGCTTGAATATAGGTGCTTCCTGAATAGCATGCCCTTTCTCCATCCGGACTATGCTTACTTCTCGCTATTGTATGTATTCCCCTCTTGTCTGCCCTAAAGCCTGTATGTTCAGAAATAATTTCTCCTATTTTCCAAATAACCGGTAAATTATAACCCAATTGCCAAGGTGACAGCAAATATGCCAGCAAATATTGAACAAAAAGATCTCATAAAAATAACAAAAAGCACCTGTGATTAGGAGGCCACTGAAAGAACCATTCTTTTTACAGTGGCCTCGTTTTTTACATTACTTTTTTTTCTAGTGCTTCTACCCTGCTTTTTAATCTTCTATGATCTTCTTCTACTCCAACACGCAAATATTTTTTGATGTCTGTTATTTCTTTTTCTACTTTTTTTACTGATTTCTCAATGCTTTCTAGCCTTATATCCATCGTTTCTAGCCGTTCTAACTTTTAATTAACGGCTTGTAATTTGTTCGGAATTGATTCGTTTATATCCATTGGGAAGATTGTCCGTTGTTAAAGATTTTAGGAAATAAATACAGGTATTTCCCAATAATAAAAATCCTGACGACTGAGGTCGTCACACTTTTAAGCCTGGCCACATTCCTATAAGTGAAATTAGCCCCAAGGAGTGTGGATATGAAATTAACATGATCAAATACCAGACTGGGAAGATCTACCTTGCCGCCACCGTCAAGATTGGAAGGCGATTGACGGTGGCCAAGGCCTTGCTTAAGGATAGAGAATGGGGCATAGAGGCTCAGTTACTCTCAGAGTACGGCGGAAAGCCTGATGAAGGTCTTCAGAGAGTACGGGAGCAAGCTGCCCGATGCTTCCGACGGCAACTCAAATTACGCACCAGTGCGCAATTTGACATACACCCAGGCGGTGATCGTCTTAGGAGTCCCGGAAGAAGGACCAGAACAATGCCGGAAATAAAAAAACAGGCTGCCTTTAATTTAAACAGCTTGTTTAAAAGAAAAAAAATTTACACCCAAAAAAGAATCCCATTTAAACGCATAATTATCTGAACGAGCTCGATCAAGCCGATCAGCATGATCCAGGAATCTCTTGTTACTCTTCCGGAGAAATCAAGCAAAAGCTCTCAGAGCTCAATCTGCGTAAAGAAACTTACGAAGCCTATTTACGGGAAATTGAATGAAACTGGGGAAACACAATTACTGACCACGGATCTTGAGGCTAGAATGATGCGAACTAAAGATGGTTTTGCCTGTTGTTACAATGTGCAAACCGCAGTCGATCGAACTAGTCATCTGATTGCTGAATATGAAGTGACCAACGACTGTACTGATTCCAACAGCCTTGCACGCATGGCCAAGAAAGCAAAAGAGACACTGGGAACTGAAACTATTCATGTAGGCGCAGATAAAGGTTATGACGATCAGGATGAAATAGAAAAATGCATTTTGGGTGGGATTATCCCCCATGTGGGGTTTAAGACGGATAAGACTGAGCGTTTGCTGCTAATGGCGTATGAAGAAGCCACCATTACGGAAGAAGATCGGGCATTCACCAATCCTGAAGATATTCAGCGCTGTCTTAAAGCCGGTATACTGCCAAAGCGATCAATATGGTGGGAACAAAGAAATTGGTGGCAGCAAAGAAGGCTTGATGGCCTTCTTTTTTTGCAATTTTCTGCTCAAAATAAAAAAAACGGTCAGAAAACCGTTTGAAATTTACTTCGAAAAACGTTAAAACCCGCATGAATAGCGGGTTTTTAGACGAATTTTGGTCGGAGCGACACGACTTGAACGTGCGGCCTCTACCACCCCAAGGTAGCGCTCTACCAAGCTGAGCTACGCCCCGACATCTGTCCCTTGCGAAACACTAATACAATTTATCATACCGGGGGTAAAAAATCAAGCAAAATCCGGCAAAAAACAAATCACAAACAAATGACATTGATTGTGCGTTTCAACTTTTAGCAATCAATTCAATTTTACGTACACCATCCAGCTCACCCAGATTTGACACCAGGCTTTCCACAGTTTCTTCCATTTTTTCTGTTTCGATCGAAATGGAGACATTGGCAATCCCTTGCAGCGGAATCCCCTGATTGATGGTAATGATATTTCCGGAGACGGAGGCGACATAGTTTAAAACATTCGACAAAATCCCTGCTTTGTCCATCAGCAGCAAGGACAGCGTAATCATCTTCTCTTTACTTGCTTCATAAAACGGAAAAACTCCATCTTTATATTTATAAAATGCACTCCGGCTTATTTCGACCCTCTCACAGGCTTCATTCACGGTCAGCACATCAAATTTCGCCAAAAGTTCTTTAGCCTGAGCTGTTTTCGTAATCGCCTCAGGAAGAATCTCCTTGCTTACCAACAGAAAATCTTTTTTCTGTTTGCTCACACAATTCAGCTCCCAACTTTTTTAGCATGCTGTTTCATCTATTATAATCATTTCCTGACGGTTTTGACAACCAGATTAGTTAAAGAAAGGGAAAGCCTAATGTGGGCTTTCCCTTTCTTTCAAAAAAACGAAGATAAAATCTGTTCATGCGCCTCTAAATAATGATGCAGATCAGACCGCCGTGTCCTTCATTCACGATACGCTGCAGCGTATCCTGCAGTTTGATCTGGACATTGTCCGGCATTTTGTAAAGCTTGTTCTGAATTCCTTCCCTAACCAAGTCATGCAGGGACTTACCGAAAATATTGGACCCCCATAATTTCTTCGGATCAGATTCGAATTCTTCCAGAAGATACTTGACCAGTTCTTCGGCCTGCTTTTCGGTCCCGATCAGCGGCGTTATTTCCGTCGTGACATCCGCCCTCAGAATATGCAGGGACGGTGCGCTTGCTTTAAGCTTGATTCCGAAATGACCTCCGGATTTGACCAGTTCAGGCTCTTCCAGAAACATTTCGTCCAGTTGCGGTGTGACAACACCATAGCCGTTTGTTTTGACTTCTTCAAAAGCTTTCGAGAGTTTATCCCATTCTTTTTTGGCTTTGCTATAATCCAAAATCATTCTTAAAAGCGTATGATCGCCTTCAATATTAATTCCCGTCAGCTGTTCCAGGACTTGTTTAAACAGATCTTTTTCGGTGGTGATCTCGATTTCGGCATGGCCCGTTCCGAGATCGGTCTCTTTTAGAATAATGTCTTTGGAATGCGGACATTCAGACAATATCTCCAGGGCATGATCGATATCCCTGATCCGCTTGATATCCCCAACCGATTTCTGAATGACGTTCTCAAACTCGGCCCGGATCGGATGGGAAAGGTCCAGTTCTTCAACCCATTTGGGGAGTTCAATATTGACTTCGGCAACAGGGAACTCATACAGAATTTCCTCAAGGATCTGAGAAATGTCATTTAAGTTCATTTCCATGCAGTCTACCGGAATGACCGGCACCTGGTATTCCTGCTCCAGGCCGCGGCATAGCTCCATGGTGCTTTCCGCGTAGGGTTTGGTCGTATTCAGCAGCAGAATAAATGGTTTGCCTATTTCCTTCAGTTCGGAAACGACCCGCTGCTCCGCCTCAAGATAGTTTTCTCTCGGAATTTCGGATATCGATCCGTCTGTCGTGATGGCGATACCCAAGGTAGAATGGTCGGTAATCACTTTGCGGGTACCTATTTCAGCCGCTTCCTCAAAAGGGATCGGTTCGTCATTCCAGGGGGTATGAACCATTCGCGGTTCATCTTCTTCCCCCTCATAACCAAGTGCACCATTCACAGCGTATCCGACACAATCCACCATTCTGACATTCATGTGAATCGTATCCTTCAAAACAACTTCAACCGCCTCAGAAGGAATAAACTTGGGCTCCGTCGTTGTGATTCGGCGGCCCGCGCCACTTTGCGGAAGCTCATCCCGTGCTCTTTCCCGCTCAAATACATTGACTATGTTCGGCAAGACCAGGAGTTCCATAAAACGTTTAATAAATGTAGATTTTCCAGTCCTGACGGGACCGACAACACCGAAATAAATATCCCCTCCTGTCCTTTCAGCAATATCGCTGAAAATATCATAGTTTTGCATAGATCTTTTCCCTCCCTTTTAGTGTGCTGTCCTTCCAGCAAGGACCTGAAATCTACTTTTTTTGCTTGTTTTGTCTTCTCACACTTAACAACAGGACTAGCACCTCAAGCATTATATTTATATTGAAGAAATAACAAATTTATGTCTAAATTATTTATCCATTTTTTCTGAGGACTCAAGAATATCTTCCGCTATTTGCAATACATATAGGCAAGAACACAGTATCCACAACAAAACGGAGGTGTGCTGAATATGATCTCGTCACTGTTAATCATTATTGGAACCATCATCATGCTTATGCTCGGGATCTTTTTCCTGGCATTATGTATCAAACTCGGATTTCTTTGTCACAAGGCATTGGAAATATATATTGTGAAGAACAGCCGGGAGGATGACCCGCATCAGATCTCAGGGCGCGTCAAAGCAAACTAAATTAAACTAAAAGAAGTAAGCAAAGAAAAAAGCTGCTAACAAATTTGTCAGCAGCCTAGTACCTTGTCAACTCTAAAATGCATGCTAAGCTTATCTCAGGACTATATCCCAAGACTTAACGCCCGAATACCCCCATATCCTCTGTTTCATGTTTTTTGCCTCTCATCATGAGGTTCTCAAGTGCTTCGCTCGGACTAAGTCCTTCAAACAGTACTTTGTAGGCCTGTTCGGTGATCGGCATAGAAATACCATATTTTTTACTCAGCTCAAAGGCGACTTTTGTCGCGCGAACGCCTTCCACGACCATGCCGACTTCCCTCAGGACTTCATCGAGCGGCTTACCGGCGCCCAGTGCCCTTCCTGCCCGCAGGTTCCGGCTGTGCAGGCTTGTGCAAGTCACAATAAGATCTCCTATTCCGGCCAGCCCGTAAAAAGTCTCAGGCTTACCGCCCATGGCCACCCCGAGTCGGGTCATCTCAGCGAGTCCCCTGGTCATTAAGGCTGCTTTGGTATTGTCTTTCGGGTTCATCCCATCCAGGATACCGGTACAGAGCGCAACAATATTTTTGAGCGACCCGCCCATCTCAACGCCGATCATGTCAAGATTTGTGTATACTCTGAATTTGGAGGTCATGATCAGGTCCTGAACGGCTTCGGCCACTTTGATATCCTTGGCGGCAACGGCGACGGCTGTAACAACATCTCTGCCGACTTCCTCCGCATGACTCGGGCCGGATAAGACCGCAATCGGATGACCCGGCAGTTCTTCCTCAAGTACCTGGGAAAGCCTTAACCCAGTATTCTCTTCGAGTCCTTTGGCTGTATTGATCATGATGCAGCCGGGTCTTAAGTATGGCTTGATCAGACGTGCGCTTTCTCTGACCGCGTGGGAAGGTACGCTGATGAAGACGGCTTCAGCATCGATCTCTTTTAAGTCCGTCGTCGGGGTAATCTCGTCCGGCAGAAAGCATCCCGGAAGATACTGAATATTTTCCTTTTTTCGTTTCATCAGCTCTATCTCATCTGAAAAAATCCCGATAAGGGAGACCTTATGTCCTGCCCTGACCAACAGAAGAGAAATTGCTGTTCCCCAGCTCCCTGAACCAAACACTGCAATTTTTTTCACTTTGTTTTCACTCCCCTTTATTTTTACCAAACTTAGCTTCAGTCCCGTTAAGGATTCTTTTAATATTGGACTGATGCAGGAAAATCACTGTTGAGGCGCCTACCAAGGCCAGTACTTTATACGCGAGCGGCTCCTGAAAAACAAAAGCCATGATAATCACGGTAACTGCGGCTAGAATTGATCCCAACGAAACGTACCTGCTTACGAGCACAACCAGAATAAAAACCACCAGGGCAACAATCGTTACCTTCGGCACCAGAACAACAATGACACCCAAACCGCAGGCAGCACCTTTACCGGTTCGCTTAAAGCCAAAATACGGATTAAAGCTATGTCCGAGCATCGCAAGCAGACCACCGGCAATGCCGCCCCAGGGGCCGAAGACCAGCCAGCAAAGGTAAGCTGCAATGCCGCCTTTAAGCGCATCCGCAGCCAGTACGCCGATTCCCCACAATGGACCCAGAACACGGAAGGTGTTTGTAGCTCCCATATTGCCGCTTCCATGCTTCCGAACATCTATATTTTTGATCTTGCCTGCCAGAAAAGCAGATGGTAGTGCTCCCAGAAGATAAGCAAGCAAAAAAATCAGATACGCAAACATAATGAAACTTTCTCCTTCATTTCTCTTACTTGCAGATTATTGTTTTTCTTCGTCTCTTTTTCGCATGATCATTCTGATTGGCGAACCTTCAAAGCCAAAGTTCTTACGCAGCTGATTTTCCAGATAGCGCTTATACGAAAAGTGAACAAGCTCCGGATCATTCACAAAGAATATAAAGGTCGGAGGCTGAACACTGCTTTGTGTTGCATATAAAATCTTCAGCCGTACGCCTTTATCCGATGGTGGCGGATTCAGATGCACCCATTCCCGGAGCAGGTTGTTTAAGGTGCTGGTCGAGATACGTCTGCTGGTCTGCTCTGCAACAAATTCCACCAGATCCATAATTTTATTGATTCTTTGGCCTGTCTTGGCCGAAACGAACTGCGTGGGTGCATAAAGGACAAAAGCCAGTTCTTCCCGGATATCTTTTTCATATTTATTGATGGTTTTCTCATCTTTGATCACTAGATCCCATTTATTGATCACAAGGATGAGACCTTTTCCTGCTTCATGTGCATAGCCGACAATCTTCTTGTCCTGGTCTGTTACGCCTTCGATGGCATTAATCACCATCAGTACGACATCCGACCTGTCCACCGCCCGGAAAGAACGCACCACACTGTAGTTTTCCGTGACTTCAGAGATTTTTTTCTTGCGCCTGATGCCGGCCGTATCGATCAATACATAATTTCTGTCTTCATACGTAAACGGGGTATCGATCGCATCCCTGGTCGTTCCGGGTATGTCACTGACAATGACCCGTTCCTCCCCGAGCAGCATATTGACAATCGATGATTTGCCGACATTCGGTCTGCCAATCACGGCGATTTTGATCACATCCGGGTCATAGTCGGCCGCGGCATCTTCCGGCAGGGCCGAAACAAGCGTATCGAGAAGATCCCCGGTATTCATGCCGTGAACGGCCGAGATCGGAATCGGATCACCGAAACCCAGCGGCAGAAATTCATGGGCCTCTGCCTCAAAACGGGTAAATTTTTCTACTTTATTCGCGACCAGCAATACCGGTTTGCTCGATTTACGCAGGTATCTGGCGATCTGCTGATCATCCGGCGTAATCCCGGATTTGGCATCGACAAGAAACATGATGACATCAGCTTCATCGACTGCGATTTCGGCCTGCTGTTTCATCTTCGATGAAAGCGGTGTCGTTTCATCTTTAAATTCTATGCCGCCGGTATCAATCAGCGTAAATTTTTTGCCAAGCCATTCAGCATCAAAATATAACCGGTCCCTTGTTACCCCGGGGGTATTTTCAACGATGGCCACCAAGCCGCCGACGATTCTGTTAAATAGCGTCGATTTCCCAACATTCGGACGCCCAACAATTGCTACCACAGGTTTACTCATTTTCCGAACCTCCAATCGTTATCCCAAAAAGTCCTTCTATAAAAGATTGACCATCATTCTCCACAACTACCGGTATGCCATTGACCTGTTCGGTCAACCACCGGACATCATATCCATCGAGGAATACTTCTTCACCGGCTCTCAGCATCACGCGCGATAGTAAGAAATATTCTCCCTGCAGGTCACCCAGTTGCGGTGCGATGTCCTGAGCCGTGAGCAACCCTGCTACGGTCACCGCAGGTCCAAAAAAACGGTTGCCAATCTCATGAACGGTAATATGTACACCCTGAACTGCAGGCAGCTCCGCGATCCTGGACCGGAAATATGCCGCTGCTGATGAACCAGTTACGAGATGTATCTTTCTTTCCGGAATCTGCCTCGGCAGGTCACAGAGACACATCCGGATTTCTTCCTGAAACTTTCGGGCCATGCCAATGCCGTTTTCCAGTTGCGGAAAGTCATCATATTCCGGATATGAAGGAAGATCTCTGCCGGCAAGCATATAAAATTCATCGGAAAAATAAACAAGGTTTAGGCCGGTCCGTTTTCGGTATTTTTGCTGCCATTCTATGCCGATATCCAGGACTTCCTTGGCCTCCTCCGGCGTTACAGTCCGAAGTTCAGGCAATCCATCCCTGTACTTTGTTAAGCCGACCGGAACAATCCCAATGGACTGGACCTGTGGGAAAAAGGCCGCAAGGTTCTCCACGGTTTCCTGCAATATCTCCCGGTCATTGTAATCAGGAACCAGAACGATCTGCGTATGAAGAACAAGACCAGCTTCAGCAAGCCTTTTTATTTGCTCCGCCAGCTTCCCGGTCTGCCTGTTTCTCATCAGTTTCTCCCTGACGACGGGATTCCATGCATGAACGGAGATATACAAAGGACTTAGATGCATGTCGATGATTCTCTGAAAATCCTTCTCCTTCAGGTTGGACAGAGTGATATAGCTCCCCTGGTTCACCGACAACCGGTAATCGTCATCCAGATCGTACAGCGATGATCTCATCCCGGGAGGCATCTGCCGGACAAAGCAGAAAACACAGTTATTCCGGCACTTCATTAGTCCGTCCCGGCCTACGCTGCTGACTTCGATACCAAGCAGTTCCTCCGGTTCCTTGATAATCTCCAGTTCCCAGATCTCATGATTCTTCTTCTGAATGATTAATGTAAATTCTTCTTCAGCGGTCCAATACTGCAAATCCAAAATATCCTGAACATTATGCTGATCCACCTGGAGAATCTCATCTCCGGGTTCGATTTCCATCTCAGCAGCAATACTGTTTTTCATGACAGCAGATACCATCAACCCATTGGGCATTTTTCCCATCCTTTTCCAACGTAAAACGCTTTAGCACTTGGTTAACCTTTTTATTATACTATAATGGCTATTATAAAGGTACTAGTAAACCATTTTTCAAATAACTACCCAATCGAATTGAAGCATAAACAACCTTATGATTCGTCTGCTAGCTGCTTCGCAACAGCTTATTCTGTCGGAAGCGCGAAATATTCAATAAAATACCTATTTCAAACATGGTTACAAGCAGGGAGCTTCCTCCATAGGATACGAGAGGAAGCGTAATCCCAGTTACCGGAAAAAGACCGGTTACAACACAAAGATTAATCACGGTTTGGATGCCCAGGATCGTTGTGATCCCAAATCCGAGCATCCGTCCGAATCCATCCGGACATTGCCGGGATATGGCATAGCCGCGCCCAATGAGTACGATAAAACACAAGATCATAAGCGAAGTCCCGAAGAAACCAAATTCTTGTCCGATCACGGCAAAAATGGTATCCGTATAATTTTCAGGCAAAAACCCGAGCCCTTCATTGCTTCTCCCAATACCTATCCCGAGCAGTCCGCCCGACCCGAAGGCTATCTGGGCATTAATCTGCTGGTAGCCGTAGGTCGTTGCATATTCCCATGGATGCAGCCAGCCTAAAATTCTGTTCCACTGATACTCTTCACCTTTGACCAGGTAGAATCCCGGGATGCCAATTAGCGGTATCGCAGCAAGAAAATAACCTGTCGGAAGCTCAGTCATCAAAAGCATAAACCCTCCTGCTGCCAGGATGACAATCGCGGTTCCAAGGTCGGGCTGTTTATAAACCAGCAAGAAAATGACCGCGAGCACACCAACCGGCAGGAAGATATCCGTAAACTTCTTTATCGGATAGCGGTTAAGAATATAGGCGAAGAAAAAAACGATGGCCAGTTTCGCAATCTCCGATGGTTGTACGGACATCCCGAAAATATCCAGCCAGCGGGCCGATCCTTTCGTAGTAATAGACATATTGCTGAATTCGACCAACAGGAGCAGGATGACACTGACGAGAATACTCAGCCCGGAAATCTTCCGGTAAAACTTCAAAGGAATAAAAACCGCCGCCCCGGCTGCCACTATTCCAAGGCTTACCCAGCGCAGTTGCTTAAAAAATAAATAATAAGAATTATTGGTATTCTCATAGGAAAAAGAGGAGCTGGCACTTAAAACCATAATCAGACCAACTGCCAAAATGATGACTGCAGAAAATAACAGAATAAAGTCAGGTTTTTTTGTTTTTATCTTCTGAACAGCCATCTTTTGACCTCCTGTTGCATTAATTCCATCTGAAGTGAAATGACTTCCTGCCAAATCAAAGCAAGAAGCCATTTGATGCATTAATTTTATTAAAGTGTGTCCACGTCTGTATCCGGGATATTTCCGATTTTCTCGCCAATCGTAACTTCAGGTATTTCCGGTTGGTTCTCCAAATCCTGACGGGCACTGGCTTCACTGGCTTCCGTAAGCAGTTCCCGGATACTCAAGCTTATTTTTTTATCTTCCGGTTTAAAATCAATGACTTTGGCTGTGATCTCCTGTCCAACCTGTACGACATCCTGTACTTTCATGACCCTGTGGTCGGCCAGCTGGGAAATATGCACCAGCGCATCGATCCCGTCCTCCAGTTCTACGAAAGCACCGAAAGGTGCGATTCTGACGACTTTGCCGTGTACGATGGATCCCACGGCATATTTTTCAGCAGCAGCAGACCACGGATTCGTTTTAAGCTGTTTTAACCCGAGGGAAATCCTGCCTTTTTGGGTATCAATGGCTAAGATCTGAACTTCAACTTCATCATCGACATTCACGATCTCCGATGGGTGTTTTACTCTGGAGAAAGCCATATCCGAGATGTGCAGCAGCCCGTCAATACCGCCAAGATCAACAAACGCACCAAAATCGGCCAGGCGGCGGACTGTTCCCTTCACGATATCGCCTTCTTTAAGCGTCTCCAGAAGCTTTTCTTTTTTACCTTCCTGCTCTTCAGCTAAAATAACCTTTTGGGAAAGAACCAGTTTCTTCTTGTATTCATCGTACTCGATGACTCTTAAACGAAGTGTTTTCCCGATATATTCTTCAAGATTGTCTACGAAGCCGGTCTCAACCTGAGAAGCAGGCACAAAGCCTCTCATTCCGAGGTCGACCAGAAGTCCGCCTTTGACTGCTTCCGTTACGACTGCCTGAACTTCTTCTTTTGATTCGGCCAGATGGGCCAACTGTTCCTTCGCTTCAACCTCATTGGCCCGTTTACGGGATAAAACAGGGTAGCCTTCCTGGTTTTCAACACGCATGACCATCACGGAAATCGTGTCACCAATTTTAACGAGATCATTAATATTCGAAACCTTGGTAGCGGAAAGCTCCTCAAAAGGAATCATGCCCTCCGATTTCCAGGCAATATCCACAAATACCTCATCGCCTGTTATTTTTACGACGGTCCCTTTGACAATCGCGCCCCGATAAAGTTTGGGCAGTCCCTTATCAAAATTTTCCATCATGTTTTCTTCATCACTAACCGTACTAACCGTCTTCACAACGCTTTCCTCAGCCTCTTGGATCTGTGTTTTTTCCATAAACTCCGACATTTTCTTGTAAACCTCCTCGATAATCCAATCCGGTGTGGAAGCTCCTGCTGTCAAGCCGGTAATTTTAGCATCCGTAAACCAGATCTCCAGTAATTCTTCAGCTGTTTCGATACAGTATGTTTTCGTTTTCCCACTGCAGATCGATCCCAGTTTTCGTGTATTGGAACTGCTCAAGCCCCCCACGACAATCATCAGATCCACTTTTTCAGCCAATTCTCTGGCTGAGGCCTGACGTTCTTCAGTTGCCGCGCAGATCGTATTCTGGACGATCAGCTCCCCAGTATGTTTTTTTAATTCTTCAACAACCGTAAAAAAATGGCTTTTTTGCTGTGTTGTTTGGGCCAGGACTGTAATTCTCGGGTAGTACGGCAAATCTTCAGCCTCGGCCAGCGTCTCTATGGCGAGGGCATTACTTCCTGCCCATCCCAGGATCCCTTTAACTTCCGGATGGCTTTTGTCACCGACAACAATGACAAAACTGTTTGCTGATGAGCTTGCGGCCATTCTTTGCGCTTTTTGAACATAAGGACACGTTGCATCAATAATGGTAATTCCGCGTTCCTTTGCTTCCTCGTACGTTTCCGGGGGAACGCCATGCGACCTGATTACAAGCTGTTGACCCATTTTAGCCTCATCAACAGAGTGAATGACTTCCAATCCTTTCTCAGCCAAATAATCAACAACTTGCTGGTTATGAATGAGTGGTCCCAAAGATGCAGTCAACCCGGTGCCGGCAGCTTTTTCAGCCAATTCAATCGCCCGTTTAACTCCAAAACAGAAACCTGCTTTTGCCGCTCGCTGAATCGTCAACAAAACTGCCCTCCTTTTATGCCTATCACGTCTATTTCGCTGAGAAAAACAAAATTCCTTCTAGTACCTTGTTAACCTTTTATGATTTTTACATTTCATTCACAACATCCATGATTTTATTGGCAAGCCATTCCCTACTATTTTCAGTCTTTTCAGGGATTTCAAGGTTATCGGCATAAAATGGCTTACCGATAATTATCCCTATCTTGCCCCTTTTTTGGGTTAATAATCCTCTGGCTCCATATACCTTGACCGGCAGAATCGGGGCATGGCTTTTGTTTACAATCAAAACGATCCCTGCCATGGCTTCCTGAATATCACCGGTTTTGGAGCGGGTACCTTCCGGAAATATCCCCAGAACTTTTCCTTCTTTTAACAGCCTGACCGATTTTCGGAATGCCCCGATATCGCCCTTCCCGCGTTTAACCGGAAAAGTACCAAGTCCGTGCAGAATCTGCCCTAACAATGGTATCGAGAAAAGCTCCTCTTTCGCCATGAAATATACCTGTCTTGGCATCGAACAGCCAACAATAATCGGATCCCAGAGGCTAATATGATTGCAGGCTATAATCACAGGTCCTTCTGCAGGAAAATTTTCCAGGCCTGTTATCCTACATCCTTTGACCTTCAGAACAAGGGTCATGATTCCCTTTGCCAATGAATACAGCATCACTTTAACCCTCCCTGATAATTCTAATGATCTTGGCAACAACTTCATCAATCGTTAAACCTGTCGTATCGAGGATCACCGCGTCCTTAGCTGGTTTCAGCGGTGCAAATTTTCTCTGGGAATCTACTGCATCTCGTTTTTCAATATCCGAGCGTATTTCTTCCAAAGATACCTCCTTACCCTCTTTGATATTCTCAAGGTATCTCCGACGTGCGCGTTCAGAAGCCGAAGCCGTCAGAAAAATCTTAATTCCGGCATCCGGCAGGACGTATGTACCGATATCCCTGCCATCCATCACGATATTGCCCTTCAGTGCTTCCTGACGCTGTAGTTCAACCAGCCGGTTACGAACCCCAGGATAAGATGCGATCAGCGATACTGCCCTGCTTACGTCAACATCCCGGATTTTAGAGGTAACATCTTCCCCGTCGCAGAATACGGCTTGACGGTCATTATGGTTTAGTCTGATGTCAATGATCCGGGCCAGACCTGTTACTGCCTTTTCATCCTGAAGGGAAATTCCTGAAGCAAGGGCTTTATAAGCTACAGTTCGATACATCGCACCTGTATCAAGATAATACAAACCAAGTTTGTCGGCAACGATTCTCGCAATGGTACTTTTTCCTGCCCCGGCAGGACCGTCAATCGCCACCTGCAAATGATTTTCACGCAAATGTTCCAAAACGATGCTCCAATCAAAAAAAATCTTAATCTTGCGCGCTGTTTCGAAGCTCGCATCTGCCAAAATTATACCACAGCAAAATGATCGCTTACAATTCACTTTACGGTTTAAGATACTGAGACCCCGATAACCGCCAGTAAGTTATTCAGCGCATGAAGCCCGATTGCCGGATAAATCGAATCATGTTTGGTATATAAAAAACCAAGTCCGATTCCGAGAACCAGCTTCGGAATGAAGCCGGTCAAATCAAAATGCAGGGCGGAAAAAATGCAGGCACTGATTACAATCGCCGTCCATTTGCCGAAATAATTCCGCAAACAGCCGAGCAGTACTCCCCGGAAAAGCGTTTCCTCAATAAAAGGAACAATAACGGCGATCAGAAAAATGTTCGCAATGAACATGAAAATTGTCGGGTCCTGCAGGAGCTTTACCAGTTCATTTTCTGCCGTCGTTTGGCCTGAATAATACAGAAATGCCATATAGATCATATTAATCAGCCAGACCAAAAAACAGATTTTGAATACATCAATGAGGGCGGAAGCAAAGTTGGTCCTTCTCCAGCCCAGGTCATTCAGGGAAAGCCTATTTTTGAACATAATCAGCATAATCAAAATAACAAACAGGGTATTCGAAGTAATCATGGAAAGATAATAGGCCGTTTTGATTTCAGGAAAGAACTGATAGATAGAATAACTGACGAATGGCATCAGTAAAAAAACAACTGCCACACCGATCACAAAATAAGCTAAGGCCTTAAAATTCAACTTCATATTTCATCCCCTGCAATTACATAAATTATCCTAGATTATTTTTTTCAGATCTATACATAATAAATTCAAATGAATTACACAGAAATATATACAGCGGAAGGAGGCTGCTAGGATGCTTTATTCCAAAAAATCGGATCATAGCTTGCTGTTCATGGGTTCTGCCATGGTGGGGGGGTTTTTGCTGGGTTGTACTTATAAAAGATATGGCAAAAAAATCGAAAAACACATTCAGAAGTTTTGGCAAAAAGATTCGAATGATGATATGTTCGCAGCACACGAAAGCGAAATCTAAATCAGCGATCATCGCCTCTTATCTTTATTTGTTGACACTCTGCTCCTTAACCGGAGCCTTTTTTATTCTATCAGAAAGAATACGTTCCTTTCTGATAGATCTAAGTGCAACTAAGGCTGTTGCCAAAAGGATTGGCGCCACAGCCAAGTTTTCTATATTTTCAGCTTCGTGGGGCAACCCTGTGTCCAAGGCCTACGGCTACTTCATCCAAATGCAGCAGCCCTACCCCAAAAAACACGGCCACGCTGAGATGATCACCGCGGTGGGCAATCCCAATTTTTCCTCCGATATTCAGCCCCGCTGCTTTCGGCATAATCTGGCTTAAAGCCTCACGTGTCGCGCCCGCGACGGCCCCTTCGTCGCCATGGGAATCGTGGATTACCCCTTCACGTTTCGAAGCAACAATCGCCCTTTCGACAAGCTTTTTAATTGAAGCAAGATAATCTCCGCCGTAATCTACGGCAACTGTCTTGATGTTATCCGCTAAAAATTTCTGTTTAAGCGCACTTTCCTCTTCTCTGGTTTCACTCATTGCCATTCTTAAAGCAGCCAGAGCAACCGTCTTACTATCCGGCACCATAGTCAATCCTCCTTCTAGACAAACGTTCTTCATGACGCTAACAAACAATTACACGCTAAAAAAAGAGGCGATGTCAGAAAAAAACAACACCTACTTTCATTATCTTACATGAATTTTCGGAGATTAGCAAAGCTTATCTCGAGGGACTTACGACGAGCTTATCAGCTGGCCTCCGCAGATTTTAACTTCACATCAAAACTTTTGACATCCCCGTTAAGTTCAATCGAATATGTTTTACTATTCAGAATCACATTGACAGTGACCGGATAAGGAATGCCGGTTGCATCCAGAACAACGGTTCCAGGTTCAACTGTGATGCTTTTCCCATTTTCAATGGTTCCAATATCCTGGTCATTTTGTCTAACCATTACAACACTGTCAGGAGTTATCTCAAAGGAGAGACTAATGGAGCCGCTGTTTGCATTTTCGCTGTATTTAAAGGCCGGGGCATCTATTTCTCCGGAAAATTTCAGATAGAACTCGACGGGATCGGTAAATGCTTTCAGCTGATACAGCCCTAACAATACTGTACAAACTGCCATAATCCTGATGGCTGTTTTCTCAAAGCCCTTAAACCTTGACACTTTTTGGCGCGGGAAAGAAAATCTCCTGGAGCGCATCTGACTCACCTCAGTAATATGTATGCGCCGCCAGGAATTTGCATGCCGACATCATTCTGTAAGGCATCTATAAAACCTTATCTGGGGTTGGTCTGCATGCCACAATACCACTTTCTATTCTACCCCAAGCAATCCTGTACCTTCGCCCATATTCCACTTGCGCGGTTACTGTGGCGTGAAGACCTTCTAACAGGAAGTCGCTGATAAGCTTACATGAAAGGCGTTTGCTGAACTGCTCCTCGAACGCGCAAGATAACGAGCTGCATTCTGGCATACAACCCCGCTTAAATAACCTTATGATTAGTCTGGGGGCCACAGTTCCGCTGTGAGCGGAGCACGATGCGGAGCGCGGCTTTTTGCGCCATGGAGGGCGCAATAGCCGAAAAGCGGTATTGTGTCCTCCAGACCTACCCAAGAGCATAGCCGTCTGCCATAATCTTGTCGTTCCTTGCTTCTATGGCTCATTCGGCATTAGCTCATCCTGGCCGTCGCTTTTCCGGCTTTGTAGCCGGTTGAAAAAGCTGCCTGGAGATTGTAGCCACCAGTTACGCCATCGATATCGATCACTTCCCCGGCAAAATACAACCCTTTGACCAGACGGGATTCCATCGTAGTTGGATTGATTTGCTTGGCATCAACGCCCCCGGAGGTAACAATTGCTGTCGCCATACCGAGCGTCGCCGTTATATGAAGTACCAGTTCCTGAAATAACCGGCAGAGTCTTTTCCTTTCTTCTTTAGTAACTTTATTAACGACCTTCTCTGGATCAATCTCCGATAAAGCGACCATCACAGGAATCATACTCTGTGGGAGAAGATCGTCCAGGGTGTTCTTAAACTGCTTGTTGCCATACTTCAGAAAATCCCTCTGCAGCCTTAAATCTATCTGCTCAGAAGTAAGGGCGGGCTTTAGGTTTATTTTCAGCTCAACCTTCTGTTTTTGGTCCAAAGCTTTGGAAGCAATCCTGCTTAAGGTTAGAATAATCGGACCGGATAAACCAAAATGCGTAAACAGCATCTCCCCAAATTCTTCTCCCTGCTTTTTCCCGTCGATCCAGATTGAGGCAGCCGTATTCTTCAGCGTCAACCCTTGAAGCTCTTTCGGCCATTTTTCAAGGGTTTTGAGCGGAACAAGCGCAGGCAGCGGCTTAATGATCCGATGTCCTGCTTTTTCAGCCAGCGTATATCCGTCCCCGGTTGATCCTGTTCCAGGGTAGGATGCTCCTCCCGTGGCAACGATCACAGCATCTGCCGGAAGCACTTCATCAGAGACAGCCAGCTGAACACCGGTTACTTTCCCGTCTTCGATCATGACTTTTTTGACAGCCTGGTTAAGCCTGATTTTTACGCATGTTCGTTCCAGATACTTCTTTAAAGCCTTAACGATTACCTCCGAATCGTCGGCTGTCGGAAACACTCTTCCACCTCTTTCTACTTTTGTTTCGACACCATAGTCTTGAAAAAAATGAATCAACGCCTCATTGCCGAACTCTTTTAAGGAAGCGTATAGAAATTTTCCGTTTCCGGGATAAAAACTTACAAAATTACTGATATCCCCCGCATTGGTAAGGTTGCACCGACCTTTACCGGAAATTGCAATTTTACTGCCGAGTCTCGTCATTTTTTCGAGGAGCACAACCTCCGCTCCGGCGGAAGCAGCCTGGCCCGCTGCCATCATGCCTGCAGCCCCACCGCCTATTACAACAACCTTTTTAACCACAATCCATTCTCCCTACTTTCCAATATGTTGATCGCAAACCAACAACACTTGCTAAAATAACTTTAGAGATTAGTCTCCGTATATCTAGACAACTTCAAATGGAGTAGGATGCATAGCACGGCTGTTTACCTACCTTCAATATTCGTGGAATGCGCTGCACAAGCAGCACATAGGCCTGAATCCGTATCGATGAAGATCTGTTTGCCGCACTCTCGGCAATAATAGGAATTCGCTTCTCCGACGATAACCTTCCCGGCTAGAAACTTGAACGGAAACATCAGATATGCGAAGCTCAGAGCCCGGGAACCGCAGATGTCCACACAGCGACCGCATTGAACGCACTGGAGCGGTTCATAAATCAAAAGCATCTTATTTTCTTTCTGTTTCAGCGTGAGCGCCTGCTGAGGACATATTTTGGTACAAACCCCGCAGCCGTTACAATGATCGATATATCTGATTGCCTGAAAAGGCACCTTTTTATTTGGTTTCTGTTTCAGTGTCTCTGCCAGCCATTGGCGGGTTATCGGAATGGCATAGGATTCTTCTGCTTCGATAGCCGGAAACGCTGCCTTGATTCTATCTTTACCAAATTCACGCAACCTGTTTTTCAACCCTTTTTTCGATCGGCCACGAGCAAAACGTCCGGGACCGTAATCCGATTTTGCTGCGCCTTCTTCAGCAGGGAGAATCTCCAGCTTTAAGCCGGGATGATCCGTCCATTGCTGGCTGACCTCCAGATAGAAGCGCTGGCTGGCCGCTGCAGCCTGTTTATCCTGGCAATTGGAACAGTCCCCTGTAAGGATTCTGACCTGTTTGGATTCAGCCAAAAGCATTAAAACTGTCCAGGCATCCCTGTCCAGCATCCCGAGGCAGGCAATTTCATAACCGGCAGGCGCAGCCATTGGACAATTTAATACGCAATTTCCGTTTTCCAAAAGGTACTCTCCGAGGTTTTTCATGTCTCTGTCCACAAAACCGTCAGAGGGGCAAACGGCCATACAGACACCACATTCCGTACAGCTTTCTATCGAAATCTCTTTCCTATCACCGATGGACTTATGCGGACAGGCTTCAATACAGAGCCTGCATTCCCGGGGATAGGGCTTCTTCTTGTTCAGACAGTTGTCCGGATGATACAGCATTTGATTGTATTTCTTCATGATTATTCATATCCTTTGCGAAATTCATTTTCAATTCTTTCGAGATGACGAAGCATTCCGGCATGCGCTTCTTCAGGTAATTCTGCTTCGATCGCCTGATATATTTCCTCATGTTCCTGATAAAGAAGTTCCGACATGCCCTCTTTTTCAAAAGTATCTGCCCAATTCGTCTTCAATGTCTGGTGCATGATATCTGAAATCATATGGAGCATGCGGATCAGCATCTTATTCTTCGTTCCTTTAGCTATAGCATCGTGAAAATCCCGGTCACAGGGATAGCCCTGCCGGCCCGTATTATGACCCTTTCTGATCTCAATAAGAGAACCCCTCATTGCGGAAAGATCCTGATATTCAGCCCTTTCTGCTGCCAGTGCGGCAGCCTGGGTCTCCAGGATTTTTCTTATCTCCATCAGTTCGAAAATGGTATCTTTCTCCAGAGAAAGCACCCATGGCAAAGGAGCAATAACAGACTCGATATTAACATGTTTGATATAGGTTCCTTCTCCGCTTCGGATTTCCAGCAAACCCATAATTTCCAAAGCTCTGAGCGCTTCCCGGACAGACGCCCTGCTGACCTGCAGCCTCTCCGCAAGATCCCGTTCGGAAGGAAGCTTATCACCTGCTTTAATTTGTCCTTCAGCAACCAGCGTACTGATTTGATCAACTATTTCTTCGTAGATTCTTTTCGTTTTTGCTGGTTTCAGATTCATGCTTTCTCCCCGCAATTATCAATATTTATTTCGCATTGATTACCTATTACTTACAAATGATATAAAATAATCACCGTATACTTACTGCTTCCTTCAAAGCATTGACTTCAGAAGTCGTTAACAGTCGGTATTCTCCTGCCGTCATTTTTGGATCCAGCTGGAGCGGGCCAAAACAGATTCTGCGCAAGCGAAAAACGGGGTATCCGACCTGCTCAAACATTCTCCTGACCTGCCTGTTCTTTCCTTCGTGAATGGCAAGCTCAATTTCGGTCTGGTTGCCGCTTTTATCACGGGAAAGCTTCTTAATTTTCGCAGGAGAAGTCATACCATCCTCGAGGTGTACACCCGACTCAAGCGTCCTGATTGCCTGATAAGAAATATTACCGGCGACTGAGGCCCGGTATACTTTTTCCACGCCAAAACTTGGATGCGTCAGCCGAAATGTAAGTTCCCCGTCATTGGTCAGAAGCAGAAGTCCTGAAGTGTCATAATCCAGTCTGCCGACCGGATAGACTCTTTCTTTAATATTCTGGCCAAGTAAATCAATGACCGTTTTCCTTTGATGGGGATCCGTAACACTTGTAATAACACCCGCAGGTTTATAAAGCATGACGTAGACCAGGTCTTCGCTTGGTCCTGAAGAATACGTCTTAGCGTTGACTTCGATGACATCCTCAGGCGTTACCTTAAAACCCGGCTGCGTTACGGTCTGTCCATTCACTTTTACAAGTCCCTGACTGATCAGAATTTCGGCATGACGCCGAGAAGCGACGCCCAAACGAGCCATCGCTTTTTGCAAACGTTCAGATTGATCTCCGGAACAATCCATCAAAAAACCACCATTAACGAAACATCTCTCAATTGATTTTAGCAAAAAAACTGCAGAAAGCAAACCCTTAGCCAAAGACCCTGCTGACGATCCAGATTGAAGCAATCAGTCCGACTGCATCAGCGAGCAGTCCGACTTTTAAAGCATATCTGTGTTTTTTGATGCCGACTGAGCCAAAATAGACGGCAAGCACAAAAAAGGTGGTATCTGTGCTTCCTTGGAGCGTGGAAGCAAGCCGTCCGATAAACGAATCAGGTCCGTATTGATGGATCAGTTCAGTTGCAACCCCAAGGGCCCCTGAACCGCTCAGTGGCCGCATAACGGCCAAAGGAATAATGCCTAACAGGTCTGGATTCCAGTCCATAGCTAAAAAAAGAGGTCGAAGAAGGTTTATTAACATATCCAGGGCGCCAGAATCCACAAACACTTTAATGGACACCAGCATTCCAATTAAAAACGGAATAATTTTTATGGCGGTTTTAAAGCCATTCTCCGCCCCCTCAACAAATGTCTCATATACAGGAACTTTATGGAGGTAACCATAAAGCGGCACAAAAAATAAAATAAACGGAATAGCCCATCTGGCAAGCTCAGAGATGATGGTCATAATCCGTTCCTCTTTCTAAAAAGAACATCTGCAATGATGGCTGAGGCCATGGCGCACCCTGTGGCAAAAACTGTCGTCCCAATGATCTCGACTGGATTGGCCGATCCGGCTTTCATTCTGACAGCAATGATTGTGGCCGGAATAATCGTAATACAGGACGTATTCAGCGCCAGAAACGTAATCATGGCGGGACTGGCTGTTTCCTGATCCGGGTTTTCTTTCTGTAACTCCTGCATGGCCTTCAGGCCAAACGGCGTAGCGGCATTACCCAGACCGAGGATATTCGCACAGAGATTCATGACAATTGGGCCGAAGGCAGGACTATCCGCCCTGAGCGACGGAAAAAGTTTTCTGACCACCGGGGCGCTTATTCTGGCCAGGTGCCGGATGAGTCCTGCTTTTTCGGCAATATGCATGATACCCAGCCACAGGCTCATGACACCCATTAACTCGATTGCCACTTCTACCCCGAGTTCAGAAGCCTGAAGGGCCGACGCAGTGACCTGATCGATATTTCCATTCAGGGCAGCGACAATAATGCCGCAGATCAGCATAACCAGCCAGATCAAATTGACCATAACAGAAACCCCCTGCTTAAAATGTATGTTTTCAGCAGGGGGAATAGAAGAATAGACAATTTCAAAAATATCTCGACGATATCAGGGACATGCTGTTTGCCGGCATATATACTTTATTAGCATCTTTCTTCATACCCGTCTTCACGGTGGAATCTCTTTCTATTGACCATATGGGACAATTTATCCATTAGATTAGGCATTTCGTCAATGATGCGTTCTGCAATCATATTTCCTTCGACCGGAAGCAGTCGGACCTGATTTTGGTTTACAACCAGAAAACCTACAGGTTTTACCGATACCCCACCGCCGCTTCCTCCACCGAAAGGCATCTTGGAAGCTTTTTCATTTTTTTTCTCCTCCTCTTTTTCTCCCTCAGCGGAAGAGAATTCGCTGCCGCCGGCTGCAAAACCGCAGGATACCCTGGAAACAGGTATAATCACAGAGCCACTTGGTGTTTCGACCGGGTCTCCAATCACTGTGTTTACATTTATCATTTTTTGGATACTATCCATCGCTGTCTGCATCAGATTTTCAATTGGATGTTCAT
>Ga0209639_1001292_pt1 | contig 26008 bp, 14 predicted proteins | sample EPASupsiteHSE605_FD_187268 | JGI IMG/M metagenome (GOLD analysis project Ga0209639, IMG submission 187268) | Bioremediated contaminated groundwater from EPA Superfund site, New Mexico - Sample HSE6-05 (SPAdes) (version 2) | ecosystem: Environmental > Aquatic > Deep subsurface > Groundwater >...
TTATGATAAACTCGTTTCGTACATAATTAGGGCTGCCAAGATCGTCGAACTTCCACTGACTTGCGTACCGGTTTTCCGGTTGAGGCCTGTCCTGTTATCTTTTAAGCTTTACCCTTAAGTTGGTAATGTTGAGTTTACAAACCGACGAAAGGATTTATGCGGGTATATCCTGATAAGTATTTATGTATAAGAACGTTATCTTTATGGCTTTTCATGTAGCGTTTCGGTTAAAAACTGGTCTATTTCAGTGAGTGTATTACTGAGGTCTTCATTTTTAAACCGCTGATTTTCTTCCCATCTCAGAGTACTGACGGTATATTGTAAAGCAACCATTGCCAATAAATCCTGCTTGTCTTTATATGCATAATTGCTTCCATAGTTACTCATTTTTTCTCCAATCATCCGGGATGCGTTCCGAAATATAACTTCGTCTTCTTTCGGAATGATGAGTTTGTAACTTCTGTCAGCAATCACCAGATTTATTGTGAGTTGTTCCATGTTTTATGTTTAAAAACGCTTTATTTATCCATAAGTCCGATACACTTATCTATCTCCCGCAATACTTCGTTGATTTTCTTTTTCAAAAGCAACGAATTCTCCCCTGTATCAATAGATTGAGCTATTGAGAGTACGTGTATTTTTTCTTCAAGTTGTTTAACTACAGTTTTTTGTTTTTCGATTTCTTTAATTAGTTTTTGTTGTTCCAATTCCAGAAAAGCCTTATCTTGCCGGAGTAAAGCAACTTCTTCAGCCAGTTTGCGTGTTTTAAACTGGATGCCTGAAAGTAAGAGTTTTACATTATCCATACAAAAAATTAACTGTTTCTTTTATCCAACAATACAAAGATAGTGATATTTTAGCTACTTTTCAATAATCAAAACCGCAATTTTATTATTGAGGGCTTTCTTTTTCCTGCTTTTTTGAAATAGTATCTTTTAATATTTCTAAAACCCATTGTTCATCAGTGCTTTTCGGAATTGTAAAACGAATGGGCAAAATTATGCTGGATCGTATTTTTTGATTGTTTTTTATTGCAGGAACCCATTTAGGCATCTTCTCAATAATTCGAATCGCCTCTTTTTCAAGTTCTGGATTTAGATGATTTAATAAAGTATATTTTGAGATTCGTCCATCACTTTCAATTAAAATTTCCAGTTGAATCAAACCCTCAATTTTTTGAATGATTGCCGATTTTGGATAACGTAAATTTTTGATAATGAATTTTGTGAGAGCATCATTGCCGCCGGGAAACATTGCAGGTGTAAATGAATCTGTTCGTATGGGTTTTAGTGTGTCAGTGTCCTGAGAATATACAAAATTCACATATAAAGTTACAGTGATTGAAAATATTAAAATGAGTCGCATGATTTTCCTGATTTTACATTTTTCATCTGTAAATTTACATAAAATTTGAGGTAATTATGAATGAATCATTTCTTTCGTATCTCTGGATGAATCATTTATTGGGGATAAATCCAGTAACGACCGATGGTGAAAATGTAAAAATATTTTCTGGTGGACTAAAAAACAGTGATTCTGGCCCAGATTTTATCAATGCACGTATTCAAATCGGTGAGATCTTATGGTCTGGCAATGTCGAAATACATGTTAGAAGCTCTGATTGGAACAGACATAATCATCAGAATGATCCATCGTATAATAATGTAATACTGCACGTTGTGTTTGAAAATGATATTGTAGTGAAAAAACAGGATGGCATATATATGCCAGTTCTTGTACTTGATAATGAATTTATAACAACGTTGCATGAAAAATATGAGGAGCTAATGAAAAGCCAAATGGAAATTCCTTGTCAGATTCTTTTTAAAGAGTATTCATCAACAATTTTGCCAATTTGGCTTCAGCAGTTATCTGTAAAAAGATTGGAGCGAAAAGTTAAAACTGTATCAAATTTACATTTACAATTGAAAGGAGATTGGGCTGAAACGTTTTTTGTATGGCTTTCAGGCGGCTTTGGGTTGAAAATCAATCAGGATGCATTTATGAATTTGGCTAAAAGTATTGGATTAAAACGCTATATACAGAATAAATCAGATGTGGATATTTTAGAATCCATATTCTATGGGCAGTCAGGATTGTTGCCACTTAAAAAATGTGATGATGAGTATGTGTTGAACTTATTGAAAGAGTATAATTACTATGCTAATAAATATGCATTTATTCCTTTAAAAAGTTCTGAATGGAAGTTTTTGCGATTACATGCAGAATCGTTTCCTACGATAAGGATTTCTCAGTTGGCAAGATTTCTAAATCAAACAGATTCATTATTCTCTCTTATAATGGAAACAGAAGAGCTTGAAGAGTTACAAAAAGTATTTTGTATAAAAGCATCACCTTATTGGGATCGTCATTATCAGTTTGGGATAGAAAGTAGTTTTAAAATTAAGCAAACAGGAATTCAGTTTGCTGACAATATATTGATAAACTGTGTAATACCTTTGTTATTTTCGTATGGATATATGCAAGGAATTGATGAATTAAAAGAAAGAGCTTTTGGTTGGCTTGAACAAATTAAATCTGAGCAAAATACTATACTAAGGTTTTGGAATTCATTATCTGTAAAGGCCGAAAATGCAGCACAATCCCAAGCGTTAATTGAGTTGAAAAATAATTATTGTAAACAGAAGAACTGTCTTAATTGCTTGATAGGTATTGAAATAATTAAGAAATAAAGGGAATATTTGATAGATTTTTTATGAACAATATTCCATGATTAAATCACTCTTATTTAATTATTTGGAAAGGATGAGATTTAATAAATCATTTGTTGTTTTACAAAAGTCCTGATATGCAGGAGGATTGTTTCGATGCAGGTAAAACAAAAGCAATCCGTTTACCTGATATCGGAGTTGCGTCTTTTTTTGTTGAGCTATTTCTTCTGTTATGGACCTTTCTTTAATTGCTTCTTTCCAACTGGCTTCGCACAGGCGATCCAGAAAATTACAAATCATCTCCGACTGACTTTGTTTTGAAGTAATATTGTTCATCTTTTCCACAAAAAATAATTCATAAATTCCCGGATATTCCAAAAAATAGTGAATGTAAGCATTGGAAATTTCTTTGATGCGCTCAATCCCTCCTGTGTTTTTTGAAATACGATCATCAATAAATTCTTTACATTCATTTTGAAAGTCTTCAACACAAATAAAAATCAAATCTTTTACATCTTTAAAATAGTTGTAAAGTGTTGCGTAAGAATATCCAGCTCGTTCTGCTACATTACGCACACTCACACAATGTAGGCCTTCCGCTTTCATGATCTCTTTTGTTGCCTGAATGAAATAATTTCTCATTCGTTGTTCCTGAATTTCTTTTCGTTCCATGGTTTGCATTATTAATTAAATTAACACTGCAAATATAATTAATATTATTAATACGCTGAATGTCTTTGAAAAATAAATAGTGTGTTTGTTTAAAATTCAGGATATGAGATGTTTAATTTCCTCGTAAGATGTTTAACACGCCTTTGTATTCTACTTCTTTGATGAGATTATCATACCTGAGAACTACAAAATAAGTGCCGTCAGGCAGATCTTTTCCATCCCATTTGTCGTTTTGAGGAATATAGTTATTCCGTTCGTAAACCATTTTGCCCCAACGATTATAAATGTATAAGCTGTTTTTATCATAACTATCAAGGTTTGGGATATCAAAATAATCATTGATTCCATCCCCGTTAGGGGTAATTACATTTGGGACGATAAGTGAATCAGGTACGACCTTGATGGAAAGAAGGGCAGAGTCGATACAGCCTTTATCAGAAGTTACCTTCAACCATATTTGGTATGTTCCAACATTGGAAAAAACATGATCAGGATTTTGAGATGTACTATTATTCAGAGGAGAAGCAGGATCGCCAAAATCCCAGTTCCAACTGGTGACGAATGACGAAGATGCCGAACTGTTGAATAATACTAATTGCGATAAAGTAGAAAGAGGTGGTGTTGCCGTGAAGGATGCATTAGGAACTGGATATACATTTACAAGTGCTGTTGATTTGTATGTTCCAAAACAACCTTCTGTAGAATAGCCGGATAGACTTACGTCGAATATTCCGTCGGTTGTATAAGTGTGTGCCGGATTTTGATTTGTGCTGGTGTTTCCGTCTCCAAAATCCCAAAGATAAGATTGCATTATAGGAGAAGTATTGTCCGTAAACGTGATTGTAAAAGGAGCGCAACCGTTTGCCGGGAAAATAGAGGGCATAAAACTTGGAACAGGAATGGGATTAACCAAAACTGTTGCAAATGTATCTTTCTTACAGCCAAAATTATCAAAAGCACTAACGTTGTAATTTGTTGTAACAATTGGGTTCACTGTTATTTGAGAAGTTGTTAGACCGTTTTCCCAGAGAAAATTATTTGCACCGCTTATTTTTAATGTTGCAGTATCGTTTTCACAAATTGTATCATTGATAATCGTGAGATTAGGAGCAGGAAATGCATGGATGGTTAAAAAAGCGGTGTCTCTGCACCCAAAGTCGCTTTTACCGATAACGGTGTATGTTGTAGTACCGGACGGTGTTACGGTAACAGGATTCCCAATAACGCCTATAGGGTACCATGTGTAATTTAATGCTCCAGAGGCAGATAGTGTAGCTTCATCTCCATTGCAAATTGTGTCGTCTATAACCGTAACAGTAGGAGTGGGATATACTTTTACAACGTGTGACATTGTAGAAGTAAATCCGGCGATATTGGTAATAGTAAGTTGTGTAGTGAAATTTCCGGGATTAGAATAAACATGAGGAGGATTAAGTCCAGTGCCGGTTGTTCCATCTCCAAAATCCCATGTCCATGTTGATATTGCAGCCCCACTAATGCTTTCGTCATAAAATTGCATTGCCTGTCCGGAACATACCGTATCTGTAATAAAATCGGCAACAGTTGTCATGCAAACTTTTTGCACATTCCAGCATCCTCCTGTTGAAGCACTCATTCCCCAATAAGCGATTGGATTTCCTCCAAATATGTTATTGATAAGATTTCCTGTATATGTTAAGGTATGAGTGCCATCAAAGTAAACATCAATTACTCCCGTAGTTGCTCCGGGTGCCCACTTAAACCGGAAAGTATGATTTTGACCATCTTTAATATTTGCAGGAAATCCAACGGCAGCAGAAGGAGGAACCAATTCATTAGCTGTGCCGTGTAATTCATCACCATTTTTACTAATTGAGATATGATTTCCGGGTGGGTCGGTAGGATTTGCACTATAAACATCCATAATTACTCCTAAAGAAGGTGTGATACCATGAAATCCTACTCCGGAGCCGAGTCCGAAAACTCCTGTGTTCAACGGTTGAAGTACAAACGACATTCCATCTGCACCACAAGTAGCCTGATTGTTATAATCCTCACCTGGTCTGTTTCCGAAATTCAGAGTCAATGTGATGTCGAAAGGTAACGTGAGATTCATTTGGTTAACATTCCAAACAGCTCCGGCTTGTCCTGTTGTGCTGGTAAGTTGGTAGCAACCTGCCGGACTTATCGGTATGGCAGTTCCTGATGCATTGTATTGTTGAGTATATCCTTGGCTTGCAAGTAAAAAAACTAAACAAACAAAAATTGTTAACCAACGGAAAAAATACCTTTTCTGTACCTCATATTTGTGTTGATATGTACCATATGCTTTCTTTTTCATGATACTTTATGTTTTATGATCATTCAAATAGCGTTCATCTTTAACTGTTTGTAAAGGGAAGAGCGATTTGAAGATCTGATTTTTAAATTCATGGAATTGAGATTGTTAATTTAATACAATAGACAGGTAAAACGATTTAGATGTTGGTTAATTATATGTTAAAAATAAATAAACTTACGAATAGACCTAAGTAATATATATTAATACAGATAGTTATATCCCCATTGTTGGCAGATAGACAAAAATAAACAGGAATACTATTTCTGTTTCAAGTAGAATTTTAATTATTAAGCAACCAATCAGATATTTTTGAGTCTTTACATTGATTTGGAAGCTAAAAAAGAATCCGGAATTATTTTACGTATTAAATGCTTGTTAAGATGTTGTTAAGATATGAATTAACGATCACATTTCTATACTTTTATAAACTTTTAACCTTATTCAAAACCTAAATTTATGAAGAAATTTCTCCTTCTCATTGCATTATTAGGGCCTTTATTCCTCCACTCACAAGAGTATAAAGGTACTCAGGCTGACCGGATTATTCCGGGATCTCTTGTAGTAAGATATGGGCAATCATCGGATATGCCTGATTATATTAAATTTTCAGAGCGATCTAATATTCCGGCTGATAAGATTGTTTCTTACATTAAAACGATCTTCAAGTTAGATAATGATGTTAATTTCAGGCTGATTAGGACTGATAAAGATCAATTTGGTTTTGAACATATTCGTTATCAACAATATTATAAAAACTTTCCGGTGCAGTCAGCAATTATGATTGTACATACTTTTAAAAACAGAGTTCAGTCAATTAATGGTACGTTTTTAAAAAGTTTCACTTTCGAAAATCAATTAACTTTGAATATAGATGAAGCCAGAAATAGTGCAATTGCATCGGTGAAGGCTGAACGTTTCAAATGGCAAATGCCTGAAGAAGAAGCGTTGCTGAAAAAGGTTACTGGAAATAAAGATGCTTCTTATTTTCCGAAAGGTGAAGTGGTTTGTATTCAACAGGATGAAAAAATGTTTTACTCCTATAAATTTGATATATATGCAGATAAACCTTTGTCAAGAACCGATGTATATGTTGATGCTCAAAGCGGAAAAATTATTCAGTTTATAAATAAAATTCATATAGCAAATACCAATGGAACCGCTGTTACAAAATACAGCGGACAACAAACAATTGCAACTGATAGCTATAACAATGCTTATCGTTTACGCGAAACTACCAGAGGATTAGGTGTTGAAACCTATAATCTGAATAAGGGTACAAGTTATGGAACTGCAACTGATTTTTCCGATGATGATAATTTCTGGAATAATGTAAATGCAAATAAAGATGAAGTAGCAACGGACGCACACTGGGCTGCCGAAAAAACGTACGATTATTATTCTCAAAAATTTGGCAGGAATAGTATTGATGGTCAGGGGTTTAAAATAATGAGCTATGTTCATTATCAAACAAATTATGCAAACGCATTTTGGGATGGGCAACGTATGACTTATGGAGATGGAGATGCAACAATGGGACCTTTAGTTTCTCTTGATATTGTTGGACATGAAATAACACATGGCTTAACAGAAAATACTGCTAATCTGACTTATCAAAATGAATCAGGAGCATTGAATGAAGGGTTTAGTGATATTTTTGCTACGTGTATAGAATATTTTGCAAAACCTGCGACTGCAAACTGGACGATGGGAGAGGATATTGGAAGTATTATCCGCTCCATGTCTAATCCGAATTCGTATCAACAACCTGACACATATTTGGGGCAGAACTGGTACACGGGTACTGCAGATAATGGAGGAGTACATACTAATTCCGGTGTGATAAATTATTGGTTTTATTTGCTATCGAACGGGGGAACAGGTACAAATGATATTAATCAGGCTTACAATGTAAGTGGTGTTGGGGTTGATACTGCAGCCATGATTGCTTACCGGACGTTAACTACTTATCTAACACCTTCCTCAAATTATGCAGATGCAAGATACTATGCTATAATATCAGCGATTGATTTATTCGGAGCATGTAGCCCTCAGGTTGCAAGTACAACCAATGCTTTTTATGCAGTGGGTATCGGAACTCAGTATATGCCGGGTGTAGATGCTCAGTTCAATGCAGATATTATTTCACAATGTTCTGCTCCAGTGACAGTGTCGTTTGAAAATCAGAGTAATAACGGGATAAACTATATCTGGGATTTTGGTGATGGAACAACTTCTACGTCAATTAATCCGTCTCATACCTATACTCAATTTGGAAGTTATACGGTTAAGTTGGTTACCTATGGTGGTAGCTGTGGTATGGATTCAATTATAAAATCAGAATATTTAAATATTAACCCAACAGCACCTTGTACTTCATTTATGCCTCCGGGATCTGTACAAACGGTTGTTGCATGTAATGGAACTCTTTTTGATAATGGAGGTTCCCAGAATTATACGGATAATACCACTTCTGTTTTTACAATAAGGGCACCTGGTGCAAGTTCTGTAACTTTAAATTTTACAGAGTTTGAAACAGAAGCCAGTTTTGATGTATTAACAGTTTATAACGGACAAACAGTATCAGGTACTCAAATCGGTCAATATTCGGGTACAAATCTTCCAAACGGGGGAACAATTAATTCAACCGGAGATGCTGTTACTCTGAAATTTGTAACAGATCAAGGGTTGAATATGAAAGGTTTCCGTTTAACTTGGAGTTGTGTTTATCCTCAACTTGCTCCGGATGCTGATTTTGCAATTTCTGATACAACAAGTTGTACAGGTGAAATAAGGTTTACGGATATTTCTTTATACGGTCCATCCGCATGGCATTGGGATTTTGGCGATGGAACAACATCTGCGTCACCATCTCCTGTTCATAATTATACCCAGAATGGAACGTATACTGTTAAACTGATTTCTACAAACGTCTATGGTGTTGATTCGGTTCTTAAAACAAACCTTATTGTAATAAACCGGCCTGCAGATCCTGTTGCAGTTTCAGCTCAGCGCTGTGGATCTGGTCCTTTAACATTGAGTGCTTCAGCAAATGGAAGAGTTAACTGGTATAATTCGCTCACCTCTACATCAGTTATTGATACAGGAACCGTATTAAATACCGGAGTTCTTTCTCAATCAACGATTTATTATGTTGAAAATGAAGTCCTGTCAACGCCTGTTTTTGGAGGAAAGACAAATAATACCGGAGGAGGAAGTAACTTTGCGGGGAATGCTCAGCATTATGAAGTGTTTGATGTTTTTGAACCTTGTACTTTAAAAAGTGTATTGGTTTATGCTCAGGGGGCAGGTGATCGTACAATTGAATTGCAAAATTCTGCAGGAACAATTATTGATAGCCTAACTGTAACCCTTCCCAGTGGAACATCACGTGCAATATTGAACTTTAATCTAGTTCCAGGATCTAATTATCGTCTAGCAGCTCAAGCTGCTCCGAATCTTTACAGAAATAATGCCGGTTGTGCTTATCCGTATAACATTGGAACCTATGCACAGATTAAGTCTAGTAGTGCAACAACAAACCCAACCAATTATTATTATTTCTTTTATGATTGGGAAATCCAGGGAGAATCATGTAGAAGTCAGCGTGTTGCAGTAAATGCATTTGTAAACGGTGGAAATCCTGTTTCTGATTTTAATTATAGTTTTAATTCTGCTGCGAATAATTGGCAGTTTACCTCTCTTTCAACAGATGCTAACAGCTATCGTTGGAATTTTGGCGACGGAGGAACGTCTACACAAGCAAATCCTTCACATAACTTTGCCTCTGCACAATCATACACCGTATGGTTAAAAACAATCAATGCATGTGGAACTGACTCTATCAGCAAAGTTGTAGATAATAGCATAATTGGAATCAGGGAAAATAAACAGGAAAATATCCTGATTTACCCCAACCCATCCAATGATAGAGTACAGTTTTCGTTTAACAATACCGATCCGCAATCAATCGTTGTTTATGATCAGTCGGGCAGGATTGTTCTGAATGAGAACCTGAACGGAGCCGAAACGTATGTAATGAACGTATCTTCTTTTGCAAAAGGAATGTATATTGCAACAATTCGTTATCAAACAAAACTGATTCACCGAAAAATTGTAATACAATAAATTTTGATTTGAAAATAGTAAAGAAAAGAGATCGGATGGTTAATCCGATCTCTTTTCTTTTATGTACCGGACTTTTGCCATACGTAAATGGACATATAAAACGATGACGTTAATTATTTTTTTCTTTTGGTTAGATTGTTTATGGGGAATGTATTCCATTATTGACTATTACAAAAATGCACTTAAAGAAATGCTGTTTTTCCCGATATTGTTACGAGAATCGGAATATATCATTATCGCCATAAGTTTTTCACGGCACTTTTGACTGATGTGTAAAGCAGCGTATTCTATTTTGATTAAATGGAAAATTTGATATGCAAGCATATAATTATCCTTGTTTCAGGTGCAACGTTTTAGATTTTTACGACTCTAAACTTTATGTAAAAGGGATTGAAAAACACAAAAGCGCTATAACTGTGTAACTATGTGCTTGTTAAGTACATGTTAAATGGTGCTTTGGTGCGTTCGAATCCTTACTTTTACAGCCTAGATTTATTATTGAGAATCAAAGAGAGAGTGATGAGAAAATTTTTTACGCTGGCTGTTATCTTTTCGGTAACTGCTACTCTGTTATCGGCCCAAAATCAATGGCTGACCATTAGGCCTTTACCCGAAGGATCAAAGCAAGCCAATCAGCCTGTTCGCAATGTTCAGGATCATGGATTAACAGGTGTAACTGTAAGCTGGGATTTTTACAAGATGTTTACATCCGAAAAACGTGAACAGAATGAGCTTTTCCAGTTACTTCAATTTAAAAACTTTTCTTTTTTGCAAGAAGCAGGTAAGCCTGCATTGCCTGTGCATGAAGACTGGATTTGCATTCCGGAGGGTGTAAATCCGAGAATTGAGGTGATAGGATTGGAAACCATGCCAATGCAAAATCTCAATATTTATCCTGCATTGCAACCTGCATCGGATAAAGTGGGTGCCCCCAATCCATCATTTGAAATAGATAGAGATTTTTACCAGACTACTTTGCCTTATCCGGCAAATTTTGTCAGCATAGAGGGCTTACGGAAGATGCAGGGAGTTACGATAGCAAAAATTAGAATTGCTCCAGTGCTTTATGTTCCGGCATCGAAAACGGCAACCGTACTCAAACATATAACTTACAAGATTGTATTTGAAGGAGGAAAACAATTTGCGAAGCCATCGTCATTGAGCCCGAATTTTGCTTCAATCATTCAAAACATAGTATTGAATACCGAATCGGTTTCCAAGGATTTTGCAAAAGCAACTACTGAATCAAAAACTGCACCTGCAAACAGAGCCGATTATATTATTCTCACACACTCAGCGTTTAAAGTGGCAGCTGATTCACTTGCAAACTGGAAACGCCAACTTGGATATAAAGTGGAGGTAATTTCACGATCATTGTGGACCAGCACAATGGTTCAGAATGAAATTTCGCAACGTTATGCTGCATGGAATCCGAAACCAGGTTATTTCCTGATTATTGGTGATCATGGTGATATTCCCGGAAATGTATTGCAAAGCGGAGCTAGCAATGGAGCTGATTATGCATCAGATCTTTATTATGCCTGTATGGATGGAGCAAATGATTTTGTACCCGACATTGCTCATGGTCGTATAAGTGTAACTTCGGCAACTCAGGCTATTCAAATAGTACAGAAAATAATAAATTATGAACGTAATCCTCAAATGCCTGCCGCATATTACAAAAACGGAGTGATTGCCGCGTATTTTCAGGACGATGATAACAATGGAATTAATGATCGTCGTTTTGATCAAACTGCAGAGGAAGCAGCTGTTTATTTGAGTAATCAGCAGGCATTCAATATTAACCGTGTTTATTATACAGAACCCAGTAGAATTCCAACTTACTATAATGATGGATATTATGCAATGATGGAACCATTGCCATCGAATCTTTTAAAGCCAGCGTTTCCATGGAATGGCACTCGATATGATGTTACCAATGCATTAAACTCTGCAACCGGAGCTCATTTTCTTCTTCATCGTGATCATGGTTATGAAATCGGCTGGGGCGATCCTAATTTTACAGTTAGTGATGTGAATAATTTAATGAATTCACAGAATCCAACTCTTGTATTTAGTATCAATTGTTTAACCGGAAAGTTTTATGAGCCGGAATGCTTTGCTGAAAAATTCTTACGTCATTCCAACGGGGGGGCTGTTGGCGTTTTTGCACATGCAGAAGTGAGTTACAGCGGATATAACGATGGGCTTTCACTTGGAATGATTGATGCAATTTGGGCAAATCCGGGCTATATTCCAACTTTTACCGGAAGCGGAGATAATCCATCCGGAACACCAACGGCACATGCTTCAATAGTAACTCCGGGTGATGTGATGAATCAGGCTATTATGCGTATGGTTCAAACTTGGGGCGAAAACAGATATACAAACGAGTTGATTCATTATTTTGGAGATCCGGCAATGAAAATCTGGACAGCAGTTCCGGGACAAATCACGGCTACTCATACAAATGCAATTACATGTAATACACCTGGTAATATAGCTGTAACTGCTTCTGTTTCTACAGGAACAGTTACGTTGTTTGTTGAAGGCGAATTGATCTCAAAAGCAAATCTGGTGAATGGAATAGCTACCCTTGCGTATCCTTCGGTTGCGGGAAATAATGCAATACTTACAATATCAGCACTCAACTACAAGCCTTATCAGGCTATAATTCCAATCAATGGTGGATGTCCGAAAGCTAAATTTGAATATGCAATTTCCGGGGTTTGTGCAAATGATACGATTTATATAACAGATTATTCATCAGGGAATAACTTGCAATACAACTGGAATTTTGGTCAGGGTGCAAATATTATAACTTCTGTGTTGTCCGGAAATCAGCAAATCGTATATGCAGGTTCAGGTTGGAAAAAAATTACACTGACAGTTACCAATGGCAGTGGTCAGCAAAGTACGTTCGAAGATAGTATTATGGTAAAACCATTTTGTGAGTTTGCGATTGATAAATCTTCTACATCTACAATAACCCGTTGTACAGGAACATTATATGACAATGGTTGGGAAAGTAATTATTCGAACAGTGCAAATGGTACCATTACAATCGTCTCTCCTTCAAATAACACAATTACATTACGATTTGACGAGTTTGAGTTTGAGTCGAACAATGACGTGCTGTTTATTTATGACGGACCCTCTGTTTCAAGTCCTTTGATTGGTCAATATACAGGAACAACATTGCCAAATTTTGGAATAATTAATACAACATCAAATGCTGTAACTATTCGTCAGTTAACAAATGGAACAATTGATGCACCCGGGTTTAAATTGAACTGGCAATGTAATTCTGCGGTGAAACCACAGGCTGATTTTAAATCATCAGATACGGTAACCTGTTCGGGTCAGATTCAATTTGTAGATCAGTCTTGCAATGGAGCCACATCATGGTTATGGGATTTTGGAGATGGAACAACCTCATCATTACAACACCCGTTACATTCTTTCCCGGCTAATGGAAATTATACAATCAGATTGATAGCGACCAATTTGTACGGCACAGATACTATTGTGAAAACAAATTTTATCCAGATAGCCCAAATGCCAGCATTGCTAACAGCTTCCCAAAGCAGATGCAATGAAGGTCAGGTAGCTTTAAACGCAACTGGAACAGGAATTATCGAATGGTATGATTCACCTTCCGCTACTCAGACAATTGCTACCGGATCAAGTTTTACTACTCCGGGTCTCAGTCAATCCAAAACTTATTATGTGCAGAACAGAATAGCCAATAACGTATTCTATGCTGCTAAAACAGATAATTCTGGTGGTGGTGGTTATTATACCTATGCTACTGCTCATTATCTGAAATTTAATTGTTTGCATCCATATACACTTGCATCTGTTAAAGTATATGCTCAAACTGCCGGAAATCGTGAAATAAAATTAGTAAGATGGAATGGACAGATATTAGCTTCAAAAACTGTTAATATTCCGGCAGGACAAAGTCGTGTGCAACTTGGGTTTAATCTTCCGGCTGATACAGGTTTAAGGCTTGTAGGGTCAACAAGTCCTGCTTTATATAGAAATACCAGTGGTGTAACGTTTCCGTATCAGGTTGCAGGAAAAATATCCATTACGGGATCGAGTCAGGCAAACAGTTACTACTATTTCTACGATTGGGAAATTAATGACGGAGAATGTATCAGTAATCGTATTCCGGTTCAGGCAATTATTAAAGCCCCAAAACCTGTAATTACATCTTCGATGGGAATGTACTTTTGTAATGGTGACAGTATATTGTTGAAATCAACTCCTGCACCTTCGTATAATTGGCAACCAGGAGGATATATAACTCAGGAAGTGTGGGTAAAACAAGCTGCAAATTACACTGTGACAGTATCCGATTCGGTTTGCTCAAGTATTTCAAATACTTATTCTACGTACTATTTCCCTGTTGTGTTTATTAATCCTGTGGTCAATATTTTAAATGATACGGTTTGGTTTAATGCCAATGCAGTAAACTATGATACATTACGATGGGATTTTGGAAATGGGATGCAATCAACAATTGTTAATCCTGTCATAAAATATGATCAGAATGGAACATATACTGTTACGCTGAAAGTTTATGGTCGTTGTGGTATGGTTCAGCAACAGATTTTAGTCCCGTATTTTTTGAGTATTGGTGAAAATGATCAGATTCATTTCGGCGTTTATCCAAATCCTGCAACGAACCAATTAATACTTGAAGGGAATTTTAAAGAAGCTGATATCCGATTGATTGATGTGACAGGTCGCGAAGTGTATAAAACAGTTCAAACTGCTGATAAGATAACCATCTCCACTCATTTTATGAGTCGTGGAACATATTTACTAAGGGTTGTTCAGGATGGAAAAACGTCAAACCGAAAGATTCTCATTACAAGATAATAAGCACAGAATCTGATTTAAAGGGGAGTTTCGAGAGATACTCCCTTTTTTCTTACGAAATGATACCTTTCATCAATCCAACAACAGTTGAAAGTATATATTCAACTCCGATTGAAATAACGATAAATCCGATTATTCGCGAAAGGGCATTGATACCAGATGCTCCCAGCAGTTTTACAATATAACCCGAGCTTCGCAAAATAAAGTAGGTAAGTATGCAAACACTCAGTATAGCTGCAATAATTGCGATTTGTTCTAAGGAATTGTTGTACTGATGATTGTATGTGATTAACAGCGATATTGAACCTGGTCCGGCAAGCATTGGAATTGCAATAGGTGTTAACGAAATTGCGTTGCGGGTTGATGCATCTTCCTTTTCCTTTTTTTTCATTCCCTTATGTTTAATAAAATTTCCGGTTAATAAAGCAAATCCAGACGATGTAATGATTAATCCTCCGGCAATCTTTAATGAATTTATACTGATGCTGAAGAACGAGAGAATATACTTTCCGGCAAAAAAGGCAATAAGCAGTATAAAGAATGTGTTTATTGCCGACCAGAATGCTGTTGAGTTAATCTGTGATTTGGTTTTGTCACTTGTTAACCCCAGAAATACAGGTAAAGTCCCCAGTGGGTTAATTACCGAAAACAATGCGCCAAGCGCGAGTAAATAAATAGCCATTTTTTTTACAAAATAAACATTTTGGAATGGATTGTATGTTTCCGAAATATTAAGTTTGAGAAACTAATACCGGTTGGGAAAGGTAAAATTCTAATCTTTACATATTTGACAGGCCATGACATTTCTATCTATGAATATTATACAAGTGCAATTTGAAATTAATTTAGTATTCATTCTTGATATAGGTTCTTTTTAAACCTGAAATATACTTTTCTGGTTCCTTCAATAATACTTAATTCAGAGTGGCATCGTTTTTGATTTATATTTTCACTTTCTAAAAATTTCTGGATTATATGAAATCAAGGCTTGTGTTTCTAAAATTGCTGAATATCATTACATTGTTATCGTGTTTTTTTTCTTCTGGAATATATGCTCAAAGCTACACTCTCAGCGGTAAAGTTGTAAATGCTAAAACTGGAGAGCCTCTGGCTTTTGTAAATTTAGTTGCCAACAATAGCAACAGGGGGACCTCTACCGATATCGACGGGAAGTTCATTCTTAAACTTTCAGAGCCTTTTCGGTTTGTAAAGTTTACATCGGTTGGTTATGAGAGTAAAATAGTTGAAGTGTCTGGAGATCAGGCATGGTTGTTGGTCAGGCTTCAGGAAAAACTAACTCAGCTAGCCGAAGTTAAAATTGTAGCTGGAGAAAATCCTGCGCACCGTATTATTCGTAATGTATTGTTAAATAGGAATTTAAATAATCCTGAAAAGCAGCAGTCTTTCGAATATACTTCCTATAATAAACTGGTGTTTACCTCTAAAACAGATAGTTTGGTAGTAAAACCTAAAAATTTGAAGGACAGTTCATCGATTAAGGCAAAAAGTTTTTTCGATAAACAGCATTTACTGATGATGGAAAGCGTTACGAAACGTAAATTTCTGAAGCCCGATAAAAATTATGAAGAAGTGCTTGCATCACGTGTTTCGGGTTTTAAGAATCCGATATTTGCCTTTATTGGTTCGCAAATGCAGTCATTCTCTTTTTACAATGAGCGCTTCAATATTTTCGAAAAATATTACATAAACCCGATAAGTAATGGTTGTACAAGCAAATACTACTATCAGATAGAAGATACGCTCTATTCGGAAAACCGTATAGATACTGTGTATGTAATTTCATACCGGCCTAAACGTAATACAAACTTCGAAGGATTAAAAGGTTCTTTTTCTATTAGCACAAATCGTTGGGCTATTGTAAATGCGATTGCCGAACCTGCAATAGAACAGGAAAAAGGAGTAACCATACTCATTCAGCAGAAGTACGAACTCATAGAAGGAAAACAATGGTTTCCGGTTCAGTTGAATACCGATTTAACAATGATAATCGATAACTTCCCTTTCCCATTCGTAGCTAATGCACGGGCTTACCTCAGCGATATTTCACTCTCACCTCAAATTCCAAAAGGAACATTCAGCAATGTTGAACTCGAAATAAAAGACAGTGCAGCTTTACAATCAGAGGATTTTTGGGTGCTTCACCGTGTTGATTCCCTCACAAAAAAAGAACTGAAAACATATCATATAATTGACAGTCTTGGCGAAAAGTACAACTTTGAAAAGAAACTTAATGTAATACAGGCATTAATGAATAATAAGATTCCCTGGGGAATTGTAAACTTCGATATTGACAAGATTCTGAACTTTAACGAATATGAAAAGCTACGTCTGGGAATCGGAATTCATACCAGTGAAAAACTATTCAAATGGCTTACAATCGGTGGGTATTGGGGTTATGGTTTTGGTGACAAAGCTCACAAATACGGGGCAGATATTTCTTTTGCCTTTTATAAACCCTGGGATTTAAAGTTACTGGCAGCCTATTCAAATGATTTATCCGAAAGCGGTAGTTCCCGTTTTTTAAATGAACGGCGTTCACTGCTTGAAGGTGGTTACCGTGATTTGTTTGCAAACTATTTTGATAAAACAGAATCCTCATCCATCGGTATTTCGTTTCGGACATTGCACTATTTGCAGGTAAAAGCAAGCCTCGAAAAAAGTGATAAAACCGCAATGTATCCTTATCAGTTTTCTGTGCTCAAAGATGAAAAAACACAGTTGATAAATCATTTCCATATTACTGATTTCAGGCTGAATCTGCGTTATGCCTACAAAGAAAAAATGATAAAAGTGCGTGATAATTATATCCCAATTCCAAACAAATATCCGATTATATATCTGATTTATACACATGGATTAAAAAATGTTCTGGGTGGAGATTTCGACTATCAGAAAGTAGAATTTAAAATAGAAAATAGTTTCTATATCAATTACTTAGGGAAAACAACATTTGCATTAAGTTGTGGCTATGCTGACGAAAACCTGCCCTATAATCTTCAATTTGCTGCCCGTGCCGGATACAATAATGCTTATATTGATGTGCCAAACACATTTAACACCATGCGTTACAATGAATTTGCGAGCAATCGGTATGCTTCGCTGATGTTTAAACATAGTTTTGGTTCATTGCTGTTTCGTACAAAGAAGTTTAATCCCGGAGTAGTTATCCTCACCAATATTCTTTATGGAAGTATAGATAATGCCGGAAGCCAGCAAAGCCTTCATTTGAAAGCTTCCGAAAGAGGATACTTTGAATCAGGTATTACAATCAATAATCTTTTGAAACTCAATTTTTACAGTCTGGGAATCGGAGCTTATTATCGGTATGGATCATACGCACTCCCCAAAGCAGTTGACAACTGGACTTTAAAATGGACCATGACATTTCCAATGTAACCACGCCTCATAACAAGTCTTGGGTAAAGTGTTTTCCCTGCCATGTATCCCGTTCCTGTAATCGCTTTTCGATAAGGGAAACAATCTTCTCATTACGAATTAAACCCCAGCCGGGACCAGCCTGAAACCTGGGTGGAACTTCCCCTGCAAAACGTTCTACAATAATATCAGGGCGTAACTGTTCCAGAAAGTCAACAATAAAGTCGCAATACTCTTCAAATTTGAAGAACCGGAATATTTCCGGATGCTCTTTGTATTGCGTTTCCATGGTTGTGTTTTTGAAAATCTGCAACTGGTGAAATTTGATGGAATGCAAAGGTAATGTCGATAATATATGGGCTTCGGCGAGCATCTCTTTTTTTGATTCGCCGGGTAACCCGAATATAAGATGTCCTCCGGTAAACAACCCACGTTCAACTGTACGTTGGATAGCATCAACGGTAGTGGCAAAATCATGTCCGCGATTTACATTCAGTAAAGTTTTATCATAACAGCTTTCGATGCCATATTCTACTGAGATAAAATAGCGTTGACCGAGTTCGGTAAAATAGTCGAGTAGTTCATCTGTAATGCAATCGGGACGGGTTCCGATAACCAACCCTGCAATTCCTTCCACATTCAACGCTTCGTTGTAAATTACTTTGAGCTTTTCAATTGAAGCATAGGTATTGGAATAAGCCTGGAAATAGGCAAGATATTGTGCAGCTTTTTTGTACCTCCACCGATGAAACTCAATACCTTCGTTCAATTGCTGTGTCACACTTTTTTCAGGAAGGCAGTAGGAGGGATTGAATGCATCGTTTGAGCAAAAGGTGCAGCCTCCGGTTCCTTTACTTCCGTCGCGGTTAGGACAGGTAAAACCGGCATCTACCGAGAGTTTCTGCATCCGCGTTCCAAATCGTGACTGAAAGTAGTTGGAGTAGGCATTAAACCGACGATGATGCCCCCATGAGTAAAGTTCATTATTCATGAAGCGAAAATACAAAAGGCCGCTGATGTAGCGGCCTTTTGTAAGTAGAAATTCAAATTTCTTATTTTGCAATTCTTTCAAGCCATTTGAGCATGAAGAACATCGTTAACATTGAAATTAAACATGCAACAACAAAAATTGCCCATGTGTATGAAATAGGAATACTCTTGTAGAAAATAGCACCAATGAATAACAGTGAGTTACCGATAGCAGTTGCACATAGCCACAATCCTTGCATCATGCCCTGATATTTTGGAGGCGCAACTTTCGATACAAATGAAATACCCAGTGGAGAGATAAATAACTCAGCAACAGTTAAAATAAAGTAAGTGCCAATTAGTAGCAACGGTGTTACTCGTTGTGCATCGGTTAAGCCACCCATGGTGCTTAAATCCGCTTTTGTAGGTAATCCCATCGATCCCAATACCATTACAACATAACCTAATGCAGCGATCCCCATCCCAATTGCAATTTTCTTAGGAGTTGATGGTTCCATGTTACGAGCTCTTAAAAATCCGAAAACTGCTAAAATAACTGGAGTTAAAAATACCACAAAGAAAGGATTGATAGACTGGAATAATTCAGCCCCAACCAATTTGGTAAATCCAAGATTAATGTTGATACTACTCAGGTCAGTATAGTCTTTTGCAAAGAAGGTTAAGGTTAGACCGTTTTGATGAAATGAAAACCAGAAGAAGATAACAACTGCAAAAACAGCGAATAAAGCAGAAAGACGTTGAGAAACTTCTTTGGCATCCATTTCAATAATATTGGATGTGCCGTTACTTGCTTTTTCTTTATTTGCAGGATCTGGAAATCTATTTTTATTCACTAAGTAAATTATCAATGAAATCATCATTGCAAAGATAGCTATACCAAATGCATAGTGGAATCCAGTAGCAAATACGCCTAAGTATTCGTTAGCGAAGGTCGTTAAATCAGTACCTTTATAGCCAACTTTTGAAGCTAATTCAGTTAAACTTGTAGTGCTTTCGGGAGTGATTGTGCCATTTAAAAATTTATGACATAATTCAGGTAACGAACTGTTGTATTCAAATCCGTGAGAGCTAACCCACCAGTTTCGAACCCCAACAGCTGCTAATGGAGCAAAAATAGCACCTACGTTGATAAACATGTAGAAAAGTGAAAAGCCAGAATCCCTCATTTTCCCATATTCAGGATTATCATACATTTGGCCTACTAAAGCTTGTAAATTCCCTTTAAATAAACCGTTGCCAAATGCAATCACAAACAATCCAAAGCAGGTCATCGCCATAAATAAAATGAATTTACTAGCAGGAACAGGTGTTGGTGTTGGAATAGAAATTATTAAATATCCTACCGCCATTAAAATAAGTCCGATAAGGATAGTGCCTTTATAATTTCTTGTTTTGTCAGCAATTAAACCTCCTACAAAAGCAAGAATATAAATAGAAAAATAAAAAATTGAGTAAATAATTCCAGCGTTTGTTTCATCGAGGCCGAATTTAGCCATCAAAAACAATGATAAAATAGCCATCATGGTATAGAATCCGAAACGTTCTCCCATGTTTGCAAGTGCTGCCGCTAATAATCCCTTTGGGTGATTTTTAAACATGATTTTTTTGTTTTAGTGAATATTGCTTTTCTACTTGAAGAGGACAAAAATAATGAAATAAATCACTTATCAAAGTATTGTATTTTCTAACTATGGGAATTAACAACTTATTGGGCATTTTTTTTACATAATCCTAGCTTGATTTATCGAAAAAGAATACTTTTGCAGCTTTTTTAAAAAATGTGACCTTCAAAATCTTAAATATGGATTCAGAAGGTAACCTTTTTAATGGAAACTTGTTAGTAAATAGTTAACTGAAATCATATGGAAAATTCTCGTTTCAGAGCTCTGGAAACCGCAACCTCCCGTGAGATTGTGAATCCAGCCATAGGAAATTGTGATAAAATTTCCTGCTTCTATGGTGAAATGACTTTTAATGCTTCAACCATGCAGCAATACTTAAGTCGCGAAGCGTACAATAAAGTATTGGATGCAATGGAAAAGGGAGAACAAATCGATCGCAAAAGTGCTGACGAAATTGCAGCCGGAATGAAAGCCTGGTCAATAGCCAAAGGTGCAACACACTATACACACTGGTTTCAACCTCTTACAGGAAGCTCTGCCGAAAAACACGATGCATTTTTAACCATCACCAAAGATGGCCGTGCTATTGAACATTTCAATGGCAGTAGTCTTGTCCAGCAGGAACCCGATGCATCCAGCTTTCCGAACGGTGGAATCCGTAACACATTTGAAGCTCGTGGTTATACCGCGTGGGACCCAACTTCTCCGGCATTTATTATCGAAAAAACACTTTGTATTCCGACCATATTTGTATCCTATACAGGCGAAGCTCTTGATTATAAGGCTCCTCTGATTAAATCACTTCACTCTCTCGATGAAGCAGCTACCGAGGTTTGCAACATGTTCGATTCTTCAGTACGTCGTGTGAAATCAACACTGGGTATCGAACAGGAATATTTTTTGGTGGATGAAGCTTTGTACTATGCCCGCCCCGACTTGGTCTTAACCGGAAGAACACTGTTCGGACATGCATCGGCAAAGGATCAGCAACTGGAAGATAACTACTTCGGGAGTATTCCAGAACGAGTGGTGAATTTTATGAAAGATTTTGAATACCAGTCATTCCGCTTGGGAATTCCTTTACATACACGGCATAATGAAGTAGCCCCCAATCAATTTGAATGTGCTCCTCAGTTTGAAGAGGCAAATCTAGCCATTGATCATAATGTGTTACTGATGGACTTGATGCAGAAAGTATCACGTCATCATAAATTCAGAGTACTGTTTCACGAAAAACCTTATGCTGGGGTAAACGGTTCCGGAAAGCATAATAACTGGTCGCTAATGACTGATAAAGGTGAAAATTTGCTTTCACCCGGTTCTACTCCTCATTCAAATCTTCAGTTTTTGACATTCTTTTTAAATGTGATTAAAGCGGTGAATGATAAGAGCGATCTGCTTCGGGCATCCATTGCCTCAGCAAGTAATGATATGCGATTAGGAGGGAATGAAGCACCTCCGGCTATTATGTCGGTATTTATCGGTGATCAGCTTACCCGTGTTCTTGAAAGCATAGAAAAAAGCAAAAAATCCATTGCATCATTCGAGGAAAATGAATCCCGGCTGAGTATTAATGTTGCCCGTATTCCGGAAATTTTACCCGACAATACCGACCGTAATCGTACGTCACCATTTGCATTTACCGGAAATAAATTTGAATTCCGGGCTGTGGGTTCTTCAACAAATCCTTCGGCAGCAATTATTGCACTTAATACAATAATTGCCGATCAATTGTTGAAGTTTAAAGACGAAGTAGATGTGTTGATGAGGAAAAAGCTTTCGCGCGAAGAGGCTATTTCTAAAATTCTGAAACGTTACGTTACCGAAACATGTAAGATCCGCTTTGATGGGAATAACTACAGTCAGGAATGGGTGGAAGAAGCCGAACGTCGTGGATTGTCGAATATAAAATCAACCCCCGAAGCTCTTAAAGCTTTTGTAGAAAAAGATGTGATACGTGCATTTGAAGAACATAAGGTGCTTACCAAGCGCGAGCTGGAAGCCCGTATGGAAATTAAATATGAAAACTATGTAAAGAAAATCCAGATAGAATCACGTGCAATTGGCGATTTAGCCTTGAATCATGTAATTCCGGTTGCCATTCGTTATCAGAATGTGTTGATTGAGAATGTGAAAGGTTTACGTGAAATTCTGGAAAAGAACCTCTTTATGGATCTTTCGAAAAACCAGATGCAGAATATTCGCGAAATATCGGAACATATCAGTCAGATTATTTCGTTGGTAAACCAGATGGTAGAAGAACGTAAAGTGGCAAATCGTATCGAAAGCTTTGAAGAACGGGCTATGGCATATCGCAGCAATGTATTGCCTTACTTTGAAAATATCCGGTTTCACACAGATGCACTGGAGCTGCTGGTCGATGATGAACTTTGGCCATTGCCGAAATATCGTGAATTGTTGTTCGTGAACTAGTGATTAAACTGATAAATCAAAAGCCTGATAATCCATTCCGGATTATCAGGCTTTTGATTTTGAAGCAAATAATGCGTATCGGAAACTCTTTTTGGAGAACATCCGGTTGCTATTTATTCTTCCAGGCCAGAATACCAACTTACTTTTCTCGACATATACATAATCAGCGAAAGCACGACAAACAGTCCGATGCTTCCCATCATAAGAGAGTAATCTTCGAGTTGCAGAATGGTGAACAAAAATCCATAAAGTAAAGAGAGCAGTATTCCCATTAACAGAGTTAGGCGGGTATTTTTGAATATAGTGGCCGCATAGGCACTGATTAATCCTACCGTCATCAGCGATGAAAGGATGTAAGAACTGGTAAATCCGATTTGTTCGGAGAAGGAGAGGAGTAAAGTGTAAAATACACACAAGGCAATACCTACCAGAAAGTACTGTACGGGATGTATGCGGGTTTTGTTGATTTTCTCGGTAAAGAAAAAGATAAGGAAGGTGAGCGAAATAAACATGATAGCGTATTTTACAGAACGGTTGGTTTTCTGGTAATGGTCAATCGGGAAGAGGAGTTTGATGCCAAACCCTGAATTTTCAACTTCATAACTGTCGTTTATCCAGTGTTGAGGATAGTTGCGGTTCAAATGAAGAACCTTCCATTTGGCGGTAAAACCATTTTTGTCAACAACACGCTCATCGGGAAGAAACTCACCGTCGAAACTGGGCGTTTTCCAATTAGATGAAAGAGTGATGTTTGTTTCCTTCCCAACAGGAATAAAGAAGAGGTTTTCACTTCCTTTCAGGTCGAGGTTGAATGAATAGTTGTTAAGTCCGTCGCTATTAAGTTTTACAGGTATGGATACCCCTGAATTTACAATATCAGTGGTTTTAATACCTGGATTTGCATCTTTTATTTCTTCATTCCAGTTAATTTGAATGGTTTTATTAATGCCACGCATGTCTGGAATTCCAACAAACAGAAATGCTTCATCCCAGAGTATTTTATTACTGTCGGCTTTAATGTCAGTGAAGTCTGGTTTCGGGAAATTTCCTTTGATGTTGAGGTTTGCGTTATAGACAATCATCTTGTATATCCCTCTATAGCGGATTTCGGGATTGAGCTTTCCTTTGATGTTCAGGATATCAGGGAGAAAATATGCATGAGCAATTGATTCGGTGTAGTCGCCTTTTTCAGTTACAGTGGTAAGTTTGTAAGGTATGCAAAGTATTGGTCCGGTGATGGTTTGTTCTCTGCCCCATTTGGCGGCGATTTCTTTTTTTACTTCGTTGCTTGTTTCTTCGCGCTCGCGAATAATTCCGCTGATCATGCTTGCCGGAATAAGAAGAATTAAGGAAAGAAATCCGATAATTGTTAGCTTAAGCGTGGTAGATTCACGCATCCAACGTTTAAAATCTGTAATGCCTGACATTGATTTTGGGTTTTGATTGGTTTTGAAATTGAATACTAGAGAATAACGGAAAGTTGTAAAAAAGCAATATCTGCATGTTAATTATTTAAGATTTATTAAGAAATAATGGTAGGGGTAATAAAAATGGTAACCACAAATGCCGAGGTTATTCGCCACAGATATATATACGGAAAGCTTCTGTTTTTTGTGAACGTTGTTGCAACCCCAAAAACGGTCGCAGACCCTTTGGGAGCTTTCGTTACTTCGCCAATCAATCCTCGAAAGAACCAGTCATCGAAAGGGTCTTCGACCGTTCGTTTGGAAAAGGTGTAGCGCATGGAGTGTTACCCCTCATGATTTGGAAGTGATTGGTTGTCTTTTCTTCACTGATTGTACAGATAGATGAACATGGACAAAATCATATTAAAATTGAAGCACCCAAAATAAACGGAAATTGTTTTTGAATTTAAAATAATCGGTTTTTTATCCAATGGAATCTTTTTTGCACGTTATTTGTAATATTCTGTTTTTACTGCATTCAATCTATAAACCAAAACTGTGCAGCTATGAATAAGCCCCCGATTTTTCTAAGTGCATTAATTGTATTGCTCTCCTTTTTTGCGAATGCACAGCCTTCCGGAACAGTTGAAGCCAATCGTATATCTTTAAAAAGAACTGCCGACACTGTTGGTATTTCTCCAAAACCTGCAAATCGAAAATTTGGAACCATAAAGGCTAAGCCTACAGATGTAGTCCTTTATTCTGGTTCTTATACCCGCTTTGCAAAACTGGTGGAAGTGCCGTCACGAATGTATGTGTATGATTCGCTGTTGTTTGATGAGCGTTTCGAAAGTTATAAATATAAAGGGATTTACCGGATTAATAATTGGCAGACAGGATACAGGCTGGATGTGCGGAAAAGTTTTATTAAACGCAAAGCTTGTTTCTTGTTAAATTATAATTTGAAGAAGAATAAAGCATGGAAATCACTAATAAATACATGCCCTGAGCTTATCGTTTTTGGTCGAGGTTTTTGGGTAGTGGAAGATGCGATAAAACCCTATGAATTTCGAAAACTATACCGGAAAACCCACTGGAATGATTTGCGGATTACCTATAATGAACAGGAGAAAAACTTTACATTACTTTTTAAAGGAGATACCTCTTTTTTTACTATAGTTGCGAAACCTATTGGTTTCCGTAATGTAAAAAATCCAGAACGTGAAATTGCTTCTTATACAGAATTATACCGGAATTATCTCAGAGCACTTGAATCAAGAAGAATGAAAATAAATAAGAGTGTTGTTGTCAATCGTTTGAAAATGGAAGCTTTGCGTAAGAAAATGCTTGACGAGAACTGGGAGATTTTTCGTAAAAACTATTTTTCGGAAGAAGAACGAAATTTGAGTAAAGAAGAATGGCTGGCTCTTTATGAAGAGATTATTGCGGATGAAGAAAAAATTCTGAATCAGGCATATAGAT
>Ga0209639_1001294_pt1 | contig 25979 bp, 24 predicted proteins | sample EPASupsiteHSE605_FD_187268 | JGI IMG/M metagenome (GOLD analysis project Ga0209639, IMG submission 187268) | Bioremediated contaminated groundwater from EPA Superfund site, New Mexico - Sample HSE6-05 (SPAdes) (version 2) | ecosystem: Environmental > Aquatic > Deep subsurface > Groundwater >...
GCAAATTCACCAATTGAATAATAGTTCAATTCAATGCACCTCTATTGGTAATTATACACCAATAGTATATAAATTATCAATAGTGTTTTATAAACTTTTGTATATAAATAGTTACAGTGTTAACCCTCCTCAGGCAACGGGTAATTTTATAATAATAGCAAGCCCATTTTTGTTTTGAGCAGTAATGGTGCCCTGATGCGCTTTGACAATCCGTTCGGCAATCGACAGACCCAAGCCACTGCTTTCAGTGGGATTGGTCCGAGAGTCATCCCCCCGATAGAAACTATTAAATAAGTTAGGCAGGATTTCTTCCGGGACGCCCTGACCGTCATCACGAATCTCAAGCACGACCTCCTCCCCGTTGCAGCTTACCTCGAAGTCCACATGGCAGATATCCAGCGGCTTGTACTTGGCACTGTTTTCTAGAATATTGATAAATACGCGGTTCATCTGATCAGCATCAATTTTCACGACCGTATCAGGTGAGCAGCTATTATAATAGGTAATTTCTAACCCTTTTCTGGCAAAGTCCTCTGTTATATGGTTTATGACCCCCTCTAAATATGCCTTCAAATTGACTTTTTCAAAATAGAAAGGGAGATGTCCTGTATCCAGTTTGGAAAACAAAAATAGCTTATTCACTAAAACATCCATTTCACAGGCCTTAGTGTAAATAATATCATGATAGTGCTGTTGTTTCTCCGGTGTATTGGCAACGCCATCCTTTAGACCCTTGACATAGCCTTTAATGGCTGTCAACGGTGTTCTTAAATCGTGGGATATTCCTGCGACAAGTTCCTTGCGGTCTTCTTCATATTTAAGTTGGGTCTGAATTGATTGGAGCAATCTAGCCCTCATTTCATCAAAATTTGAAATAACCCTCGCGAATTCATCCTTACTGGCATAGTTGATTTCATATTCAAGATTTCCATTTTTAATTTGTTCCGCTCCGTAACTCAATAAGTCTAGGGGAATAGTTATTTTTTTCGATATTTTCGCGGTGATAACACCATTTGTTACGGCAATAATGAGCAGTGATAAAACAAAGATGATTGTGCCATAAGAGCGTAGAGCCGTTATTCGCCCCTCCCAATCAACAGGAATGAACCTATAGTTAGGATTGAGGGCAGTAACCGTGAAGAGGTTACTATTCTTTTGAAAGTTGTAACGGATTAGAAAAGCAGAGCCGGACTGTATTGTAAAGGATTGCGGCATAGAGATATTTGCGACGCCCATGTTGGCTGCAAGCCTCTCAGCTTCCTCAGTAAAATTGGATGCGACAATTACATCATTACGGGTAACGACACTGAAAAACCCCTCTTCCAATAATTGCTTCTGAAGCTTTGTCTGCAACTCATTCAGGCTGTTGGTAGTTTGTGAGTACTGCATTCGATTAGAAAACTCAGCAATCATACTCTGTGTCATGATAGCTTTTTTCCCGTCAGTATCCCATGCGCCTTTTGGTATATCGAATATCCTTACATAAGAATGATATAAAATTGCAGAAACAATCAGAATTAAAAAAGCCGGGACTACAATCATAAGAATATTTGATATTAAGAGCCGTTTTTTTATCAACAAAGAATAGCCACTTCTTCCTTATAATTTTATTTGTTATTTTTCTCTACTTACGTGCATTATATAGATTACGAGGGCGCAAAACAATCTAATTGTTTTGATATTGATAATGTGAGATTTAACAGTAGCCATAGTAATACAGAGGCGCTCTGGTTATCAGCTGCGGTTGATTTCCAACAATCTTATATTTGGACTCCGTGACGATGCTGCCATTCTCTTTATTCTTTTGAAAGATGACAAGGTCGTACCCGTCGCCGGTTTTGCTCCGGAAAGTCTTGAGCATACGTACTTCATCCGTGATATGGAACCGTTTGCTATCAATCCGGGGGAAGACATAGAAGGCCGCTTTAGGTTTAAACACCTGAAGGCCGGGAATATTGTTTAAGGTATTGACGATATATTCACGCTGCTCATAGATCCGACCTCCGGGCAAGAGAGTATCGTCGCATTTATGGATGTCGGAAAGGGCTGTTTTAATGACATACTGGGATTGTACATTAGAACACAACCGCATGGATGACAGGATGTTTAACCCTTCAATATAGCCGCGGGCATGAGACTTGTCTCCGCTTAAGCACATCCATCCGCAGCGAAATCCGGCGATCTTATGGGATTTTGAAAGGCCGTTCAGTGTTACAACCAATAAATCGGGAGCCAATCAAGCAATGGAAGTGTGCTGATAGCCATCCATCACAAGACGGTCATATATCTCGTCAGAGAAAACAATCAGACTGTACTGCCGGGCAAGTTCTGCAATCTGTTCCAACAATTCGGTTGAATACACTGCACCGGTGGGATTGTTTGGATTAATAATTACAATGCCTTTCGTCTTTGAGGTTATTTTTCTGCTGATATCCTGGATATCCGGATACCATTCGGACTGCTCATCACAGATGTAATGGACGGCTTTTCCCCCCGCCAATGTGATAGCCGCCGTCCACAGCGTATAATCCGGCGCGGGAACGAGAATCTCATCTCCGTTGTCGAGAAGTCCCTGCATAGCCATAAGGATTAGCTCGCTGACACCGTTTCCAGTTAAACATCGTTTACGCCAACATGGGGTATTTTTTTAAATTCACAATAATTAGCGATGGCTTCACGGGCTGAGAGAATCCCCTTTGAGTCGGAATATCCTTCCGCATTGTGCAGATTTTCTGTCATCTTGTGAATGATCTCACCGGGGGCCTCAAATCCGAAGGGGGCAGGGTTGCCGATATTTAAGCTCAAAATATCGATACCTTGACTGCACATGCGCTCAGCCTCCTCAAGCACGGGCCCGCGTACATCTTCACTCAGAAATCACGCGACTTCGTTGGGTGTTGAAAATCTACTAAATCCATTCATTATGACGAAGGAATTTTTAGCTGAAAATTAGAAGAGCGTACATAGATGTAAAAAAACTGCCAGGTACCGAAAAACGGTCTGACAGTCAGTATGATCCTAATAATATTAAATTGGCCTTAATGTTTTTTCATCGAAGAATACATTTCTTATGGAAAATTCCCTGGACGCCAGCACTTAAATGCAAACCGGTTTGCTTTAGAACGCAACTTTTCTCTTCTACTCGTTCCATCCAATTAAGTTGGGTTTTTCATCAAGTATTGAGTCATACTGATTCTTTTCTCCATAATTTTTATCGGGGTCTAATACTTAATATTTTTATATTTAAGTTTTAAAAGTAACAGGGAAAAAGACCATATTTAGGTGTAAAATTATAATAATTGTGCACAACGGAACCCCATCAAAAAAAATACTCCATCGTTATATTTTTATTACCATAGTATTTTATCGAAAGCTATATTATTTTTTCACCGTAATTTCCTAATTAATATTAACATTCTTAAATGGACATGAGGAAAAATACATGGCTAAAATAACGAGAGAGATACAAATGCCTCTCTACCTAAAGTCTTTCAATTGCATAGGTTCTGCCTGCGAGGATAGCTGCTGCTTTGGTTGGAGCAGTATCACGGTGGACAGCAAAACCTTCAAAAAATACAGCAAGATCCATGACCCAGCATTGAAAGAAATAATCGATAATAAGATCGTACTCAACCAAACAGAACAAAGTGAAGAAACCTACGCCCATGTGATACTAAACAATGATTCAACTTGCCCTTTTTTAACTGAAAAAAAACTTTGCCTAATACAGTTAAAGCAGGGCGAAAAATATTTACCCAAGATTTGTTTTGCTTTTCCTCGGGTGACGAATGTTATCAACGGTATCCTAGAAAAATCCGCTGTCATGTCTTGCCCCGAGGCTGTACGCGTGGCACTGTTAAACTCCAAAGGAATTGACTTTATTTCAGTACAAGAACCTCTAGATGTGCGCAACAATATTTCGATTTCACTTAATACCAATGATCCAGCCTTCACTGATACACCGAATAAGTATGTTCAGGATTTGCGAAATTTTACACTTCATATATTAAAGAACAGGGATTATAAGCTTGAGGAACGGCTTATTATCCTAGGATTATTTTTTCAAAAGCTTGCAAAAGTATGTAGTGAAAAAAAGGTTGATACTATACCCGAGCTCATTGCTTCCTTTGCCCAATTATTAAAGGAAGAGTCTTTAACAGCATTTCTCGCGAAAAGCCCCACATCCCCAGCAGTTCAATTTAAACTGTTGATGCAAAGCGCTCTCATAAGGCTTGTACAGGGAATAACCAATCAACGCTACGCTGAATGTTTCATTGAATTTTTGCAAGGCATAAAACATTCGCCTAACATAAGCTTAGATATTTCGGCTGAAAACTATCGTCTAGCCTTTGAAAATTACTACGCTCCCTTTGCTTTTAAGCACGAATATGTTTTTGAGAATTATCTGGTGAATTACGTCTACAATAACCTTTTTCCACTGTGTGACGGAGACATTTTTGACGAATATATAAAGCTCGTGTTTCATTACTCGTTGATCAAAATGCTTCTTATCGGTATTGCCGGATTCCACCAAGGACTTAGTTTAGAGTTGTTAGTTAAGCTGATTCAGTCCTTTGCCAAAACAATTGAACACAATCATCAATACATCAATGAAACGATAGATTGGTTCAAAAGAAAAGGTTTAAACTCAATGAGTTACTTATCAATACTCATTAAAAACTGAGCTTGAACCAAAAAACTACTGGTGTCACGGATACCAGCCGCTAAATGAATAACGGATGGCATCACCTTCTCTAAAGTTCTTATTCTGCCTGCGTCAATTTTTCGGGGATTTTGAGCAATTCATCCTTTTCAAGCTGCCCGCCGCAGGAATAATAGTAACCATTGTCCTGCCAATCGAGCATGTATTTCACACCCGCCAATTCGATCTTGATGAGTCCTCCTGTTGCTTTCCTGCCGTCAAACTCAATTTCTACAGGTGACCTGCTGGCATTTGGAGGCAGATTGATATGCGGCACCGGCCCTTGGGTGACAATCAACAACGGGTTCTGCTCACCGAGGACGGAATACATACTGAGCAGAGCACCTTTACCCTCTTTTACTTCAACCCATTGGTGTTTGATCTTATAATTCTGACCAGCCAAAATATATGGCGCGTGATGGAACCGCTCTGCTGCCTCAGTCAGCGTTATATCCTGAGGAAGATGGATGACTTGACTGTTTTCCTCCTCAAGGGTTACCCCTTCAGGAAGATCCAGTTCAAACAGGGAATCAGGCAGTCCCTGATTGAGGCGAAGCTCCCTCACTTCCCGGCGGTTTACCAGCTCTCCTTTGACATTATAATATTCCGTTCGTATTGGCATCCAGGTTTCTTTGTCCATCCAGTGATGAGTATTCATTTCCCCCAGCCCGGGAACTTGTTCACTGAATTGTACATGAAGAACCGGCCGACCTTGCAGGTATTCCGTACCTAAGATCCGGCTGGATTTATTCTCGGTCATCGCCTTGAGGCTGTCCGGGAAATTAAAATTGCCACGTTCTCTGTATTCCTGGCTTAAGATAAGTTTTCTGACTTGGCGCTTATCAGCAAGCCAACTCAGCATCATTCCGTCTTTCATAATTACCGTTATGGGACCCGTTGCCGCACTGTCCCCGTCTGTCCGATAGCAATCAGGCTTCTTGAACCAGATATGGGAGGTCATGGTGGTCGGTTTTCCCTGCTCAAAAAAAGTAGCATCCACGATTTCCTCGTAATCCTCTGTTTTCTCTATCACCGCCTGCACCTTATCCTTAATCTCGGCTACGGAAAGGGTTATTTTTCCTGTCAGTGAATGCAAGAATGTCAGAAAGTCCTTTTGCTTTTTCATCTCCTGTTGCCATGCAGGGTTTTGCGACAGTTCTTGTTCAAAGGCATTTCGCGCTGCTGCCTCCATGGTTCCTTCCAAATAGTCACAAATTCGGTCCTTTATATCTGATGACTCTAGTGTCATGTCTACTCGCTCCTTTGGTTTTTTTCTATATTGTTTCAGGGTCTCCTGCAGACGGGCCCGGGCCCGAAATAACCGCGACTTGACCGTTCCCAGCGGAAGATTGTATTCTTCCGCAGCTTCCTGCAAATTCAATCCTCTTACATCAATGTCAAGCAGGATTTGCTGTTGTTCCAGAGGAAGCCCTTTAATCGCCTGCCCCATTTCCAACTTCAGCGTGACAGCATCCTCGACAGGCAGTTCCCCTGTGTTCAGCAGTTCCGGTGTTATCCCCGGCATTACCCTGCTGCTGAAGCGCAGCAACAAGTATATTTCGTTGGTTAATATCCGCCGCCACCAACCGGTAAAAGCGCCGTCATCTTTTAAGCCTGACAGGTTATTAAAAACCTTAAGCATAGTGTTTTGTACGGCGTCCTGGGCCAGATCTTTATCTCTCAGCAGGCAGAAAGCCTGTTTGGAAGCCTGGGGATAGATTTCCCGGATTAATACTTCCCAAGCGTCAAGGTCACCCTGCCGAGCCCTCCCAATCAGATCTTTTTTCACGCTTTGATCCTCACCTCAACTATTTCAATTCGAAATGCATTTCAGTACTTAGGATTCATAATGGGGTTAAAAAGTTCCACTGTTTTTAATATCATGAGCAACTGTAAAAAATCGAAAATAGAGTTCCCATAAAAATATGACGCCCCCAAAGTATTTTGGCGACGTCATATTTTTATGGGAGGCAGATTTAAGTTATCAGCCTTAACCGGTTTTTGGACTGCTGCCGATACCTTATCCAAAAACAGCCGGATAATAAGTGACCCAACCTCCGCACAAATTCCTAACATTAGTAAATCCATGTTGAGTTAAAATTCGATAAGCAACGTAGCCTCGCAGCCCAATCTCGCAGTAAACGATGATTTCCTTATCTTTGGGAAGTTCCGATAATTTGCTGCGCAGGTCATTGACAGGTATATGCAGCGAGCCGGGGATAAATTTAGCTTTACGTTCTTCTTCATCCCGTACATCAATAATACATAGTTCTTTTGCTTTAAGTTTACTAAGTTCCTGCCAATGGATCATGCGAACATCACCATTAATGATGTTTTCCGCCACATAGCCGGCCATGTTCACAGGATCTTTGGCCGATGAAAAGGGCGGGGCGTAGGCCAGTTCGAGTTCCTGCAAATCATAAATAGTCCCTTGGTTACGGATTACCCCGGCGATGTCATCGATCCGTTTATCGACACCCTGAGCTCCGACAGCTTGGGCACCCAGGACTCGGCCACTATTTTTATCAAAGACAAGTTTTATGGATAATCTTGTTGCTCCAGGATAATACCCGGCGTGGGAATTGGAGTGAGTAAACAACACTTCATGAGGAATTCCTAATTTCTTAAGCATTTTTTCATTCGCTCCGGTGGACGCCGCAACTAAATCAAAAACCTTAGCAATAGCAGTGCCTTGAGTTCCCTGATATTTCTTGTCCCGCCCGGCGATAATGTCAGCCACAATTCGGCCTTGTTTATTAGCAGGCCCGGCAAGCGGCAGGAGCGCAGCTTGTCCTGTTACTAAGTGTTTTACCTCAATGACATCGCCAACAGCGTAAATATTAGGGTCTGAGGTCTGAAGTCGTTCATTAACTTTGATGCCGCCTAACTCTCCGATAGTTAGCCCGGCTTCCTTCGCTAATTTAATTTCCGGTTTGACACCAATAGCCAAGATCGTTAAATCAGCTTGTACTTCCTGGCCGCTTTGGAGTGTAATAAGCGCTCCATTTTCCTTTTTCGCAAAGGATTTTACCCCATCTTCCAAAATAAGGTTGACTCCTTTATTGAAAATGTGCTCATGAAGAATTGCGGCCATTTCATAATCCAAAGGAGCCATGACCTGATCGCTCATTTCAATAATCGTTGTAGCTACTCCTCTGGCATGGAGATTTTCGGCCATTTCCAGGCCGATAAAGCCCCCTCCTACGACTGCTGCTGTTTGAGGTTTCTGCTCATCGATAAATCGTTTAATTTGATCAATATCTGTAACATTACGCACTACAAGCGCAGCGATGTCATTGATCCCGGGAATCGGCGGACGAAGCGGAGCTGCCCCGGGAGAAAGGATCAATTGATCATAGGATTCTCGATAAACCTTGCCACTCTGTTCTTGGACTTCGACGGCTTTTTCCTCAGGAAAAATACGGGTAACTTCACTAAAGATTCTTACATCAATACGAAAGCGATTTCTCATAGCTTCAGGCTTTGAGACCAAAAGAGCTTCCCGCTCATCAATGACTCCACTAACATAATACGGTAAGCCGCAGTTAGCGTATGAAATATGTTCTCCCCGCTCAAAGATAATGATTTCTGCCTCTTCATCCAAACGGCGCAAGCGTGCTGCGGCACTGGCTCCTCCTGCGACTCCACCAACAATGAGTACCTTTTTGCTCATCACAACTTCTCCTTTAATAGAATTATCCTTTAGGTTACAAGTTTATGAAAATTGTAACATGATTAATTGGCATTCACAACAAACAAGTTATCTTTATGGGGTTGCCATTTGCTAGAATTGCAATGCCAATCCCGCTGCGCCAAGGTCCGGATTAAAGCCCTGAACCAGCATATGTTGTACCCCGTTAACTTCCGTAAATCCTGCCACTCCGGCTAAAGCCCCACTGATAAAATATAAGCGGCACCTTGTTTTAGCGGCTAAGGTTCCAGATGAGCGCTGGTTGCTAGTTTACAATCTATGGGTAAAATCCAAAAAAGGACTGACGTGTTGCAAGCACGCCAGCCCAGCAGATTCTCTAACCGAAGGGTTAGGTGAGCCGGACGCCTCCCGGAGCCGCTAAAGCATCGTCTCCCCTTGTCAATGTTTTATGAAATCTTGTCTCAGAAATAATATCACTTGCAGGACTCCATTGTTTTGGTTCCTTGATGAAAGACCATTTGCCACCTGCCAACGATGAACCTCCAAATTGAACTACGTAATGAATTCCTCATTTCTTCTCTGGATTCATTTGTCTTTACTGCACATACTATTGAAGGAGGGACAAAACATTTTGAGGCTTTTGGTTGGCTTGGGCAAGCATTGCCGTAGCTGCCTGAGACAAAACATTGTTCTTGGTATATTCCATCATTTCTGCAGCCATATCCACGTCGGCGATTTGAGATTGAGCTGAACTCAAATTCTCCGATGCCGTGTCCAGGTTATTGATGGTGTGATCGAGACGATTCTGAACTGCTCCCAGATAAGACCGTTGGGAAGACACTTTTGCCGTAGCCTCATCAATGACCGAAACAGCAATACTGGCACTTTCTTGAGAGGATACATCCAGGTCCGCGATACCCAGAGCATTGGCTCCCATATCAGATATGCTGACCTTCATGGTTTGCCCGGAATTGGCGCCGATTTGCAGAACTGCCCGGCCATCCTCGGTTTTTGCCTCCTTGGCCGCTGTGGTTTCAGAAAAAGCCGAAAGAGCAGCGGATGCTTCTGAGTTCACTTCTCCATCGGCATCACTTACTTCAAAGCTTATGGCTCCAATGGCATTGTCATAACCCAAGCCGGTAGTGGTCACGGCGACGTCTCCTTGTGTGTCTCCTGCTGCTGTATCAACCGCCGCAGTGCCACTGGTGACTGTCGCCATAAGAGCATCAAGATCATCTGTCGCTCCAACGGTCAGCGAAGCGGTATTTAATTCTCCATTCACTGTCCAAGATACCTTAATCGTATCGCCAGCTGCGATTCCCAGGCTATCTCCGTTATCATCCTCTAAGCCTGTAAGCAAGGTAGCACCGGTTGTTGCTGAATCCAACGCGGTATTGGTCAGGATATTTGCCGAATCACTGGCAACTACTCCACTCATCGAGCCGTCCAGCAAATTCTTGGTGTTGAACTGAGTGGTTTGGCTGATGCGGTCTATTTCATCAACCAGCTGGGACAATTCGTCTTGAATATTATCCCGGTCCTCATCTGTATTGGTATCTGAGGAGGATTGAACAGCCAGTTCCCTCATTCTCTGCAGGATGCTTTCCGTCTCCGACAGAGCTCCCTCTGCTGTCTGAACCATAGAAATTCCATCCTCTGAGTTGCTGCTGGCCGTATCCAGACCACGAATCTGGCCTTTCATTTTTTCACTGATAGCCAGCCCTGCTGCATCATCAGCCGCACTGTTGATGCGCAAACCTGATGACAGCTTGGCCAAGGAATTATTGGTGCTTTTCTCGTTTTTGGTAAGTTGATTTAAGGTGTTAAGTGCTGCAATATTGCTGTTGACTCGCATAGTGATTGACCCCTCCTTGTTTTGTGCAAACTTTTTTCCATGTTGATTTATATATTAGACCTTACGGCCCCGGGTTGCCGTAACAGTCTAGATACCCCATTTCTCTAAAACAAAAAACGAGTTAACTCCCATGGGGTTTTGCATCCTGCAGAACACCCATGAAAATTAACTCGTCCCTGAAAACCTATAAATTCGTTTCTTACTATTCATCGACAATTCAGCCAAAAAAAGTTACTACGTTTTGAGAAAATTATTTATTATTTTGCTTTTTTATAATTTTTTGCTCTCTAACAATTTTTACGGCCTCTGCCCAAGTATCTCTCAGCACTCTGGCATAGCTGAGGGTCTCTTCAAGGATATCCCAATCCTTTTTCAGATTAGCTTCTGTCAGCCGCCTATACATATATTCATACATAGCCAGCAAGTCGTCGGCGATTTTGTACTTCCGGTCCAGAGTATTTTCAAGGTTAATAATGAGTTTCTTAGCCTTAACCATGCTATTATGGGACTTATTTAAGTCCTTTTCTTCCAGGCCGGCCTGAGCTTGCCTAATTAGCATGACTAAGTGGGCATAGAGAATTAAGGTCAACTTCTCGGGACTGGCGGTAAAAACGATGCTTTCCAGATAGGCTTCTTTATACTGCTTGGCTATCATAACTTCCGCTCCTTCAGCTTTACTGCGACAGCCAACTCTCCTTTGCCTGCTGCCCTCTTGTTCTTAGCTCTCATATTGCCCCCCCTTCATGTGGACTTGACCTCAGGCGATCTGCCCGTCTTGGCCTTTCTGTTGTTCGTAAACTTCTCCACGCAGAATTTTCATTTGTTTAGGTGCATCAATAGCCAACCGTAAATCCCCCTCAGCACTTTTTACCACTTTGATCTTAATATTGTCATCAATCATCACATATTCTCCAGGCTTTCTTCCTAATACCAGCATCAGCAAATCCCTCCTTGATGCTCTCATTTTTCAAATCAGTTCAGGAAAAATATAGAAAACTTAGCTGGCGCTGAGCCTCCGGCGAGGCGGCAGCCTTAGTTGCACTTATGCTTAGAAAGTATATAACTTAAGTTTATACTTTCTGATAGTGCAAAAAAACAAGCTAAATCTCATGAGGCTTTGCGTCCTGCAAAGTACCCATAAAAAATAACTCGTCCCTGAAAAACTGCGTATTTAATTGTGACACTATATATATCGGCAGTTCTGTTGAAAACTTTAGTACTTTTCGAGAATTATTTTTAGTTTTTGGCATGACGTTTCACCTCTTCCTCTCTTTAGTGTGCAAAGCACCGATCTTTTTATCGATAAAATACCCATAGCTTTGGGGAATTTTTTTAAAATATCCTTCACCCATGGCCTTTTTGCTTAACTGTAAACATCGTATTTTATGAGCTGCGGTATCCTTCAGTCGAATAATATTTTCTAATATTATCCTGTTTTGGGCGACGGTCTGCTCCAGCAAACTCTCGACATCCCTCTTAATCCTGAGAGTTTCTTCATTTTCCGGACACTGAACCTCTTTCTGGTAATTCAGAACTAATTTGGCAAGTTTATCCATTTGCCGCTGCCGTTTCATGAGCTGCTTTTTGATTGACGTATAGTCTTCTTTCTCCACAGAGTTGGTTAAATTAACTGTCTCCCGCCAAAGCCCTTGAGCAAGGTTTCTTTTCTCCTTGAGTAAGACCAGATATTTATTTTCCATACATCAGCTTCTCCCTGTTTCTATTCCAGATAAGAGAGCAAAGAATTGATCTGACTGTTCATCTGATTGATAAAAGTCTCCATAGCTGAATACTTTTCATAATAGTAATCTTCTTTGTCCGCTAATTTAGCGAGCATTTCCTCTATCTCTTCCTCGTAAGTACTGATTTGACTGGTCAAGGTGTTATCATATTCCGACCCATCCCCTTCCTGACCAGCCTTTTCAAGCAAAATTCCCTTACGTCCATCAATCCCAGTGTAGGTAGAAATATTATCCTGCAAGATATCGTAAACTCTGTAGGCTAATCCTTCCTCGCTGCTCCTGACCTGCCTTTGCTCCGAGGTTAAATTCACGGCCGTCGTTGTCCCCCCATAAGCAGCCGATTGTTGCGCGAACAGACTCGCAACTTCCTCCGGATTCGTGGCAATGGCTTCTTTCAAGGCATCTGCGTCAATCACCAGTTTGCCCTTGTCTGCGTAATTGCTGCTGGTGGTTATTCCGATTTCGGTTAAATGTGTGGAGACCCCAGCCACAGATTCATATAACGCAGTCCGCAAATTCTGCAGAAGACGAGTCAAGGCATCATCATCCTCGAGGATACCTGTCTTGGCCTTCTCTTCCCAAGCTTCGATTTCATCCTCCGACATCTCTTCCTTTTCGGCATCGGTTAAAGGCTGATAGTCCCGATCGTATTCTTCCGAGATCGTACTGTTAATGGAGTCAATCAAGGTATTGTAGTCTGCCACAAAGCTGGTTATTTTGGCCAAGACGGCCTCGGTATCTTGAGTGAGGGATACCCTTTGACTTTCCGTGCTTTCAGCCTTCAGGCTATAGATTAAGCCGTCGACGGTGAATGAATTTTCGCTGCGGGTACACTTTACCCCATCAATAGTGGCTACTGCATCCTCTCCTGCCGTATAGTCGGTCAGTCCCACATCCTGCAGGAAAGTGCTTCCCTTTTCACTGATGTCCAGGGTTTTGCCGGCGCCCGTTTGATTGGCCGTCAAGAGAAAGTTATCGCTGGTTGAGCTGTAGGAAATAGTAACCCCTGCCTCGGAATCATTGATTTTTTCCATCATCTCCTCAAGGGTCATGCTTGAGGAGAATTCAAAATCAACGTCATTAATGGTCAGCCCGATATTCCCATTAGAGTCAAAGCTGAAACCTAATTGGTCCCCGATGTCCGCCAAGGTCTGGGAAGTATCCAGATAATTTGTCAGGTTAGCTGAACCGGAAAAGCCCAACTCCTCTAAAGCGCCGCCGCTTTCCCCAGCACTGACGGTGATCGTCCCAATGCCGCTCCCGTCCGCTTTTTCCATGGTCAGATACCCTGTCCCGTCCCCATTGGTGTCTGAAATCACAATCTTTCCGCTTCCTACCGCCTCATCCACCGCTTCCTGCAAGCCTGCCAGGTCTGTGACATTATCATCCAAGTCCACGGTGTATGACCTTCCGTCGATAGTCAGGAGGAAAGCGTTACCCGCTGCTTGAGTGAAATCAGCGGCAGAGGTGGCTGCTATCCCCTCAGTGACAGCAGAGCTTTGATAAGAAGCAGCTGTCGCCAAGTTGCTGACCAGAACCGTATGGGATCCCGCTTCGGACGATGAAGTCGTCGAAATCTCTACCACCGAATCATCACTGGAGGTTAGGGTATATTGGTCGTAGGTTGATTGAGACAGCATATTGGAAGAAGAGTTGGAGTAATTGAAATATTCATCGGCAAAGGCCTTAAGGCTGATGGACACTTGGCGATAAGCATCTTGTTTCCATTCCGCCATCTGCTTTTTTTGTTCCAGTTTATTAAGAGGCACTTCTTCTGTTTCCATCAAGGATTCAACGATGCTATCCACATCTAAGCCGCTGACTAAACCGGTAACCCGCGTCGTCGTTGAAGAATAACTGCTGATTGAGGTCATGCAGGGACCTCCTTTCCTCATTAAATCGATGCCTGTTTTCCCTGCAGAAACTAAGTCAAATAATCCAGCAAGCTGTTTTGAATCACTTTGGCCCCTGCTGCCAAGGCTGCTTGATAGCCTGCCTGAGCGCTTGATAAGTTAATACTTACTTCGGCAAGATCCACCTCATCGTTTTGGGATAAGATCTCGTTATAAGTCAATTCATTGTCTTCTAAGCGAGTCTGGGTTTTCTGAACGTAATCGGTTTTTGCTCCTAAATCCGCTCTGACACTGAGCACTCGATTGATGTCTTCATCCAAATCATTCAATAAGCCGGATAGATCCAAATCATGGGTTTCCACCGTTACTCCGGCACTTGCCTCATAGCTGACCGACTTGTATTGAGTTTCTCCCGACAACGCCAATTCCAGCTTGGCAAGGGTATCAAATAAACCGTCCTCCCCTTCGCCTACAATGTCACTTCCTTCTGCATTGACGGTGACCCAGCTGCTGCTTCCCACTCTGTATTTGATCTTTTGGGTATCCCCCGTACCGGAGTTTTGTCCATCGGCAAAACCCAGACGACCGACATCCAACGTACCGCTATTAATGGCTATACTGCTACCATCTTGAACCGTAAGGACAATTTTCCCTTCATCCTGGCTCACCTTAATCAAGGAATCCGGTTGCTCACTGCTTGCAGGGAAGGCTGCATCCAGCTGGCTCTGAAGTCTGTCCACCATTGCATCTATATCATAGTCAGTACCGTCAGCCAGGCTGATGGTCTTACTGACCCCGTCCAAGGTGACGGAAAAATCAAGCTCGGGAGAGGCTGCAGTGAACTCTCCGCAAGTGGCAGAAGATATTTCCGCCTGTCCACTGATCCTATCCAAATTCTCCGTATAAAAACTTATCAGATCGCTATCTGCTAAGGAAGCAGCAGCAACTCCTCCCAATGACAAATATTTCCCGTTATAGGTCACTTGATCTCCTATCGTCGTGGCAACCTCTGCAAAGGGAGTCTCACCCGTTTGATAGCCGGCAAAAATTGAGCGGCCGGCATAACTGGCATTGGCAACTTCAATAATGGAGTTTTTCAATTCTGTAATTTCCGTGCCGATTTTTTCCCGGTCGTTATCTGTAAGAGTCCCATTAGCTGCCTCAACGGTTTTTTCTCGAATAGTGGTCAGGATATCACCTATCTGGCTGAGGGCAGAATCCGAATAACTCATCCAGGAATTGGCATTCTCGGCATTTTCCTGAAATTGTTGGATGTCTGCCAGATAACTTGTCAATTTCAGAGACCTGACGGCAGCTACCGGATCATCCGAAGGAACCTCTATCTTTTTTTGCGAGGAAGCCTGGGCTTGGAGCTTGGTAAGCTTTACAAGGTTGTCATTAATATTGCTGATTGTATTTTGGATCATCATACTGTTGGTAATTCTCACATTTTCACCCCGCTTCCACTATAGTTTTATCCTCACTCTCAACCTGCTCCCAGGGAATTGATGGTTACATCCAGAATTTCATCCATGACACTGATTACTTTCGCCGCAGCACTATAGGCCAGCTGATACTTAATGAGATTGGACGTTTCTTCATCCAGGGATACCCCTGAGATGGAGGTTTTGTGACTGTCAATTAGCTCTACAAGATTTTCATGGATATTTGCAAGCTTTGAAGCGAGAGCTGTTTCAATGCCGATTGTAGCATAGACCCCATTGACATAATCCTCCGGTGTCCCATTGTCAAAGACCTCCGAGTCATCAAACATCTCTATCAGTTCAGTGAGATTATCACTGTTCTCCGCTTCTCCGGCGGCGGAGGAGGCAGCAATTTGGTCCGTATCATTGATGACATCGGCTGAGAGAGAGATGTTCCCCGCCGTAATATTGGCGTAGATCTCATCCATATCCGTGCAGCTGTTCATCAGTTCAGCCGTGGATTTTTCCTCGTAGGAAAAGAACCTTACCCCAGTGCTTCCATCCAAGCCAACGCCGCCGGCATGTCCGGAGGAATGGGATTCTCCATCGGCATAAACCCCTTCATTATAGGCTTTGGCCAAACTTCGGGCAAAATTATTCAGCTGATTCATGTAATAGGGAATTCCTTTGAAATCCCCATCGGAACCATGCCCATTACACATATCCAAATACCCTTTGATTTCTCCGCCTGAAAAAGAAACCTCATTATGGCTCTCAGCCCACTGCACGCCATAGGTACCATCACTGCTTTCAGAACACTCCAGCTCATTGACACTAAAATGATTCACTAAACTTACCCCATTGATTTTGATGCTGAACCTCAAATCTTTTTTTCCATTGGCTAAGGTGCCAAATGACACTTCTTTGACCTCAATGTTGGCAATGCCCGAAAGCTGATTGATCAGGACAGTCCGTTGATCCCTTAAATCATTCGCTGTATCTCCGGTGGATTCTGCTTTATAGATTTGTTGGTTCAAGGCACCGATTTGATTGGCTAAGGAATTGATCTCATCCACTTTGGTCTTAACGGCACTGTTATTCTCATCAAGCAAATCCTCTAACGTTCCGTACATATTGTTCAAATACTCACATAAAGCGCTTCCTTCAGCCACCATGGCTGACCGGGCAGAGTCTTCGCTTGAATCATCAGCTAAATCCTCCATGGCGGAGGTAAAGCTGTTCAACGCATCATCAAGCCCGTCATCAGAAGCACCGCTCAATAAGGATTCCAGTTCTGACAGAGTATCACTTTTAATACTGTATTCCCCATATTGAGCGTTTTCCTGCCAATAGCGCTGGTCCAAGAATACATTGCGAATCTGAACAATAGATTCGATTTTTACTCCCGTCCCCACCATGCCGCTGCCATTGCTTGTGGAAAGGGCCTGCGAGGCCTTTTGGCTGACCACCTGCCGGGAATATCCCGCAGTATCCGCATTACTGATATTATGATTAATCGTATTCAGGGCAGTCTGGCTGGCAAACAGCGATTTAAGGCCGACATTCAAGCCAAAAAATGAATTCATTGCCTTACCTCCCTGCCATCTGCTGAATCAGTGTTTCTATCATGCCATCCAGAGTACTCATAACCCGGGCACTGGCATTATAGGCATGCTGATATTTCAACAAATTGGTTAATTCCTCATCCATGGAGACACTGGACAGGGATTGCCAATTCGACTGCGCCTGTTCAACCAAAGCTTCTTGATTGGAGACATTGGAATCCGCTTTTTCCCCCTGGGTTCCTATCCAGCCTATTAACTCAGCATAATAATCGCTGATATTCATGGTCAGCCCATCAAATGTAAAATAATCACTATCTGCAAAATCCATAATTTCCGAGGCAATGGCACCATCATTTGAACCGCCTACACTGGAAGCTGCGATCAGATCCGTATCCTGCAACTTAGAATTTACTTGGATATTTCCTATTTCGAATGGCAAACTTTCATCTAGTTTGACAAAGAAATCCGTACCAGTACTTCCATCCAAGCCTTCCCCACTGCTGTGAATCCCATTGATCTTTCGCGCCATCAGATTGAAAAGGTTATTCAACCCTGCACGTATTTCTGTTATTAAGTTAACGCTGTCTCCGGTAAAATTACAGTTTGCGGCATCCGCATCCACATCTGCTTCAGTCGTTCCCGATTCCACGACGGAGCCGTTTGCCGTACTGACGACCTCCCCATTCACTTCGCCTCTGGCCTCAATAAGACCTAACAGCATGCCATCCTTCAATTTCAATTCCAGCTGAGTATCTTTCCGGAACACCGTAGTAAAGGTTCCATTCGAGCTCTTGGTTTGGCAAGTTAATAGGTTTGCCTGGGTACTGTTAACCAAACTAACTCCTCCGATAGATACGTTATACATCCCATTGCTGTTTATGGAAACCCTGGTATCCACGTACTCTGATAAGGTAGCCAATAAGCTGTTCAACTGATCTCGGTAATCATTGGCATTATCCCCATTGATTTTAGCCATGGCGATTTCTTTATTCAGTCCTGCAATCTGCCCTGCTATGGTATTGATGTCCGTCGTCATTGACTGTATTTGTGTATCCAAATTTTCTTGTATCTGATCCAGCTGCTCATCAACGAGATTAAACATTGCCGTTAGGGAATCCGCATAGCCTAAAAGCGAAGCTCTGGCTGTATCACTGGACGGGTCGTTGGCAACGTCTTCCCAAGCCGCAAAAAACTCTTTCATCGCCGTTTGGATTCCCTCATTATCTGAGAAATCGTTCACTACTGCTTCAACATCTTCAAGCACGCCGGCTTTAGTTTGCCAATAGCTGAGAGCGCTTTGCGCTTCTCGATACATGTTATCCAGGAAGATGCTTCGCATTTGGCGCACGGCTTCCACACTGGTCCCCAGCCCGACTTGATATTGCCCACTTTTCAGATAGGATTGGTCTACCTGGACGACTTGTTGTCGTACATAACCTTCTGTTTCCATATTGGAGATGTTGTGCCCCACGGTATTCAAAGCCCTTTGGCTCGCTGATAAACCAGAAGCCGCTACAGACAAGCCAAAAAATGTTGAACTCATCTTTCTCCTCCTTTAACCGCCCTCCCTTTCCTTAAGGCTCATCTAACGCTTCATATTAATCAGAGTCTCCAGCATTTCATCTGCTGTGGTAATCAAGGTGCTGTTAGCCTGATAACCTCTCTGGGTAGTGATCATTTGGCTGAATTCATTGGAAAGGTCCACGTTCGACATTTCAAGGGTCCCAGAAGAAATCGCCCCCTTGGCGGAAACTCCATTCTTGAATTCCCCTGAATTTGCTGTAGCGATGTAATAGCTCGAACCTGTTCTTTCCAGTCCTGAAGAATTAGCAAACTGGGCAATACCAATCATCCCTAAGGGCTGCTGAGATCCGTTCGAGTAAACTCCCATGATAATCCCATTGGCGTCGATGGATATATCCTCTAAGGTTCCCGAAGAATAGCCATCTGTTTCTCCGGCCTCTACGGAACTTTCATCAGCCCCTGTGCTAAGATTTGAGAAATCCAAAGTGATTTCCAGGTCGGCGGCCCCGGTAGTCGGAGTTATGGTCAGGACTTGGGTGGTAGGATAGGATGTATCGTCTTCAACAATATCTCCATTTTCATCGAATTGCAGTTGGCCCATATCAACCCTGGTAAGAATGGGGTCACCCTCTGTATCCGTCTCTCCGGAATCATAGGTCACATAGCAATCCCACGTATTGGTATCCGATTTGATATAATTAACCGTTAATTTGTGCTCATTGCCCAGACTGTCATAGGCCGTCACTGAGGTGGTGTACTGTGGTTCTGTGTCATCGTCAATGTCCTCGATAGCTTCCTCAGATGAATCTAAATTGCCGCTGAAGACCACATTTTCAGTAGCTTGTGCAGAAAGAATTTTCTTATTGCCGTTATAGCCATCCGCATAAATATTAAGCGGTTCAACCAGGTTGTCCGTATCGAATTCATAATCACCCTCTGCATTCGTTGAATAACTCGACCACCCATAAACGTTCAGGCCATCACTGGTGACGAGATCTCCGCTTTCATCAACAGAAAAATCTCCAGCTCTGGTAAACATATAGGAACCGGTAGCCCCATTGCGTACAATAAAAAAGCCATCTCCTTCAAGGCTGAGATCCGTTGCATTCCCTGTGCTCTCCGTTCCGCCATCCGTCATTAACACATCTATGGAAGCTAACCCTACCCCAAGTCCAATCTGCTTTGGATTGGTTCCTCCTACGCCGCTGTTGGAATCCGCTGCCGTAGCCTTGCTTATCGTCTGGCTTAAAAGATCACTGAAAGTCATCCTTGACGCTTTATAGGACACCGTATTAACATTGGCGATATTATTGCCAATGACGTCCATCTTTTTTTGGTGAGCCTGCAAGCCGGAAACTCCGGCAAAGAGGGCTCTCATCATAGAAATTCCTTCTTTCTTTTGTCAGATACCTCTTCACTTAACACTATAGATTCCATCAATGGGGACTTTGACGTTGTTCAGGCTTAAGCTGATCGTGCCGTCGTCTTCCGCAGCAGCTGATTCCAGCACCCCTGTAATCGGAACTATTTTTTCGGAATCGGTTATATTCACACTGATCTCCTGGCCGATATGGTCAGTTAAATACTCCAACTCATCTTCTGAAGCGGTATAGTCGTCTGAGCTAATGGAATCCAAGGTGGCAGTTACACCATCGACCAGGGCATAATCTTCATAGGACCCTTTGAATACCCCTGCTACGGTTCCTTTTACGCTCATCACCTCTAACGTGTCTGCATCATAGATATAGCCTTCACATGTTTTGCCGATCATCGAGGCAATACCGAAAAGGTCCGATCGGTCATAGTCATAGACAGACCTAACATTGCCCAGTTCAACGCTTGTCCCATTAATGACCAGGCTTGCCTCATCATTGCCCAGAGTGACTGAATCTACCGTTCCCTCCACTGAAGTGACTGCACCTGTACTATCTGTTACAGAGGCTGTCGCGTATTTTCCTGTCATGGCAATTGACTCCAGAACAGAGATTCGTGTATTCAGATTGCTCATCTGTTCAAGCACACTGAACTGAGCCAGCTGGGATACATATTCTGTGCTGTCTGACGGATTTAAAGGATCCTGATATTTTAACTGAGTTACCAAAAGATTGAGGAACTCCTCTTTACCCAATTCACTGGAAGTGCTTTTGCTAGAAGTTGTTGTTGAAGTTGTGTAACTCGTACTGTTCGCCACCGAATTTACACTCATAAATTTCCCTCCATCCCTGCTTTTAGTGTGCTGGCTTTAAAGAATATTAGCAGGGAATTGTGGGATAATTATCGAAATATAATGTTTATTTATGATTAAATACTAAATAATCGTGATACTTTGTGACACATTATGAAATTAAAGACTGGATTACTAAATACCCAGAGCAAAATAAAAAACCTCTGAAATAGATTTTGCATCTATCAGAGGTTTTATCATCTTTTATTATCTTATTATCTTTTACTGAACTAACCCTTGCGCATCTTCATTTTGAATAGTGACCGTCTTACACCCTTTTGTATTGAGAACTTGGTTGGGCAATAATCTATATCCATAGGAATAGATCGACTCAATTCGCAGCTTCTTCATTTTCCGTCGAAGTCTTCTTACTAAGTCATCTACAGAGCGCTCGGACCCCAAATGTACGTCGTTCCAAACGTATTTGAGTATTTGTTCTCTGGAAAATGTTCTATACAAATTCTTTACAAACAGCAGGAGAAGGTCGAACTCTTTGGAAGTAAGATTAATCATCTCTTCATCTTTTTGTACCATACGCGCTATTTCATCGATTTTGTAATCATCATATAACATGATTCGCTTTAGGTTTTTAGCACTCCCATGGATATGCTCCAGAATTTTTTTGACACGCAGCACAAGTTCTTTAGGCAGAAAAGGCTTAGACAAATAATCATCACAGCCCATTTCTAAAGCCACAATCCGGTCAATATTCGAATTTTGCTCCGAAATCATAATTACCGGGATCTCAGGATATTTACTCTTCACTTCGCTTAATATTGTAAAGCCGTTAATCGTCGGCGTTTCTCTGTCTAATATCCAAAGGTGGGGATTCTTATCAATACTTCTGATTGCTTTTTCTCCTTCAAAAAAGGATGTTGTCATTAATCCTTCTTTTTGAAGATATAGACATAGGAGATGATTTAAATGCCTGTCTGGTTCTACTAAATAAACTTGAAACATCTATGGTTACACTCCAATCAAAGCTTGCTGTATCATCTCCTTTTCCTTAAGGATAACAACATTAAATCGCCCAGGCTCAATATCCTGCAATTTAATGCTGCTTACTGCATCCATGCAATATATTCAGTTTTACTAATGCTCAATCAATATGTACCTTACCATGCATCCCAAATGATAGCGAAACTAATGACACACTAACTTCATTGATAAAATACATGACTATATGTTATAGTATAACAATTTTCTGAGTTTGATCTGAGTGTTTGCTGAAAATCAGCTGAATTCGCTTACATAACTCTTTGTGACTTTGATCCCCGCTTGAGTAAAGTATTTAAAAAGTTTCTGCAGATACAGTATTATTACGGGATATATTAAAATATTTTTTATCTCTATGTAAAGTAAGGGTTTTAGCTGTATAGTGCCAATTTTAAAATCAGTGCTCTTGAAAATCAAGGAATTCTTGGTAGCATAAAAATCATCTGCTATATTTAAGATTAGCAAATATGGTAATATAATTATATTACCATATTTGCTAACACCAATATTTTGTTGTATATAGGGCTGCATATTATTGCTACAACCCATTTTATGTTTCATGATATAATGATTTCGATGTATCTGTTAGATAACGGGAAAATACTGGGAGACGGTATCTAAAGGACGAGGAACTGTATTCAATAAGGAGTGACATTATGGAAAATGAAATCTTAAAGGAAATACTTGTAGAGTTAAAGGAAATTAAACAGCATAACAAAAGCGTGGATAGGTCTATCAAGAGTATGGATAAATCAATTAAACAACTTGAAAAAAACGTAATAGAGATAAAAGATACAATCAATAAATATGTGTATGTCGATATTTCCAAATTAGAAAAACGAGTCGAAGCATTAGAAAAGAAAGTCATCTAAGGCGAGGGAATAAAACCTCGTCTTTTTACATTTTTCTGAAGCCCCCCTTGGGTCGCTTTTTATCATCTCGGCAGAGGCCGCGTATAGAGCCATACTAAGTTAGGATGGGCTCCGATCAAGTCTAGATAATAATTCTACTTACAGCCTTTATAAAAACAGCCATCTCTTCATCATTACCAATACTTACTCGTAAGAAATTGTCTATTCGAGGTTGCTTAAAGTATCTGACAAGGATTGCTTCTTCTTTGAGTCTAATAAATATATCCTCAGCCTTAACTGACGGATGACTAATGAAGATAAAGTTGGTCTTGGATGGAATTATCTTAAATCCTAACTTATTAAGCTCACTTAAAACCTTTTCTCTAGTGCCGATTATCCTTTCTCTTGTATCTTGAAAATATTCGTCATCCTTGATAGCTTCTACGGCTCCGATTAATGCTAATCTATCTAAGGTATAGGAGTTTATCGAATTTTTAATTCTATCCAAACCTTTTATTAAGTCTTCATGACCAAGTGCAAAGCCTACCCTTAAGCCTGCCAGAGAACGAGATTTGGAAAGTGTCTGAATAACCAATAGGTTAGGATACTTGTCGATGAGTGATACTGCAGACTCTCCTCCAAAATCAATATAGGCTTCATCGATAATGACTACTTTTTCCTTGTTATGATTTAAGATTTTCTCAATATATTCAAGGGCTACAAAACTGCTGGTAGGTGCATTGGGATTAGGAAATATTACTCCTCCATTGTCTTTAAAAAATTTATCGACTGGTAAGGTGAAATCCTCATTTAGAGGTACAAGTTCGTAATCTATTTTAAACACTTTTGCATATACCGGGTAGAAGCTATATGTAATGTCCGGAAATAATATGGGATTATTGGGATCAAAGAACGCCATAAATGAAAATGCTAACACTTCATCTGAGCCATTTCCTACAAATACTTGCTCCTTCTTTAAGCCATAATAGTTTGCCAGAGTTTTCTTTAATTCATCGCCATTTGGATCGGGGTACAATTTTAAGGTATCATTAGCAGCAGCTTTTATAGCCTCAGTAACCTTAGCTGATGGTGGGTAGGGGTTTTCATTTGTATTAAGCTTGATATATTTTCTATCTTTAGGCTGTTCACCGGGAACATAGGGTTCCAAACTTGCTGCTAATTTGCTCCAATACTTACTCATATTTATTCTCCTTTCAGTATAGGGAATCTCAGGATTGAGGTCCGCTGGTCGAATTCTTTATTTAATTAAACGTTAGGCTATGCGAGGGAAAAACAGTTTCAATTCTTACACTTAGGATTATAATATAGAAAAGTAGTACAAAGGGAAATATCTTGAAACATCGACGTTGCGAAAATAATCCATATCATTTTCCATATACATCCATCTTAATTAGAATATTACTTTACTAACCCTTAATTGATAACTTCACATTATTAGCCTAATGTGAATTACTCATCCTCGCTGTCAACTACACTTTCCGCATTATTCATTGATTTCCTCCTAAGAAAGCAAAAATATTCCATAAAGAACAAAAAGCCCGGCCCTATCAATTTGACGTCTAGGCTTTAACTTTCGCTATGGTAGAGTCACCGATCTTAACACAATAGTCCATTCTTTTTGTAGTAGGCAGCGATGTTTATGGATTTTGTTCACTAAATGGGAGTTTAGCGAATGAAACTAGCGCTGGATACGCTTCGAGGTTAGCCCAGAAAGCTATTGTGGGTATTAACATATTCTGGTATGGTTAAAGAAAAATACTTGATTACTAACATATGGGGGGCAATTAATGAAATAAGTTACGCTTCACCTTACTGTTACCAGTTTCGACACAACACTCGATATAGGTGGTTGGCTAGACCTTACCCAGCAAGGACTTTCACCTTGTAAGAAGTACCAAGCTTTGCTTGGCGCACTAACGTTCCGCGTATTCCCGAAGTCTGCATACTACATTCATATTATCTCAGATTTTGGGAATATGTTGTTAACTGATGTCAGACGCCCCTATATTCAGAGCCGCCACGGATGGCGGCCCTTGAATTACAATCTCGTCAAAAATTCTTCTAGTGTTATTCCAGCTTGTTCAAGTATGCTCTTTAACGTACCCCGTGCAACTTCATAGTGGTTAGGAACAATGACCGTTTTCACAACCGAACCATCTTTACGGAGCTTAATATGACTTCCCTTCTGAGAAGTAACTCTAAAACCAAACTCATTTAAGGCTGTTATGATCTCATTTGGTTTAAGAACCGGATACTTCGAACCCATTAAACAGTTACCTCCAATGTGGTAACAAATGTCTGCCTTGGTTCCACAATATCAGAGGGTATATCTTCATAATATAATTCAAGTGCTTCCTTAAGATTGGCAATTGCTTCTTCAACTGTCTTTCCCTGAGAAGCCACACTGTTTTCTAGGCACTTTGCAACATACCAATCATCTTCTTTCTGAACAATGGCGGTTACTTTAAAAACCATAGTTATCACCCTCCAAACAGACTATATACTTATTTTACCATAAATTGAAAATATAATGTCATCTTTAGAAAACGAATCTCGACAAAGTCTTTCCTTTAAAATCGAAGCGCATGGATGCGCTTCACTCGCGTCTGATTTCAGTTAACGTTCTGAGGGTTTGCGACGTCGGGTTACTACATTTATATTACTCCCCGATGGCGCAAACCCTCTGTTATACGGAGTCGGCAATTCCTTTAGTTGTTGTATCCAATTCCTTTCGATAAATGATAGATAATAAATTGATTAAGACTAATGTTTTCTTCTTTAGCTCTTAGAGAGAGATCCCGATGTAAAGATTTTGGCATCCTTACTCTTAACTGACCTGAAAAATCATCCGATAATGGTTCTGGGACTACTCTTCCAAGTTCTAAACTAGTCTCTATCCAACTCTTTTTTGCAGCATTAAGATTTTCTACTGCTTCTTCAACTGATTCTCCATCAGCCATACATCCCGGTAACAAAGGAATTTCGACGAACCAACCTCCACCATCATCATCGGAAAGTTTTCTTATTCGCAAATCGTACTCTAAACCCATAAAGTAATCCAAATCTTTTGCCATCATTCCTCACCCCTTTCTAACCGTTCAATAGCCCTGATAGCTTTCTTAACATAGATAGCCTTTATTGGTTTATTCTTTGGAATGGTCAATATGTCTGGAAGACTTCTATGAAAATAATTATAATGACTCGAGCCTCCACTAGCTTGTCTGCAGTTGAAACCATAGTCTTTTAGAACCTTGTCCAAATCATCAAAATCTATATCTTTAGGGTTATTAATTATGTGGGCTAATAGTTTATCTTTCTTAGTCACAATAACTTCGCCCTCCTTTCAATGATACCACATATGGAACCACATATTCAATTCTTTTCACCATAAATTTACCACTTAAGGTATCGACCCCAAAAACCAACTTGCAAGCCGATTCCGTAGTCACGGTAGAGATGCCGGTTACCCGACACCCCCCGCACAGATCCCGGCGTGCGGATTTCCCGCACCGGGCTCTTCAGAAATACTCGCTTCCGTACTTCCAGCATTAAAAATCAAAGTGAAGTTGT
>Ga0209639_1001295_pt1 | contig 25949 bp, 25 predicted proteins | sample EPASupsiteHSE605_FD_187268 | JGI IMG/M metagenome (GOLD analysis project Ga0209639, IMG submission 187268) | Bioremediated contaminated groundwater from EPA Superfund site, New Mexico - Sample HSE6-05 (SPAdes) (version 2) | ecosystem: Environmental > Aquatic > Deep subsurface > Groundwater >...
ACGATGGAATATTATGTTTGCCCTATTGTCATTTTTTTCACGATAGCTATCGTGATAGGTTGCAAAACGTGTTTTGCTGGTGCTCGCCGCGGCGAGTCAGGATGACAGAAGCTTTTCATTAGATTGAAAGCGGAGCGCGCCATGCCACAGCTCACTGTCCCAAAGCGTCGCAGCCGTGTCCCACAAGGCTGCACCAAACGCCGCAGCAATCCAGCTCTTCAAGAGGCACCATATCCGTAGTGACCAGTTCTTTCATGCGCGGTTCGCTTCAATATTCTGTGCAAAAATTCATCACCGTATTAATCCAATAAATTCATAATATTGCAAATCATTGTTTTTGTGATGGACAACTGCTTTGAATGACCATCAAATAGTCGATTGAATGTACAACCATGGAAAATCAAACCCAAACACTCCGGCCGGCCGGCGATCAGGAAGAAGCCTGGATACAACAGGTACTCAACAATTCGGACATGTTCGGAAATCTGAATTTCGCCGTCATCGGCGGCGCTGTGCGCGTAAACGATGCTGCCCGGCCATCGTGGCTGGTTTTACTCAACATCAGCTATACTGAAGCTCCTGTAAAAGCACTGCAGGCAACGGTGGAATATTTCATTCAGGAAATGATTTCAATTACCGCGCTGGATCAGGATTTCGGAAGAGTATACATGCGTCCTGAATCGTTGGGTGACAAGATCAACGATCTGTTCGCAAACGTGGATATTGATTTTGCGAAGTATCCAAAGCTCAGTAAAAAATATTTTATCACTGCTGAAAACAAAGAATTGTTTGCATCAAATGTTTCTGATAACATATTGAATGCCATTGAACAATCGGGAATTCCTGAATTTGAAATTGTCGGGAACGTACTGCTGGGGCGCTTTCGGGCACCATACACAGAGGAAATAAATCAGCAGATGCTCAACTTTCTTTATGCCATAAAAGCCGGCTGAGTAATATCAGAACACATCAGCATTCATTCATCACCACCAATTTTCCCTGCTGCAACAATTTTGTTCCAATACGTTTGATAATGCTGTTACGGCTCAGCAAGCCCTGTTGACGGAATTCGATCCGGTCTTCGGAAACATTGTCGGCCATTCCCATCCAGATATTGATTTTGTCGGCCATTTTCAGAAAATAGGTCATTTCGTATGCGGGCGATCCCGTTGGAAGCGAGGCCAGATCTTCGTCGAGCAGATTGCAAACCTGATTCAGTGTCACCATTCCTTCGGTGATCAGGTCGGTTCCCTTCATTTTAAAAGCAGGCGGAGTCAGGGCATCGCCGCCATCCACCACATCGATGGAGCGACCCATTACACGTGCGGCCATTTTCGATGTGGAGCCGCCACTGATGATGTGAATGCCGGGTTCATCATAAAATGCATGCACAAAATTTTCATCATCGGTAGCATGCAACGGAGGTCCGCTGAGCAGATTCACCACCACCCCACGACGATTGACGGCCACTACTACGGAGCAGTCGTCGCCTTTGTTCACAGGCCAGTAGCTTCGTGCCTGATTGTGTACCAGCTGAGCCAGATCGTTTCCGTTGATTCGTTTTCCGTTCAGATGTGCCTGCAAAAAACTGCACACGCCGTCGGATTCCCAGCCATTGGTAAATAATTTTCCGATACCGGCCTGTGTGATTCCATCGGACATCAGCATCAGACCTTCGCCTTTTTCAATCATGCAGCTCGATTCATGCACCACAGCCTTCTCGCGGGTGTACACGCGGTCGTTGAGCACCTGCGCATACGATCGGCTGACGATGAGAGGCGGTGGCATCTCATAACCTAAAATCGTAGTTTGTCCGTTATTCAGAATCTGCACGATGGTGAAAACCGAGAAGGGATCAACAGTTCCCCAGGCATTGTCCATGGTAGCCGACACACGGTTAAAAGTCTCACGAATGGAAAGACCCATTTTAATCAAAGTGAGTATTCGCGACACACACAGGTTGGCTGCAATATTGGCTTTGATGCCGGAACCCAGTCCATCAGCCAGCACCAGCGTGGTAGCATTTTCGTTGCGGAAAACACCCCATGCGTCGCCACAAGGCTGGCCGGCCTTTTTGGGCGACTGCGCTGCAAATATATCGGTGTGGATGTACATGTCTTTGCAAATTAATTTGAAGGAATCATCACTTGTTGATTGAATCAATCAGATTTTTCATCAGTACTTCGCCGCGTGCCGTGTTTTCACCGAGAAAGCGCGCCAGTTCCTGCGCCATATCAATCTGATGATCGATGAGTTCCTGAGCACGTTCTACCGTTTCGCTCCGCAATGCATTCAGCTTGTCTTTGCTCGATTTGCTGTCGGTAACATCGACAAACAGACCTACAATCTGCTCTTCCTCCGGCAAGTGGTAAGCAACCGTATGACACATCAGATTGTAATTCGGATAATGATTGTATTCGCGCGTGGCATCATCCTTTCCGGCAATCAGGTTTTCGAATTGTTTTGGATCGATGAGATAACTTATTTTGCGACCAACGAGCGAATCGGAACAGGAAAACATATTTTTGAAAGCCTGATTCATGCGGATAATTTCGAGGTTTTGATTCAGCAGAACAAAACCGTTCGGGTCGCGCTCAATAATAGTGTCGGCTTTTTGTTCAGCCAATCTGCGCATATAGGGCATACACATTTCGGGTTCCGCCATTCCTTCGAGCACAGCCACAGCGCGGTCGCGGCACGATTTATAGCCACAGGCTGTACAATTCAGTTCGTCGGCCGGAATCAGTTTTCCGGTTTTGCTCAGCACTTCGCGGATCTGAGATTCGGAAAAAACTGGCCGTTCCTGATCTGGAGCCAGCGAGAAAACAACATCAGTATTCCTGAACAAAACGGTTTTTTCAGCCACTTCGCCAGGATAATCCGATGCATACTCCAGCACCATGCGGCGCGCTTCAAAACTATTGCAGTCGTGTTGCATGCCCGGACCATTCACACAACCGTTTTTGCAAAACAAAGGTTCAATCACGCAATTGGTTGGGTTGCGATGTAAATCATCCAGCAATTCCCTGATTTCATCGGCACCACTCAATGCCATTACCACACGCCCAAACATGGAGTCCGCAATATTTCCTGTTTTCAGCAAACCGCTTTCGAGTGGAAAAACACGTGCAAGTCCGTTTACCGGATCATTGAAAGTACTCTCTTCGCACGCATCCAGACTGATGTTGCGGAGCCGGAACAATTCATCCAGTTCTTCAAAAGTAATCACCGCATCGATGTCGTGCTCGGTGGTTTTCCATCTGGCTTCATCTTTTTTGGCAATGCAGGGACCAGCAAAAACAAATTTGATTCCCGGATACGCTTTTTTAATCATGCGTGCATGAGCAACCATAGGTGATGCAACAGGCGCCAGATATGGCATCAGATCGGGCATTTTACTGGTAATATAATTTACTGCCGCCGGACAAGCCGTACAGATAACAGGCTGATCGGGATGCTGTTCAATATATTCAGCTGTAGCCTGCGCTGTGTGCCAGGCTCCCGTGGCTGTTTCTCCAACTACAGTAAATCCCAGCATACGTAATGCCGATGGCAAACGTTTGCGCCTCCATTCAGGATAATACGCTGCAAACGAAGGCGCCATGCTGATTGCCAGTCGTTCGCCATCTTCCATCATTTGCAAAACTCGACCATATTCGGTGCGGTATGTTTTGGCTTTCTGCGGACACACGGTAATGCATGTCCCGCATGAAGTGCAGCGTTCAGCCACCACATACGCCTGACCGTCTTTCATACGGATGGCATTCACCGGACAAACACGCACACAGCGGTAACAGTCGCGGCATAAAGCCCGCGATGTGTACACCACCGAAATATTATCCGTCTGCATGGGGTTGTTATTCATAGCGCAATTGTTTTGTGATACAAAGGTAGGTTATATGAAACAGACGTCCCGGCAGCAGCAAAAACTACTGTCGGGAACGCCTGTATGAGTCCTGATTCTAACATTGGGTCATTCATTTTGCGATTGCAGACCCATTCTCCTGATTTCCTGATCGAGCAGCTGCTTTGCTTTTTCGAAAGTAGCATGTTCGAGTATCTTGTCGTTCACCCGCATCACAGGCCCTTTCTGACAACGTTCGAAACAGAAGGTCGCTTTTACGTCCACCATTTCTTCGTGGCCTTCGAAGCCCACAATGTCCTCGAGTTTATTTTCGCTGACATAATCGGCCAGCTGATTCAGCAATTTGTGCGCACCCCGAACATAGCAATTGGTGCCAACACAAACATACACTTCAATTTTCGGATGTTCGGTGTTACGGATGTTGATGACCTGATCGTTGATCCGCTTACGGCTCTTGTAGTGCGTATGCAGCAGATGATGCGCTTTTTCGCTGGCAGGTTCACCCAGGAACGATTTGTACAATTCCTTGATGTAGGGATTGTCCTGCGATTTGTGCAACTCCAGTTGTTTATCGGCATTGTACAAACCCTGTGTCCGTTTCTGACGAAAATCGGGATCAAAGCTTACCGGCTGTCCGCCGCCTGCAATGCAGCCTCCGGGACAAGCCATCACTTCAATCAGATCGTAGCCGCTGTCGCCTGCAAGTACTTCATCGCAGATCTGACGCGCCTTTCCAAGCGTATGTGCGACACCAAGTTTTAATTTTGTTTTGCCTAATGTCATTTCCACCGTGCGGATGCCGTCTTCACCACGGACCTGTCTGATGTCAGTATCGATCAGGGTTTCGCCGGTCAGTTTTTCGTAGGCAAAACGAAGAACAGCTTCGCTTACGCCACCGGTATTGCCGAAGATAACGCCGGCTCCGGTCTTGAATCCAAGCGGCAAATCAAACGATTCGGGCTTGATGGTTCTGAAATTAATTCCGGTTTCGTGAATCATGCGACCCAGTTCGTCGGTCGATAAAACATAGTCCACATCCTGAATTCCTTCATGCACAAATTCTTCACGGCGTGCTTCATATTTTTTGGCAACACAGGGCATGATGGAAACAACAATCAGATTTTCGGGTTTCACACCGAGAATGCCGGGCAGAATTTCTTTGGCAACACTGCCAAACATTTGCTGCGGCGATTTGCATGAAGAAAGGTTGGGCAATAATTGCGGATAATATTGTTCGGCAAACTTCACCCAGCCCGGACAACACGAAGTAAACTGCGGAAGTTTTTCACCTTTGAGTTTGCGAGAAATGAATTCAGTAGCTTCTTCCATCACTGTCAGGTCAGCTGCAAACGAAGTGTCGTACACCTGATTGAAACCAATATGTTTCAGTGCAGCCACAATCTGTCCGGTAGAAATGGCACCGGCTTCCATTCCGAAACCCTCACCCAGAGCCACCCGTACAGCAGGGGCAATTTGCGCAACCACTACTTTTTTCTCATCATGAATAACGTCCCACACAGCTTCAACTTCGGATTTCGGCACCAGAGCACCTACCGGACAAGCCGATACACACTGGCCGCAGAAGACACATTCAACATCGTTGAGACTTTTGTCGAAAGCAGGGCCGACAATCGTGCGCGCACCGCGGTTAATGAAATCAATAGCACCTACTGACTGCATTTCCTTGCAGGCACGCACACAATCGCCGCACAACACACATTTGTTTGGGTCACGGATAATACTGTGCGATTCACGATCGACCGGCATATCCATTTCGGTTTTTTTGAAACGGATTTCGTTTACATTCAGTCGCCGCGCCAGATCCTGCAGTTTGCAGTTGTTGGAACGCGAACAACTCGGGCAATCGATTTTATGATTGGCAAGCAATAATTCAAGATTGACTTTACGAATCTTACGAACCTCGGCTGTATTGGTCTGAACCTTCATCCCAGGTTTTGGTTTGATGGAGCATGTAGCCTGAATGCCCATACCGTCGATATCGGCAATGCACAGACGACAGGCGCCATATACACTCAGATGCGAGTGATAGCAAAAAGTCGGCATTTCGATTCCCGCCTTGCGGATGACCTCGAGCAGGTTATTCTCGTTTTCAACAGGAACATCGGTTCCGTCGATTGTTATATATCCTTTCGTTTCCATTGTAGTTTTGTTTTAAATCGTTAAAAACCCATCACCGCATTAAACTTGCACGCCTTGTGACATTCGCCGCACTTGATACACAATGCAGGATCGATGCTGTGCGGTTTTTTCTTTTCACCGGAAATGGCATTCACCGGACATTTGCGTGCACAGGCTGTACAACCGATACATTTCTCCGCATCAATGGTAATATCCATGAGTGCTTTGCAATTATTGGTAGAGCAATGTTTACGTTCAATGTGTTCTACATATTCCTCACGGAATTTGGCAATAGTTGATAAAACAGGACTGGGAGCCGTTTTGCCGAGACCACAAAGCGAAGCTTTTTTCACCACATGACCTACTTCTTCGAGCAGATCCATGGTTTTCATGGTTGCATTTCCTTCGATGATATCATCGAGCAACGCCAGCATCTGCTTGGTTCCTTCGCGGCATGGCAGACATTTTCCGCAGCTTTCGTTCTGCGTGAAATTCATGAAAAAACGCGCAATCTGTATCATGCAGGATTCCTGATTCATAACCACCAGACCACCCGATCCGACCATGGCACCTTTGGCAATCAGATTGTCATAATCGAGTGGCAGATCCATGTCTTCAACTGTCAGACAGCCACCCGAAGGTCCGCCAATCTGAACGGCTTTAAATCCTTTGGAAGAAATTTTTCCATCATTATCCATCACGCCACCGCCGATATTGAAAACAATTTCGCGTAGTGTTGTACCAAAAGGAACCTCGATAAGCCCGGTGTTGGCCACATGTCCGGTAAGTGCAAATGTTTTTGTTCCTTTCGAAGTAGCTGTTCCGTATTGATTGAACCAGGCAGCACCATTGCGGACGATAAGCGGCACGGCAGCGAGCGTTTCAACATTATTGATGACTGTTGGTTTTTCGAACAATCCGCATTCGGCCGGGAAAGGTGGTTTCGGCATGGGCATACCACGTTTACCTTCAATCGAAGCCATGAGTGCAGTTTCCTCTCCACAGACAAATGCGCCGGCACCTTCCATCACATGAATATGCATGGTACGTCCCGAGCCAAATACATTGTCGCCCAGAATGCCGGCTTCGAGTGCATCTTCGATGGCTTTGCGCATACGTTTTACGGCAAGCGGATATTCGAGACGCACATATACATAGCCTTCATCGGCGTTGATGGCGCGGGCGGCAATCATCATCCCCTCAATAACGCGGTGCGGATTGCCTTCCATGAGACTGCGGTCCATAAAAGCACCGGGGTCACCTTCGTCGCCGTTGCAGATAACATATTTTTTATCAGCTTCTACAACCCGCGTCAGATGCCATTTACGGCCAGTCGGAAATCCACCGCCGCCACGGCCGCGAAGACCTGATTCGAGAATTGTATCACAGACCTGTTCATCTGTCATTGTATTGTACGATTTTTCTGCTGCGAAATATCCGTTGTGAGAAATGTATTCACGAATATTTTCCGGATCCACATGTCCGCATTCGCCCAGTACAAGCCGGTTCTGAAGTTTGTAAAAAGGAATATCGAGTTGACCGCGGCTCTGCTCGCCATTGGCCGGATTGACATACAAAAGACGATCGATGACTTCGTTGTTCAGAACAGTCTTCTGAATAATTTCAAGTGCGTCTTCGGGTTTCACTTTTACATACATGGTTTCATCGGGCAGAATGTTGACCAGTGGTCCCTGCGCGCAGAAACCCTGACAGCCGCTGTTACTCAGATGCACCTTGTCTTTGCAATCGTGTTGATCGAGTTCAAGTTCAACAAACAGCGAAGCGCCTGATTTTTCGACAGCTTCTTTTAATGCATCGTACACGGCCAGTGATCCGTTGGCAATACAGCCGGTACCGGCACACACAATAATGCGTTTCGACACCGCGCCGGAAGCCGATTTATATTCGTCTCTGATTTTTTCCAGAGTTGCTTTATTCATCGTTTTCATGATTGTTTTCAGATTTTCGGACATTATTCTTTCACCACAGATTCTTCTTCCATAATGGCTTTCAGGATTTCGCGGCAACGATCGGATGAGACTTCACCGTATACCTTATCGTTGACCATCATCACCGGAGCCAGACCACAAGCGCCGAGACAGCTGACTGCTTCCACAGTAAACATCATATCGTCGGTGGTGTTTTTTTTCGGAGTTACTTTCAATGTGTCATACAATGTGTCGAGCAGCTTCGAGGAACCTTTTACATGACAGGCAGTGCCATCACAGGCTTTGATAACGTATTTTCCTTTGGCTTCGAGTGTGAAGTGCGCATAAAAAGTGGCCACGCCGTACACTTCGGCAATCGGCATTCCAAGCGCTGTAGCGATATAGGTAAGCACCTGGGGAGGCAAAAAGCGATATGCTTCCTGCACCTGCTGCAGGATGGGAATCAGCCTGGCTTTGTTGTTGCCGTTGGCTTCGAGAATTTCATGCACCTGCTGAAATTGTCGCAGACTTTTATTCGGTTCGGTTTTCATAGTTGAATTATTTTTTTGAACCTTTTTTCGGTTGGGGTTCTGATTGTTCGAGTTTGTTGACAATGACGGCCAGATTGGCGTAGAAATGTGTGTCCTGAAGAATAATATTTTCAGGAATGCGGAGCGCTACCGGTGCGAAATTCCAGATAGCCCTGATTCCCCACACCACCATTTGTTCGGCCACCGATTGTGCCGCTTCGGCCGGAGTGGTAATGATGCCTATGGGAATGTGCAGCCGTTGCACCAGATCGGAAAACTTATTCATATTGTACACTTTGATACCGGCGATCTCAGTTCCGATTTTGGCCGGATCGGTATCGAAAGCCGCCACTATATTGACTCCCGCTTCGCGGAAACCCGGATACTGAATGAGAGCGCTGCCCAGAAAACCGGCACCGACCAGAAAAGCTTCGTGCTGCAGGTGATAGCCCAGAAAGGTCTCAAGCGCAAAAAGTAATTCTTCTACAACATAACCAACGCGCGGCTTTCCGGCGATTCCGGTATAAGCCAGATCTTTAACCACCTGTGTCGGATCAATACGCAAAATGCGGCCAATGACCGGCGCCGAAATATTGGGTTCGCCATTGCGGCTGACTTCTCTGATTAAATTCAGGTACTGCGGCATGCGTCTTACCGTGGGCTCAGGAATGCCTTGCGGAACGTTTTTCTGATTGATGCTTTTTGCTTCCATAGTGTTCCTTTTTTGATGACACAAAGGTATATTCATTTTTCTTATTAAAGATATTTTTCTTTATTTAATTTTTGACGCTTACACACGGACACCTGAAACATGTAATAAAATAAGCTATTCGTGTATGCTTTTCATAAATTCATACATAAAACACACAAGGAAAAAAATTACTGTTTATTGATATTTTTCTTTATTAAAACCCTCTTTACATTATATTATGGCTTAAAGAAAGTACTTCAACCAAAATATTGTACATTTGAAATCATATGAATATCAAAGACTTTATACAGAATGACCGCTTTGCAAAACTGCTGGGTATTGAGCTTGTTGAAGCTGCGCCGGGACATGCGGTGACTCAAATGGAAATCACAGACGAACATCTGAATGCTGTGAACATGGCACAGGGTGGCGCATTGTTTACCCTGGCCGATCTGGCTCTGGCTGCAGCTTCGAATGCACATGGCCCCGTAGCGGTTTCCATTCAGTCCGAAATAAAATATTTCAAACCCGCCGGCAAAGGGCTGCTGACGGCCGAAGCCAGCGAAATATCGTGCAGCAGCAAACTGGCAACTTATTCGGTGCATATCCGTAATAAAGACGGAGAGCTGGTTGCCACTTTTCAGGGAATGGTCTATCGGAAAACATAAAAAGTGATCACTAAAACACATGTTTGTCATTTTGAGCCCCGCTGTCATTCTGAGCCCCGCGTTCCGCTGGGTAAACTCCGTCGAAGAATAGAGAGCGGCGGGATAGACTCCGTCGAAATATCGATGCAATCAACTAAATACCAGCTTCGTGAAGACTTTGAAAGACTTGTTGATTGCATACAAAATGACGATTTTAGTGGTGCCCTAAAAAAATATTTCTTACATTTGACAACTGTTCATATTCAGAACTATTATCTTTGAATGCCGTTTTTCCAATATATTAATAATATGACCGAAAACGAAGTTGAAGCATTAATTGCTGACTTGGAAAGCGATTGGATAGAAAGAACAATTTCTATTCGAGATGATAAGCTCGGGCCAATTGTCTGTGCTTATGCAAATGATTTTCCCAATCACCAACATTCTGGCTTTATATTGTTGGGAGTAAATGACGATGGGACTCTATCTGGTATGACATGGACTGATGACGAATTACAGTCAATCGGTAATATCAAAAGCAATGGAAAAGTCTTGCCTCAACCGTCATTAGTTGTTAGTTCTGTATTTAAGCTTCCTGGCGGGGACGTTGTTGTTGTGGAAGTCAAACCCTCTACATATCCGCCAGTCCGATTTGACGGCAGATGTTGGATTAGAATAGGACCGAGAAAGGATAAAGCGACGCAAGAAGAAGAACGAATATTGACGGAAAGAAGGGCTTCCTATGCAAAGACATATGATCTTGTTCCGGCATTAGGATCTACTATTTCAGACATAAGTGTTGATTTATTTAAATTAAGTTATTTACCATTAGCCATTGATAAAGACACATTAACTGAAAATGGGCGATCTGTTGAGCATCAACTCGCATCACTGAGGTTTTATGATTTGAAAGAGAACTGTCCGACAAATGCTGGTATTCTTGTTTTTGGACTTAACCCTGAGTTTTTTTTACCAGGAGCCTACATTCAATATGTGAAGTTTTCTGGAAATGAAATGACCGACGATGTGGAAAACGAAAAAAAGTTTTCAGGTGCATTAATTTCGTTATTAAGTTCTGTTGATGATTTTATAAAAAATAATATTCTTAAGGAACGGCCTATGAGGAATAATACTTTTCAAGAAGTTCCTGTGCGAAATTATCCATATTGGGCATTAAGAGAACTCATAATGAATGCTATTATGCATCGTAATTATGAGTCAAATTCTCCAATTTATATTTACGAATTTGCTGATAGAATAGAAATCCAGAACCCTGGGGGACTATTTGGAGAAGCAACGCCTCAGAACTTTCCAAATGCAAGTGACTACAGAAATGTTGTTTTAGCAGAAACTTTACGAATTATTGGTTATGTAAATAAATTTAATTATGGAGTTAAACGTGCTATTTTTGAATTAGAAAAGAATGGGAATGGAACACCTGATTTCAACCTTACATTGACAACAAAATTTAAAGTTACTATTCCTATTAATTCAAATTGGTTATGAAAACAATTACTTTTTTCAATAATAAAGGAGGCGTTGGGAAAACTACAACTGTTTACCATGTGGCATGGATGCTCTCTGAAATGGGTGTTAAAACAATTGCTGCGGATCTTGATCCACAATCAAATCTAACATCTATGTTTCTGTCAGAAGAACGATTAGAATCAATGTATGAAAATGATACACCTGTAACCATACTAGATTCAATCACCCCTATTGTTAATGGCGATGCACCTGTTTCAGTCCATATTGAACAAATTAATGACAATTTAGGTCTTATTGCTGGCAACCTTTCATTATCAACATATGAAGATAGTTTAAGTGACGCTTGGCTTAAGTGTCTTGATGGCCAGACTTACTCATTTAAAATAACAAGCGTTTTTAAAACTATTCTTGAAGATGCCGCATACAAGTTTAATGCGGAAATTATATTAATTGATGTTGGCCCTAACCTTGGAGCGATAAACAGAGCAGTTTCAATCAGCTCAGACTACATTATAATGCCCGTTGCTTCTGATTTGTTTTCGCTTCAAGGGTTAAAAAACCTTGGAACCACTCTGAACAAATGGAGACAACAATGGGATGCCAGAAAACAGACAAAACCAAAAGATATCAATATTTCAATCCCTGAGAATCGTTTTTTACCTGCAGGTTACATTGTTATGCAATATTCTGCAAAGGAAAGTCGGCCTGTAAAATCCTATTTGAGGTGGGCGAACAGAATCCCTAACGTTTTCAGAGAGTTCGTCATGGGTGTTCATGTCGCTACTCAAGATTCAGCTGATAATGATGAAAATTGCATTGCTCTTTTAAAACACTATAGAAGTCTTGCTCCGATGTCAATGGAAGCTCATAAGCCAATCTTTTTATTGAAGCCAGCTGATGGTGCTATTGGAGCGCACTTATACGCTGTTCAAAAAAGTTATCAGGAGTTTGAATACTTGACAAAAAGGATTTTATTAAAATGTGAAAGCAAATAAATATTTAATCCCGGATACATTTTTTTCATAATTGTTAGAATAGGATAAAATGAAAGTGGTTTTACAATTTATTGCACTGTTTCCGCTGCTTGCTTCAGGTCAAAACAGTATTGTGTCAACGCCCAACACCTCCTTTTTATACCGGGGACTGAACAATCCGGTTCAATGCGCTGTAATGGGCGTTCCTTGCGAAACATTGATGCTTACCAGTCTGAACCAAAACATTCATATTACCGGAAGCGGGTGCAACTATTTTGTACAAACATGGAATCCGGGTCCGGTGAAATTCATCGTTCAGTCACGCACGGACAGCACAGTGCTGGACACCTTTTCGCTGGCTGTTGCCGATGTACCTGATCCTGAAGCACGGTTTCATATAGGTCGGTTCCACGAAATGCTAAAAGACTTCATTATCGTTTCCAATCCGGTGTGGGAAAAATTCAATATCCCGTTCAAGGTAATTGAATTTGACTTGTATTTTTATCACGAGGATAAGGAAATGTTTTATGTGACCAATACGGGAGCCGTATTCAATGATGAAACCCTGAAGAAAATAGGTCAGTTGAGACGTCAGGATGCACTCGTCATCAGGCGCATTGTACTTGATGTTGATGGTCAGACACTGTCGTATATTGTGTATGACAGATACATCATCCATTAATTCTGATTCTGTGAAAAGTATAATTGAAACGCATCTGATCATCTGAAAAAAACAAAATGAGCCGAATAAAAATATTGTTGATGTCCGTATTTGCACTGTCTGCGCTGACAGCTGCAGGCCAGTTCCCATGCGGTTGTGAAAAGAATCCTCCGTTTTGTCATGATTGTCTTTGTCAAACAGAGACATTGAAAAACAACGCAAAGGTCTTTTATCATTATGATTGCGATTCACTGTATATTACATTGCTGGGCACCACAGGCGACACCATTCAGCTCTTTACACAGGTAATGGAACTTACTCATCCGCTACGCATGGTTCCCCGGATAGAACAGGATGCACAAAATACCGTGCTGTTCAATACCTATTGTTCAGGTGGATTTGAATTCTGCTCCTGGAAGCTGATTGACAAATCAACAGGAAATTCCCTTGCGGATTTCAATAACATTATATTCAACGATACCCTTCAGAACACCATACTTCATATGACCGATGATTACTCTCTGAAACTTTATGTCATGGATGCGAAAAAAGAGTTTAATATTGATTACTCCAGAGAAAAATGCGAAAAAGCAATTTCAAGCCTTTGCAGTGGATATTACCCAAGTGATTTTTTTGCAGTGGAGCAACCCGATGCAACTCATTTAAAAGTCACGTACAAAATTCTGGATGAGGCCATCAGCAAAGAATGTCAGGATGAATCTCTTCTGATTGATTTGAATGAATATCTGAAATGAAACGGCTGCGAAAAAATATTTTCGTGGCAGCTGTCGGACTGATGCTGATTATGCAGATTCAGACTGTCCGGGCACAAATCACACCCGGCGCGCTGCGCGATTCGGCTGTACAGTCGGAATTAATGAGAAGGACACAGGCGTTCGACAGCTTATTGCTTGTGAATGTTTCTTCATTCTGGGAAGATGATCATACCATATCTGGATATGGATTCATTGATTCAGAGCCATTTTACGTCAATTTTTGTTTCAAAGTAAAAAAAGATACACTGTGGTGTCTTGAATATAAGTCGCTTCATAAAAGAAAAATAAAAAATGCTGAAACGCTGAAAGCGGCTGGCAGTCTTCAGATTGGAGTATTATCAACCTTTGAACAAGATTCTGCAGAACTGAAAAACAAACCGGAAAAAACAATTGTAACATCGGATGGCCCTGAATGGTCGCTGATGATTATTGATCACAAGGCTAATTTGCTAAAGTTATTTCAGTCGACAAATGAATTATGGCTGTATAAAGAGGGACAGCGGGAGCTGATGTATGGCCTTATTCTTCAGACAGAGGATTTCAACAAGAAGCGAAAAAAGTAGAAAGAGAAACCAGAATCAATAATGCGATGTTTATTGTACAAATAATTCTGAGAGTCATCATGTTCCTGGTAAAAACAATCAGAAATGAGCATTATCATTATCTATCAGCCCCTGAAGGGATGCTTCCCACATATCATCCGGACAAAATAATGAAATTCGGACATGCATTACCATCGCTTGTTTTCACGATTGTTTTTGTGATAAAATTTCTGCCTTTGGTTTCAGACGTTTATGCAAAGGAACTCGAAAGGAATGGGATCCTGATCTCTGAGACCATATTACTCATGCTAGTTCCTGTTTTGATTCTGAATGGATTCCTGATTGAATGGATATTGAATATAACAAACGCTGAGTATAAGTGTTACAAGAAAGCTCAATTTTAACCAGCCGTCATTTAATGCTCAATTTGATACTGATGTGCTTCACTAACGAATCAAGAAAAATCCGGATTATCATAAAGCAGGGACTTTTTGTGCTACCGCTCTAAACCCCTGACGTCCGCCGCGGCGGACCAGATCAGCAATGTCTGTTTGTTAACCTCATTTAGCTGGAGTTTACCCCGCATTTGGCGGGGCTAAAATGTCAGGGGTACCCAACATTTTGGCGTCCGCCAGACATGTTTTTGCGAAGAGGAGCGGACACGGAATCGTTGGGTGCTATCGCTCTAAACCCCTGACGATTCCAGGTCAGCAGTGCTGCGTATTCATCCTTTTCTAGCTGACGCTAAAATGTCAGGGGCACCCAACATTTTGTGATCGGCGTAGATTTAATAAATCGGGTTGTAGGGCTGAGTCTGGAGACTCTGCCCTGAAAAGTACTTATACAGACTACGCCGAACAAAGGACTTTTTAGGAGCGGACACGGAATTCCACCGGCTGGCGGACAGGCTGATGGGTGCAACTGCACAAAAATTCCCGACGTCCGCCGCGGCTGACCAGGTCAGCAGGACTTTTGTTGACCTGTTCTTGCTGACGCTTAAATGTCGGGAACCACCCAACATTTTGTCGTCCGCCAGACATGTTTTTGTAAAGAGGAGCGGACACGGAATCGTTGGGTGCTACCGACGGAGCAAAAATGTCGGGAAGTCCACAAATTATGAATGGCTCCTTAAAAAAAGAAAATGCCATAACTTTCAAATAACCCTGTAAACGAAAATAATTTACTATTTTTACACCGTAACTGTACCATATGAACAGCATAGAAATCTGCTTTACTCCTGCCCTGTACGGGCATATCATGACTGAGCCGCCGTTTACAGTGGCCATTGTTGATATTTTGCGCGCTACTACATCTATTTGTGCGGCCTTCGACAATCAGGTAAAGGAAATCATTCCGGTAGCCACCACCGAAGAAGCATTGGATTACAAACATCAGGGATATCTGATCGCTGCTGAGCGCAATGGCATCAAGCTCGATTTTGCCGACTTCGGAAATTCGCCCGATAATTTCACCAAAGAACATGTGCGCGGCCGCAGCATTGTATACAGCACCACCAATGGCACACAGACCATCAAGCAAATCAACAACGGCAAGCCGGTTGTGATTGCCTCTTTCATCAACCTGACAGCAGTTTCAAAATACATTGCCAGCCGCAATCAGAATGTGGTGATTGTGTGTGCCGGCTGGAAAAATAAATTCAATCTGGAAGATTCTGTTTTTGCCGGAGCTCTTACCGCCGAACTGTTAAAGCTGGGCCTGACCATGAACTGCGATTCGGCTCAGGCAGCGGTCGATCTGTGGTCCATCGCAAAATCAAATCCGATGGCTTATATACAAAAGGCCATGCATCGCGAGCGATTGAAAAAGCTGAACCTCGATTCCATTCTGGAATACTGCTTCACACCTGACATTACAGACGTAGTACCGGTTTTCGACGGACACAAAATTATTAATGCTGTTTTGCATGAATAAATTACTGAAGCCAATCATACTGATTGTTGCGATTTCATGTCTGCCCATGTCGGCCAATGCCTGGGGATTTTTCTGTCACCGGCTGATCAATAAACAAGCAGTATTTATTCTGCCTCCCGAGATGGTTGGTTTCTATAAAAAGCACATGGACTACATTGTGCAGCACGCTGTTGATCCCGATAAACGCAGTCATGCCGTGGAAGGCGAAGCTGTCAAACATTATATCGATATTGATTATTATGGCGACAAACCATTTGATCTCATGCCACGTATGTGGAAGCAAGCCGTTGAAAAATACTCGGAAGACACATTACAAACTTATGGAATTCTGCCCTGGAACATCGATTGGATGATGATGCGTCTGACTGAAGCATTTAAAAATGGCGATGTTGATCAGATCATTAATATCTCTGCAAACCTGGGCCATTATGTGGGCGATGCCAATGTTCCGCTGCATACCACCATGTTTTACGACGGACGTGTCTTGCAGCAAAAAGGTATTCATGCATTATGGGAAACGCGCATTCCTGAATTATTATCCGGCGATTTTGACTTCTTTACCGGACGCTGCCAATATGTGAGCAAACCGCTCGAACGCGCATGGGATCTGGTTGAGTATAGTCATAATGAAATGGACAGCGTCCTGAATATATATGATTCACTGATGCTGCATTTTGATCAGAGTGGTATTTTTGTAATGGAAGAACGCGGCTCGGTTGTGTCGAAACAATTCAGTCTGATTTTTTGCAGGCAAATGGAAATTGAAATGCGGAAAATGGTATACCGCAAACTGGTTTCTTCCATATACAATGTTGCATCGTTCTGGTACACGGCGTGGGTCAATGCCGGTCAGCCCGACCTCGATAAACTCATGAGCAGGGAAGTGTCGAAAGAGCATCAGAAAGAAATGGATGAACTCGAATATCTCTGGAAAAACGGCAAGCCAAAAGGGCGGCCGAATCCGGAAGATGGAGAATAAGAACACTGAACATCGAACACTGAACATTGAACAAGGAACAAGGAACAAGGACGTTTGAAGGAAGAAGTAAAGTACGAATTACTAATAACCGTTAACCAATAACCATTAACCGATAACCATTAACTGATAACCCTTTCGAACACTGAACATCGAACACTGAAGTGAGAAGTGTTGAAATAAATACGAATCCGCCCCGGCGAACTTATAACTCATAACTCATAACTCATAACCCATAACTCATAACTCGCCAATAACCATTAACCAATAACCGGCTCACTCCGCCGCGGCGGATCACCGCTTTAGATGAAGCTTCGTTTGACACATAAAGCAAAAAAAACCGGACTTTCATCCGGCTTTAAGCATTTTATTTTCTTTCTTTCAGCAGGTCTCTGATTTCGGTCAGCAGCTCCTGATCTTTGGTTGGAGCAGCAGGTGCAGCCGGCTCCTCGTCTTTCTTCTTCGAGAGTTGGTTGGCTACTTTCACTACCAGGAAAACACACAAAGCAATAATCAGAAAGTCGATGATGTTCTGAATAAACATGCCGTAATTCATGGTAACAGAACCTTTAAGGACAATATGCAAATCCTTGAAATCGACGCCGCCAAGCAATATGCCGATGGGAGGCATCAGAATGTCATTGACAAAAGAGGTGACAGTTTTGCCGAAAGCGGCACCAATAATCACGGCTACAGCCAGGTCAAGTACATTGCCCTTGCTGATGAAATCGCGAAATTCTTTCAACATTTTCATAGGTTTTATTTTTAGAATTTATACGAAAAACCAAGTCCGAATACTTCTTTAAACTGCGTGCGTGGACCTTTACCAATCACAGTACCGGCATCATCCTTCACTTCAATATCAATATCGTCGTCGTAAATAAGCGTTGTACCAATGGTAACCGTAATAAATTTATTTACTTTCATCCCTATATTGGTTTCCCAGTACACATCAATATTCTGTGGGTTTTTGAGGTAATTGCTGAACAATTCAAGTTTGGTGGTAAGCTTCACATTTTTCATTACATCTTTCGAAAATGCACCTTTGAAATAACCTCCAAACTCTGAACGCATTTTTTTGCCGGGAGTAGCAATGGAGCTGTCGAGCGGATTCAGCACAGCAGGCTCAACCCCAAAAGCACCGGCGTTGGCCAGTGTTTCATCCATTACGAAAGTCATTTTACCGGTTACCGGAGCAAGAAACAAGCTCAGCCAGTCGCTTTTTTTATAATCATATCCGGCAGCAAAAAGCAGATACCCTGGAGCCATAATGCGCGATATAGCAACAGAGTCATTTGGGTAATTATACCCCGGCATAAACTGCGTTTTGAAGTTCATGAGCGCAGCTGCAAAACTACAGGAGGTGAGTTTGCGTCCGAATTTCGACGAAAAGTCGATTTTATCATCGGTTTTGCGGACTTCCTGTTCGCCTTGTTTCATAATACCATAGCCAAGATCCAGTGTGTTGTCCCAGCTGATGTTTCCTTTTTTGAAATTTGCAAAAGTGTTGATGAGCGAATTGCCACTGAAAGAGTTCTCGCCCCCTGCAGCCCAGTTGCTGAGCGATACCTGGCTAAAGGCAACGGTAAATAATCCGCCTTTTTTCCACCCTTCGGTGGTGTCAGCATTCAGCTTCCGCAAATCGGTTTCTTTGTCAGTTACCTGCGCAAATACAGATAGCGAAGCGAAAAAGCTCAATATAAAGAAAAGTGTTTTCATATCGTAAAATTGAAATTTAAACTTGTTATTAGCAAATATAACATTTTACAACTTACTGTACCGGATTTCTTAATTCTTTAACGTGGGAAGAATTAACGTCCCAACGACCTGATGTTGCGCAGGATTATCTGCAAATCATTCCAGATCTTGTAATCACGGGCATACATGATGTTCAGATTGTCGATTGTTGACGGATTATCGATGGGATGCCGGGCAAAATCGACCGGATTCAAAACACCTTTTTTTATGGCCGGAAAGCGGTGGCTGAGCGGAATTGAAAGGTTATACCCTACCCAACTCCGGCAGCCGAAAATCACTGAAAAAATATTGGCCATAAAACCAAAAGGAGATTTGACAAAAAAGATCAGCAAAGGAGAAAATGCAAGCAGCAAAAATGCAGTGCATATGTCTACAAGCCGCTTGCGGCGCAGGTTTTCGGGCCTCGAAATATTGTTGATGTTATACACATAATAATCGCCCGGATGATTGATGTTGTTGCTGCCAATAATGTACAGACTTTCGGGCGGCGCAATTTTATATTCAATGGATTTTTGTGTGAAGCCCGACATCAGACTGATTATGTCCTGCGAAGAAATGTTCTTTGCGCAGAAAATTATTTCATTGATGCGATAAATGTGAATGATGTCGCTCAATTGCGAAATGCCGGCATCGATTTTTTCCGAAGAAATGACATCTTCGGGCGCAACAAAATGCAGATATCCGATTTCGGTTCCTGATTTTTCAAGAATAGTGCTTACCCGCTGCGTTTCGCTTTCATCGCCAATGATGACAATACGTTTCGATTGCTGCCCGGCCAATGTCATATCACCCATATGTGACCAATGCAAAATAAGCCTGTTCGCAATGAAATAAATGGTAGTCCAGGCCGCACCCAGCAAAATAATGGCGCGCGAAAAACGAAATTCTTCAGCCAGCAGCGAATAGCCAATTAAAATCAATCCGGTGCCCAGCGCCACACCCTGAACAATTTTACCAATGCGGACCGGTTTGTCATATCCGCCACTGAAAAACACCGACACAAGCCAGATGGCCGAATAGGCCGCAATACCTATTTTCATCAGATCGGCCGGAAACTGGCCACCCGTAGGGAAAATGACATTTTGTTGCCAGAACTCCGAAATAAAATACAATCCCGCAACAATAAACGATGCATCCAAAACAGGTAAAAAAATCTTTCTGATAAACCTTGAAATCAAGGCCAGACCTGCTCTAAACCAGATTGCAATATTGATGAGCGCAATAAACAGCCGCAGCTTCTCGCGTGCATAATGCTTGCGCGCAAAAATGATCATCGCATTGTAAAAAACAAACACATAGTTGGCGCTGCTTTTTTTGGTGCTCTCGCCTTTGTAATGAATGATGCGGGTTTCAGGAAAATAATAATTCTTATATCCGGCTTTCAGAATGCGAAACGACAAATCGATGTCTTCGCCATACATGAAAAAAGTTTCATCCAGCAGTCCCGTTTTATCAAGTGTTTCGCGCCGCAACAACATAAATGCACCACTGAGAACATCCACCTGATGAATTTTTTGCTTGTCCAGATATGACAGATGATACTTGCCAAACCGCTTTGAGCGCGGAAACAGCGACGACAATCCGAAGATTTTATAAAATGAAACTTCCGGTGTGGGCAGTCCACGCTTCGATTCGGGCAGAAAATTTCCTTTGCCGTCAACCATCATCACGCCCAGCCCGCCGGCATCGGGTGTGCGATCCATGAAATCAATCACTTTCGGAAAAGTAGTCTCCTCCACCACTGTGTCAGGATTCAGCAACAAAACATATTTGCCTTTGCTCTGCTGAATTGCCTGATTGTTGGCTTTGGCGAAACCGACATTTTCTTTATTCGCAATGATATGCACTTCGGGAAATTTGTCACGGACCATTTGCACCGAACCGTCAACACTGTTGTTGTCGACAACAAACACTTCGCCTTCAATGCCTTTGAGCGACAATCGCACCGAGGTCAGACATTGTTCGAGAAAGTGTTCAACATTGTAGTTGACTATGACAATCGAAATTTTCACAAGGACAAAAGTAATGAATTAACCGGATTACTTAACACAATAAAGTGAGCATAATGCCCACCCTGATTATTTGTGTTTTCTGATTCTCAGCCGCCAGGTGACGGATGCGTCCAGCATGGGAGCCTCTTCTGTTGCATAGTTGTGGTTATTTACCACGTAATATGATTGCGTAAAATAATTCCACATATATTCCGGATAGAAGGAATGACTTTTCGAAAAACGGTAGCTCACTTCAACCGAAAGACCAATGCCCAGCAGGTTTTTCGGAATAGTACCAGCCCTCAGTCCAAAGCCTTTAATGGTCTCATCGTACCAATAGGTAACATAGCGGTCATCGCCGTCACCATTGTTGTACAAGCAAAAATCAACATGGTCGGCATTCATGGTTTTATAATACAGCGAAGGGCCAATAAAAAAGAAACTCCGGCGTTTCGGATCATTGCCGAAAGTCACAACCGGACTAAACCGGAACATATAATGTTCGCAGAAATAATAGGGATTGGTTCTGTTGGTCATGTAAAAAACAGATCCATCCGGATTCATAGGCTTATAGCCCATTTGAGCAAATACGCCCAATCCTGGTTTGAAAAAATATTCGGCGTTCAGGCTGAAATTCGGTACCGGCAGTTTTTCGAGATCGGTTCCGATAAACATAAAATCGCCTGGAGTACCTAAGCATTTATTTAAGCGTACAATCCGGTTGGAATCAATCCGGAGCGAGCTTTTATAATTGCTGTCCGGATTGCTGACAGCCATCAGACTGTCCTTTGTTTTGTGTTCTTCAATTTCGTCAAGTTCTAAATTCCTTTTCGATTTATCACTGATTAATACATAGTACGAATCGTTTTTGTCCGGTGTATCGAATAATACCCAGGTTACAAGCACAGGTGTTACCACAAAACTCGGCGGGTAAAAAATAATGGTCGAAGCAGCAATAATAACCGGCAGCTTATTGTATATATGTTTGATCATCTCAGGCCGGATGCCCTGCCCTTTAATCACAAGAACCGAGTCCGACCTGATTTTAATAAGTCCTTTGTAAACAGTTCCGTTATTCAGTTCCACTTTCACCAGATTTAAAGGGCGAATGGTAGCCAATACTCTGTGCGTGGTACTGTCCACCAGCCGGATCCTTAAAGGGCGTTCCGATTGGGCTGACATTAATAATGCAGAAATAAATAAAAACAGAAATGAAAATAAGCGCATACTTACTTATATTTTTCCATAGCAAATATAAGTAAATAATTTTTTAAATCAATAAGCTACATGATCAGAAAGGCAGATCGTCGCCTTCGCTTACCGAGAGGTCAATACCACCATTGTTAGGAGTATTCTGAGCTACATCATAATCCGGCATACGGTCCTGCATGTCGCCACCGGCTTTTTCAACTTTCCATGCTTTTACACTGGTATACCAGCGGCCGTTGTACTCGCGGCTTTCGATGTCGGCCTCAACACGTACATCATCACCCTGCTTAACTCTGAACTGATCTACTTTGTCGCCGAAAATGGTAATACATATTTTTTTGGGATACTGTCCCGGTACTTCAAGAATGAAATCCTGACGCTTCCATGTGCCATTCTGTCCCTGTCCGCTCACTACCTCGAGCACCTGAATAATTTTTCCTGATAATTCCATTATGGTTTCTTTTGAACAAAAATAGTAAAAAACAAAGTAGCTGGAAAATATCACTCAAATATTTTTTCACAATAGTGAATAAGAAATTGTTAGTATTTCAAATGATCCAACTTCGGCATTTTTATATCTTTGTTTGTAATACAATTTTAAACTATTAGGTATGACGCTTGATTTTGATGGGAATATGTTTCAGCCATTTGTTATTCACGATGATTGGGAAATTGATGGTTATGTTGAAATCCCTGAAAAAGAATCATTTCCTCTTGGGGATGAATTATGGTATAAAATTGAAAACTGGCGTACAGAATATGCCCCTTTCACTTCAATGACTTTGGATGAACTTGAGCCGAATCTCATTAAAACTGATGAATTGGATACTAAAGCAATTGCTTTATTAAAAGAGATTGCTTCAAAGACTTTTCTCATTGATAACCGAATAACGAGACTGCGGTATTTTAGCCTTTGCAGAAACAAATTTATTTTTGAAATCAACAAGTAAACTCGTTGCCATTACACTGGCGCCTATTTGTAATCCGTGAAAGTGTAGCCATCCAGCGCCTTCAACCTTTCCAGCAAAGGCGGATGGCTGTAATTGACAAATACATAGTACGGATGCGGAGTCGGATTGCTCAGATTGTCGACCGACAGTTTGATTAAAGCATCGGCCAGCGCAGGCGTGCGCGTATGATCCCATGCAAAGCGGTCTGCGGCATATTCGTGCCGGCGCGAAATGATGTTGGAAATAATGCCCACTACGGTCGAAACCGGACTGAACAACAAGGCAAACACCAGCAACGATGCATGCAGCGAAGGATCCATGCCCAGGGCCGCAGCAAATTCAGGTACCGAGAGAAACAGATTCAGCAGAAACATGGTTCCAAGATTCAGTACAGTGCTCATTAAAAATCCGGTGGTCACATGTTTCATTTTGTAGTGACCGATTTCGTGTGCCAGCACTGCAACAATTTCTTCAGTTGTGTGCTTTTCAATCAACGTGTCATACAACACAATGCGTTTCTTCGGGCCGATGCCCGTGAAATAGGCATTTGATTTTGCAGAACGCTTGCTGCCGTTGATGACGTAAATATTTTTCAGGTTGAATCCGTTTGTTTTGGCAAAACGCTCAATGGCATCGCGCAGTTCGCCGGCTTCAAGCGGTGTCTGTTTGTTGAAAAGCGGCACAATGATGTTACTGTAAAACATGGTCATCAGCAGCGAAAACACAGTTAGCACACCCCAGGCCAGCAGCCAGAAATATTCGGGCATTAAGAAATAAATCTCTGCCAGTAGCCAGAAAATGCCACCACCCAGAATGGCCGACATAAGCCATGACTTGATTTTATCAGCTATAAAAATAGCCGGCGTCGATTTGTTGAAGCCATATTTCTGCTCTATCGTAAAAACGGAGTACCACTGAAAAGGAAGGGTCAGAATATCGGCCCCGACCAGTAAAATGGCAAAAAAGACAATCGAATGTCCGATGGGATGATTCCACAGCGATGCTGCCAGCAAATCGGCCCAGGCAAATCCACCGGCAAGAATGAAAACCAGAATCAGCACTAATTGAAACACCGAAACCATATTTGACAGTCTGTTTCTGTCCTTTGAATAGGCTTTGGCTTTATTGAATTTTTCCGGCGTAAATGCAGCTGCAATGCGCTCAGGCACCGATGCCGGCCAGTGACGTACATTCAGCCCTGCAAGCCAGCGGTCAACCACAAAATCAATGATCAGAAAGGAAATAATCAGCACTAAAATCAAAAACTCCATACAAAACAATTTAAACAATAAGCATCCGCAAGACCGGTTTACAAGCGATACCGGGTGTGTAAGGAAACAAAATCGAACAGATCGCGGGCGAAGATCTGAAAGTCATGATCAAATTCATCGTAATACTGAATCAGATACTGCACTGTATCGGGGAGTGCATTCGGGAAATGGGTTCTTTTAGTCACGCCAAGAAAAACCATATCAAGGCCATCGAACGTTTCGTACATGCCAAGCCAGTTTGCCTCCATCATTTTGAGAGAAACTTTTTTGCTTTTCGGGGGCAGTGTATCCAGTCTTTTTTCCAATAAGCTGTAAAATGAATTCACTTTCTTTACAAAAGGGACTTTTACATATTGCTTCCAGTTCTTGATGAGAAAGTGATCATACAAAATATCAACAGCCACTGATGCATACCGCTGATGGGTTGGTTTCAGCAAAGCCACGCTGTGCCTGACAGCAGGATGCATATCGCTGTAGGCATCAATAGCCCGGTGCAGGAGAACACCTTTGAGAACAGCATTTGGTAATTCATTGACAATTTTTGTTCCCCTGATATGATCGGCAATGTAATTTCCGATGATAATATCGGGATTATCACCACTTAAAACCAGATGAAACAGGTAATTCATGTTGTAAAAATAATTCAAAAATGTTTTCCTTCGCCAAAAGAAAAAAATTAATTATTTTCGTAGCAGAATAAAAAGAAGATCAAAATATGCAAAAGCTATTGTTATTAGGCGATGAAGCCATTGCGACAGGAGCCATAGATGCGGGTATATCGGGCATTTATGCCTACCCGGGAACTCCGTCGACAGAAATCACGGAATTTGTTCATGCAAGTAAGGAAGCAAAGCAGAAGGGAATTCTGGCTTCGTGGGGTGCCAACGAAAAAACAGCCATGGAAGCCGCTCTCGGAATGTCATATGCCGGCAAAAGATCTATGGTGTGTATGAAGCACGTTGGTCTTAATGTGGCCGCCGATCCTTTTATGAACGCAGCCATTACAGGTGCCAACGGCGGAATGATCGTTGTCTCTGCCGACGATCCATCGATGCACTCTTCACAAAATGAGCAGGACAGCCGCATTTACGGAAAATTTGCCAACGTTCCCATCCTCGAACCTTCCAATCAGCAGGAAGCTTACGATATGGTTCATTATGGTTTTGAACTGAGTGAAAAATTCAAAGTTCCGGTCATGATGCGCATTACCACACGTCTTGCTCATAGCCGTGCCGGTGTTGCCCGCATTGAAGGCCGCAAACAGAATGAAATGTCACTGCCGTCCGATCTCAGACAGTTCGTTTTATTACCTGCTATTGCCCGTAAACGTTATAGTCTGTTACTGGCCAATCAGGCTGCTTTCCGCAACGAAGCCGCTACATCGGGCTTCAATAAACTGATTGACGGACCGGATAAATCAATGGGCGTGATTGCATGCGGTATTGCATACAATTATCTGATGGAAAACTTCCCGCAGGGTTGTCCGTTCCCGGTGCTGAAAATTGGTCAGTATCCGCTGCCGGTCAATCTGGTAGAAAATCTGGCCGATACCACCGAGCGCATCATGGTGCTCGAAGACGGCTATCCGATGGTGGAAGAACTGCTGGCCGGACTGCTGCAT
>Ga0209639_1001297_pt1 | contig 25864 bp, 18 predicted proteins | sample EPASupsiteHSE605_FD_187268 | JGI IMG/M metagenome (GOLD analysis project Ga0209639, IMG submission 187268) | Bioremediated contaminated groundwater from EPA Superfund site, New Mexico - Sample HSE6-05 (SPAdes) (version 2) | ecosystem: Environmental > Aquatic > Deep subsurface > Groundwater >...
TCACCTCGGCGCAGCAATCGGGCGTGTCGGCAACCGCATCGGCAAAGGCGAGTTTACGCTGAACGGGGAAACCTACAGGCTCGCGCTAAACGACGGAGCAAATCACCTGCACGGCGGGACTCGCGGCTTTGACAGGTATATCTGGGATGCTGCAGCAAGGGGAAGCGCGCTGGTGCTTTCACGCTTATCGCCCGACGGAGAGGAAAACTATCCCGGCAACCTCAAAGTCAGGATATGCTATGAGCTGACCGATGAGAATGAACTGCGCATCACTTATGACGCGGACACCGATAAGGATACGATTGTGAACCTGACCAACCACAGCTATTTCAACCTCTGCGGCGGCGGGAGCGTGCTGAGCCACTATCTTCAGGTTTTTGCCGAGGAGTTTACCGAGTGCGACGCGGGCTGCCTCCCGACGGGAAAGTTCCTGCCGGTCAGCGGTACGCCCTTTGATTTTCGCGTGCCGAAGACGATTGGACGCGACATTGAAGCCGACGACGTCCAGCTTCAAAACGGCAAGGGCTACGACCACAATTTTGTATTGTCCGATACGTCGGCAATGAAAAAAGCGTCGGTGCTTTACTGTCCTGAAACGGGCATCGAAATGACGACATCCAGTGGCCTTCCGGGTCTGCAGGTCTACAGCGCCAACTTCCTGAAGCCTCAAAAAGGGAAAAACGGCAGTCTTATCGACTATCGCGGTGCTCTCTGCCTTGAGACGCAGATATTTCCGAATGCAACGGCTTTCCCGCATTTCCCGAGCGCCGTACTTAAAAAGGGTGAGCATTATCACACGGAGACCGTATATGGGTTCCGCACGGTAGTTTAGCGGGCGTAGGAACAGATTTTTCGCAAAAAAAGTGCGCGCTTTTGTAGCGAGCACTTTTTTGGTAGAAAATTAAAAAGTATAATTGCATATTTGGGCGGAACGAGATATATTAGAACTAAGAACAGAATATTTTGTGAGGGTAAAATATGGAGACATTAAGGACAAAAAAAGGCTTCATCATCGATATGGACGGTGTCATATACCACGGAAACCGTATACTGCCCGGAGTAAAGGAATTTGTGGAATGGCTTTACCGCGAAAAAAAGGAATTTCTTTTTCTTACAAACTCCAGCAATAAAACTCCGGGTGAGCTGCACCAGAAGCTTCTGCGAATGGGACTTGAGGTCGACGAAAGCCATTTCTATACAAGCGCTTTGGCGACTGCGAAGTTCATAAGCCGCCAGAGCCCGGGATGCAGCGCCTATGTCGTCGGCGACCACGGCCTGTTCAACGCCCTGCATGACGCCGGAATAATGATAAACGACGTCAATCCCGATTATGTTATAATCGGCGAGACCGTGAACTACAACTACGACTGTATAACAAGAGCAATGTTCCATGTCCTCAACGGAGCAAAGCTCATTGGTACAAACACGGATCTCACAGGACCGACGGAGGACGGGCTTATCCCCGCGTGCAGAGCGCTTGTCGTGCCTGTTGAGCTTACGACGGGCGTAAACGCCTATTACGTCGGCAAGCCCAACCCGCTTATGATGCGCACCGGTCTGAAAATGCTGGGCGTTCACTCCGAGGAAGCCGCGATGATCGGCGACAGGATGGATACCGACGTCATCGCCGGCATCGAAAGCGGTCTTGACACCGTTCTTGTCCTCTCGGGAGTCACAACGCGCGAAAGCATGAAGCAGTACCCCTACCGCCCGAGGCTCATTCTGAACGGCGTCGGCGATATTGCGGCAATGTGAGTTTAGCAGGTTATTTTACGATTATAAAGCACAGTCCCCGCGGCGCTATACCGAACCCTAATCGGCGGACTCAAAACTAACGGTCCTAATCGCAGGATATTATTAAATTATGAAAGCTGGCATCGTTTTTCAAACGATGTCAGCTTTGTTTTTGCTGAATTATCAAAGCTCAGCTCTGCTTCGATTTGAGCAGATCCCGGATTTCTTCCAGCAGCACCGCTTCATCGCTGGGTGCGGCGGGCGCAGCTTCAACTTTCTTCTTTTTTATTGTAAACAGCTTGACAAAAATGAAGATTGATACGGCAATTATAAGGAAGTCGACAATGGACTGGAGAAAGGCTCCGTAGCGTATAGCGACCTCCGCAATGTCTGCGCTGGCCGGAGTAATTACATATTTAAGGTCCGTAAAGCTGACCCTGCCCAGAAGCAGACCGATTGCCGGCATAAGAAGATCACTGACCAGCGAAGTGACTATTTTACCGAAGGCTCCGCCGATTATGACGCCGACCGCAAGATCAATCACATTGCCCTTGAATGCGAATTCTTTGAATTCTTTTAGCATAGATACACCGCTTTCTGTATTAACTGCAATTTTGATCGGCCGAAAAGGGCCGGAATCTCAACGCTTCGAGGTAATTCTAGCTGAAAAAACGCGTTCCGTCAATACGTTTAGCCGGTCTCTTTACCGTCGGCGTACAAGCTGCGCTTGACAAAAGGCGCGGAGAGCTCGCTTTTGCAGGCTGAAAATAGAGCACTGAAGCGGCTGTCCCGCGTTAATCGCGGGACAGCCGCTTCAGTGCTCGGAGCCAAGAGAATACACTTTGCTTCCGGATGCGTACCGGAGCGGTTTTATGAATTGAGAACCTCGGTAAGTCCTGCTATAGCCTCGTCATTCATCTCCGGCATATGCATATGGATACTGCGGAGAGGCATTTCACGCACAAAAGGCGGAATGGAATTTATAAGCTCTTCGCCCGCAACTTCGGTCAGAATCGCGTTTCCGACGGGGTCGGAAAGCACTTCTCCAATGGTCGAATTTCGCGTGAAGCGCATCTTTTTTTCGTAGGCCGAATTCACCTTCACACTTGCCCTGAGCGGCGTGTCCGCGGAGGAAGCGCCGACGAGTATCTGATGTTCGCCTGTTTCGACCTGCCAGTCGCCCGATTCGTCGTCCCAGAAGGCGAAGGCGCGCTTATCGAGCGTGACAGAGACGCTTTTTTCCTCATTCGGCTCAAGGAAAACCTTCGCAAAGCCCTTGAGCTCCTTTTCCGGTCTCGGTATGCCGCTTCCGACCTTGCGGACATAGAACTGCACCGTCTCTTTTCCGGAAGCTTTGCCGATGTTTCTCACACTTGCCGTTACGGTAATTTGGCCGGTTTCATCGATTTCGGAAAAATCAGTTCTTATGTCCGTATACGCGAAGGAGCTGTAGCTCAGCCCGAAGCCGAAGGGGAAAAGAGGCTCTGTCTGCTTTTTCTCGTAGTATCTGTAGCCGACGAAAATGCCCTCTCTGTATTCCGCCCTGTTCCTAGCTCCGGGAAAATACAGATAGGAGGGGTTATCGGAAACTCTTGCGGGGAATGTCTCCGCGAGCTTTCCGCTTGGGTTCACCTCACCGAAAAGAATGTCCGCGACAGCGCCGCCGGCCGCCTGACCGGCAAGACCCGCTTCCAATACTCCGCCGACGCTGCCGAGCCACGGCATTTCGATAGGGGAGCCGTTAAAAAGGACAACGACGATGCTTTTTGCCGTCTTTGCTACCGCATCGAGAAGCTCAAGCTGTCCCTGAGGCAGACGCATATGCGTGCGATCGTAGCCCTCGGACTCGAATTTGTCGGGCAGACCCAGAAACAGTATCGCTTTGTCGGCGGCGGAGGCCGCCTCCGCCGCTTCGCGTATCAGCTTATCGTCGGGAATGTCGCAGACGCTTTCAAAACCGCTTCCGAAATCGTCGTAGTCCTCGTCGAGATGATAACCCTCGCTGTAGCTTAACTCAACTCCGCTTCCCGCTGCCTTTCTCAGCTCCTCGAGCGGAACGGAAAGCATCGTGGGATTGATGCGGGAGCTTCCTCCGCCCTGTATGCGCGGCTTAGCGGCAAACGCGCCAATGACGGCGAGCTTGCCTTCTTTTTTGAGGGGGAGAACGCCTTCGTTTTTTAGAAGCACCATGCATTCTCCGGCGATGCTTCGGGCAAGAGCGTGATGCCCGTCCCTGTCATACGCCGCGTTTTCGCGCCGCCCCTCAGCACCCCGGAAAACGATTTTCAGAATGCGCTCAACGGCTGTGTCGAGCACGCTTTCGGGAAGCTTGCCGCTCTTAACGGCGGAAATAAGCTTTCTGAGACTGTCCTCTCCGCCGGCCGGCATTTCAAGGTCGAGCCCCGCGAAAACGCCGTCGTCCCTTTCGTTGACAGCTCCCCAGTCGGACATTACAAAGCCTTCAAAGCCCCACTCGTCGCGGAGTATCTCCGTGAGCAGGCGCCGGTTTTCCGAACAGAATTCGCCGCCCAGCTTGTTGTAAGCGCACATCAGCGTCCAGGGCGCGGCTTCCTTCACTGCGGTTTCAAAATTTGCTAGGTATATCTCACGCAGGGTGCGTTCGTCGGCCAGCGTGTCCGTCGTCATTCGCTGAGTTTCCTGATTGTTTACGGCAAAGTGCTTGAGCGAAGTGCCGACGCCTCTGCTCTGAACGCCTGTTATCAGCCCCGCCGCGAGCTTACCTGCGAGAAACGGGTCCTCGGAATAATATTCAAAATTACGTCCGCAGAGGGGAGAGCGCTTAATATTGACACCGGGACCGAGCAGTATAGATATGCCCGCGGCAAGGCATTCTTCGCCCAGAGCCTCGCCGAGCCTTTGCATAAGCTCCGTGTCCCAGGAACAGGCGACAGACGATGCTGTCGGGAAGCAGGTGGCGGGATAACTCGGATTCGAAAAAAGCCCGTCCTCCTCAAGCGCCATTTCCTTTCGCAAGCCGTGGGGTCCGTCTGCCATCATAATTGAAGGTATGCCGAGCCGCTCGACGGCAAGAGTGTGCCAGCTGCCGATGCCGGAGCAAAGGCCGGCTTTTTCCTCCAGAGTCATTTTACTGATGAGTTTTCGAAGATCCTTTTGCATATGCTGTCCCCCAGTTTAGAAATTAAAATCAGGTTTCCGTCATATCGGATTTCTGTTTACTGTGGAGGTATATCGGCAGAGCCTAATTCTTCATAATCAGAGTCTCTTCAAACAGACGAAAGCTGCTGCCGCCGTCCCGTTTTGCACGGTACATGGCGCAGTCGGCTTTTTCAACCACCTCATGGGCTTCTTTTTCATTTGAGCGGCTGGCTATGCCGATGCTCACGCTGATCTCCCCGGGCACATCGTCTACGGTGAGCTGAGAAACAGAATTAAGTATTCTCACTGCAACAGCCGTCGCGGATTCAATCGTTGCCGACGGAAGAACGACCAGGAATTCATCTCCGCCGTATCTCCCCACAATATCTGATTTACGGGTGTTTTCGGTAATTTTCGCCGCGACTTGATTAAGTACCCTGTCTCCGATACCGTGACCGTAATGGTCGTTAACATACTTAAACCTGTCGATATCCAGCATCATTATGACAAGGTCGGTCTGTGTCCGTCCGGCGTTATGGAACTCATAACCGAGAAGATAGTCAAGATAATTGCGGTTATACAGCCCTGTAAGCTTGTCGTTGTGAGCCATATCAGCCAGTTTTATGCCTTCGATTTTCTCTGTGACATCCATGCAGCTTCCGATATATCCGATAAAACTGCCGTCTTCACCAAAAAACGGAACGCCCCTGTCATTGATCCAGCGCCATTGTCCGTCATGCCGCCTTAGACGGTATTCCATCTCAAAAGCCTCGCGGTTATTAAACGATGCCGTGAATGTGGTTAAACACATTTCGATATCTTCGAGATGCACGCCTTCCGCCCAGCCGTCACCGGCTTCCTGTTCCGCTGTCCTGCCTGTGAACCTCAGCCAGGTTTCGTTAAAATAATTGCACTTTGCGTCCGTTCCTGCCCGCCAGATCATGTTGGGGGAGGACTCAACGATTGCTTTGTACTCTGAATACTCCAGGTTCATTATCGCACCTCCGTTTTTTTAGCGCGCGGCAATTCGCATCCGCTTGTACATGTCATTTCCACTCGTCTTCCAATATCGCATAGACGCAGTCGTCGTACCAGCGCCCCTCCATAAAAAAACTCCTTACAAAATGGGCTTCTTTCCGAAAGCCGAGCTTTTCAAGGAGCTTAACGGATTTTGTGTTTTCGGGATCGACCGAAGCCGAGACCCGGTGCTTTCCGAGCTCGGAAAACAAATAGGCAATGACCGCCCGAACAGCCTCTGCCGCATAACCCCTGCCCTGATATTCGGGAGAAAGCGTATAGCCGATTTCGACCTGCTGTCCGTCACCCAAAAAATGCACGCCGATGTCGCCTATGAGCGGCCCGTCCGGAAGGCAAACCGCCAGCTGCAGCCAGGTATCCTTTTCATTAAGGCGGACGGCAAGATTTTTAATGATGAACTCTTCGATTTCGGCAGTATCTTTCGGCCGCCACGCCTGATATTTATATACCTCGGGCATTGAACGGTATCCGAAAAACGCGTTCTTATCAATCAAATCAAGCGTTCTCAACAAAAGTCGTTCTGTTTCAATAATTCCAAACTCTCTCACAACTCGCCCTCCGTATACAAATGACCATCAGGCGTGGCGGGTTCTTTATAAATACACGCATTGTTTTTTTGAGTCGTTTTTATCGAGTACATTGCTTTGTCAGCTTTATCAATTAAGGTTTCCAGGCTAAGCCCGTCCCGAGGATAAACGCTGAAACCGACGCTTGCTTTTATCTGTAGGTCAAGACCGTTGTACGAAAAAGCTGTTTCAAAGGCCTTAAACAACTTTTTACTGATAAACTCCAGTATTTCGTCGTCCCCGACAGAAGGGAAAAGAATTGCATACTCATCGCCGCCGTATCTCGAAATGATGTCCGTGTTTCGCAGAACACGGATAAGCCTGTCAGCTACCTCGCGAAGGTATTCGTCGCCTGCATCGTGTCCGTAGGTATCGTTTATAAGTTTGAAATCGTCCAAATCCATATAAGCAATTGCGAAATTTGAACCGTTCATTCTGGCGTGAGTCAGTTCTTCCGAGAATACCTTTTGAAAATACCCTCTGTTCATCAGACCGGTCAGAGTGTCGTGAGTTGCGATATGCCGGATTTTTTCTTCTTCGACCTTCCGTTTTGTTATGTTATAAATCTGTATTATCCAACCAAGAGGGGTACTGCCGGAGTTTTCGAGCTTTTTCAAGGAAATCTCATAATAATTTGTGTTTTCACCGCTTGTGAAAACCGCTTCTTCCGCGTGGTTCGTTTTTCCGTCATATAGTTTGATAAGCTGGGGAAAACGCTCCAGAAGCTCGTAAATGCTTATACCGGCAGGCTGATGCCGGGGAATGTCCAGCATGTCCATCGCGGCGGGATTGATCTCCAGAACGCCGCCTTCATTATCAATTATGACCAAACCCGTACTCATTTCCTGGATAATCATAGAATGCGCGATTTTTACGATGTCAAATAAACGATATCTGAAAATTCCCCAAAAGATGACTAAGCTCGAAAAACCTATAGCAAGAGGGGTCGGATCGATTCTCAGAGGGAATATTTTTGATATAAAAACGCACACAGAGCACATCGGTATCAAAAGTCCGAGAAACAGGGAAGTCACCTGCGCCCGTCGCAGCTTGTCTTTGCATTCAATCGTCTCTTTCAAGAGAATGGTAAGGGTAAACAATGTCAACAGGACGTTGTAAGCGGAGTATATCCAGAAAAAAGGACCATAGGTTTTGCCGACCACTGAGAAAGGACCGCTCGTGTCCAGATATATATTCTGACGTACCAAACCGTGATAGCCGTTTGTCCAGAGAAGCGCGTTCAAAAGAAGCGGCATAATCAGCAGAAAGATGGGCAGCCAGCGATTCTTAAGCCACTTCTCCTGCCCCAGAAAAAACAGTGCAAGGAAAAAATATGTGACGGGAGTCAGAGTCGACGGTATGTACATTATATTTGCCCATATCAGTTTCGTTGACAAATCGGTAGCGGCGATTTCCATCGCTTGAGAAAACACCCAGAGAGCAGCCAATATAAGAGTGAGGAAAAAATAGGGAACACCCTTTTCAGCGCGCCGCTTCCACGCAAATCTGAGCAGGAACAATAGAATTATCAACAGAGATATTGATGTCCATAAATATGGGAAAAAGTGGTAATGCATTCTAATCCCCCTCTCAAAAAATTCAATAAAACGGAGCTTGACAGACAGACATGTTTATCTGATATTCGACACAAAAGCGTTTGTTTAGACATTCCTTATCAATATAAATATATCACTCCGTGTCAACCTTCTATTTTTTTATCAGTGTGTTTTTCACTATCTTTGAGTAGAGGTAAGTCCTCTTGTATTTTTTCTTTTCCGCTTTGTCCTTCGCGTTTTCGTAGAGGTCGGTCCATATCTCAACACACCTCGACCAATATGCGTCCTGAACTTCCCTTTGCCCTTTAAGATCTGTCGCCGCCTGGTTATACCACCTGGCAAGCTTGTCCATGTTTTCGGCGGTAGGCTCCTCCTTCACGAATTCCTCCCAGGTAGCAAGCCCCTGGGCATAATTCTGCTTTGCGGCGGACAAATCCGTTCTTAACAGTTTTTGGGCATGCACAAACGCGGCCTCCGCGCTTTCCTGCTTGGCGCTTATTACTTTGATATTGGTCTGAGAAAGCCCGGAAATCGCTTTTTTTAACTCAGGATTGCCGATTTTTTCAGTAATAAGCAAGTCAATATGTTCGAGCTTTTCTCTAATTCTTGAGCTGTTAGTTTGCTCGTTGAGCTTAAGCAGAAAATCCTTGGCCTTTTGCGCCGAGGCGAGAGCCGCGGCAGTGTCATTTTGCATCATCTGACACAAGGCTCTAATTCTCCAATATTCGCTCATATCCTCAAAGGTCTGTGCGGTGCGGAGGGCCTCATATAAATAATTGAAAATATCATACGCCTGATTAAGGTTTGCGGACGCTTCATCATAATAACCGATAAAGACTTCTGCAAGGCTCATATTGTTAAGCGAAAGGGCAAGCTCCCGCTGCATACTGAAAAGCCTTATTTCGGAGGCCGCCTGCTCACGCAGAGCATAGGCCATTTTGCAGTATTCATACCGCTTAAGGTTGTTGCCCGTATGTACGTAAATATTAGCCGCGTGATCGTATGCTATCGCAAGATTTCGCTTTGCAGTCGCGCTGTCTTTTTCCACTAACACTGTTTTTCGCAGCTCAATAGCCTCGAATATTTTTTCGAATGCCGCTTCATAGTTTTTATTTGCACTATATGCTTCCGAGAGAAGCTCCTTTGTAGTTGCAAGGTTTGACATCTGAGTACGCTTATCAGAGATGCTTTGAAGTTTTTCGGCTTTTACTGCGTTTTCAAGCATCTTTTTGTAATCGCCCAACTGCTCATAGAGCATTGAAAGTGCGCGCAACGCCTGTGCGCCCAGAACGGCGTTATCTTCCTCCTCGGCGCCGGCAGCACAGAGCTCATCCATGCAGCTCAGATACAGCTGCTCCGCCTCTTTGTGCTTTGCGATTGTAATATACGAGTCCGCGAGTTTAACTTTTGCACGGACAACATCGCGTTTTTCGAGCTTGCCGCTCTCACAGTAGCGTTCCATCTGCGGTATTACTGTCGTATAAAACTGCTGCAGCTTTTCCTGCCCTTTCGCACCGGCGGAAATATAGTTGCCGATTTGAGAACAGACAGTCTTAAGAAACCTGTCCCCATCGCTGTAATCCCCGACTTTTTCGAGAAATCCCCAAAAGAACTTGCTGCTGCCCATTACAAGCTCTGCAAATAGCTGCATCGCTCCTTGCGGGGCGTTCTGCATCCCGGCAAAGTCAATAGAGATAATATAGGAGATCATGACATCAAAGCGGAGATTCAGAAAGCTCAACAGCACCAGTTCATCGGCTGCCACGGGGTCGTCTATGGGCAACTTCTCGATACTATTAAAAAGCATCCTGTTGAGGGAGCCCCGCTCATTATTCTCCATGTTTTCCATTATGGCGCTGCGGATTATTTTATGCGAGAAGTCGATACGTCCATCTCCGCGCATAATGAAATACGGGCGGAGATACTTCATAAGCCTTGAGAAATTCAATACGCTGAATGGGATTTGACCTCTGAGAAAGACATCCGCGATATCCTTTTCTCTCAAACCGCGGCGCGTTTTTGCAATGAGCTTGAGCACATAGGAGGCCATTGCAACATCAATTCGCTCGCCCGCCTCAAGGATGATGTTTCGGCAAAGCTCCTCAAGCGAATCCGGCGTGCTTTTAACGATGTCCAGAAGATAATCGTTTATTGCGGCCATATCGTTCCCCAGCTTTTCGATTTGCGCGAAGTCCCTGCTGTCGAGCATTATAAGACGCTGCATGATGAGCGATAGAAACAGCGGGGAGGATGAGCTTTTGTGCCTGATAATCTCTGACTCCAGAACGGGGTTAAGCTGCTTATGGTTTGCCGACAATATGCTGTTAATAATTTCTGCCTTTGCAGTGTCTAACAGCGCGTCATTCTGCATAATTATTGTATTTTTCTGCATTCTAAGAGGCGGACGGACAGAAAAATCGCTTGTACAGCAGCTCAAAACGCTAATGTTCTCCGGAATAACATCGGGCAGCCAGTCGAAGCCGAGAACTCCAATGCCCTGGAGCAGCTCCAATCCGTCAAGTACGATGATGAGCTTCCGATTCGGAAACCTCTCAGAGTATTCTGTGCAGAGCCGGATGAACTTTCGGCGGCAGTCCGTGAAAGTTACCGCTTCCTCGCTGCTGTCCTCTCGGCTGTCCGCCAGCTTCTGCGAAAGATAGAAGCAAAGCTGCTGCAACAGGTCAACTGTCGTACCTGAGCGGTCGTTTTCTCCGCAGACGAAAGGAAATACATCATAGCCGCACTCGCGGTAGTCACAGGCAAGCTTTGCGACTATCGTACTTTTACCGCTGCCGGACTCGCCCTTTAGTATCAGAATACGCGTGCTCCTGTCTGAAATGCGCGATTTCATCTGATCGCACAGCTCGTATAAGGCGGAAAAGTGCATCGCCTTGTTTTCGAGGTACAGCCAGGAGGAAAGCATGCTCCGCTCCTGCCACGACCTGTTATCTTCGCGCCACTGTTCCGCAAAAAGTGCCTGAAGGTCGGTACGCACCATTTCGCAAAACTCATCAACTCCGGTCATGCAGTTGTTTGCAAGGTCATATTCGAGCGTATAGGTCTTTATCGGATGTCCGATTTCGGCTTCGATTTTTCTTTTGAGGGCATCGAGCTTTTCCTTGTGCCGCGCTGACTCTGGCGCGTAGATTGATGCCTTTTCCGCCGGCATTTTATCTATGTCAAGCCCTCTGCGTTCATAGAATAGGCAGCAGTCGAGCCGGCCCTTTTGAGAGAGAGCTCCGTATTCGATTTCAAGCGCCGTAACGCTCTTGTAGTCTTCGCTTAGCGGATAGCCCTTGTCTTTGACCGCGTTCTGCAGAAGCTCGCGCTCGGGAATCCAGCCGTATCGTTCACCGAGAAGAACTATCATGTACGGATTTGAGCGGTCAATCTCGTCCAGACATACAGAAAGGACTTTTTTTGCCCCGTCCTCGCTCTCGAGCTCGCTGGTATCAACGCCCCACCTAAGGTCAATGAAATCAACCGACTCAAAATGTTCGGACGCAATTTGAGATATCTCCGGCAGGACATACAGTGCCAGAGCGTCGCGTTCAGCCTGCATATCTTTGAAAGTGCTTGAGATGAATATAGATTTCATAGGTTCACCTTTTCCCTTTCGTACTGTCACAAAGAGAGATTAAGCTCTTTTAACGGCTTTCATTCCTATACGCGCAAGCAGTATCGGTATATTCTCAATAGGGTCGCGGTCAAGCTGCTTTATCTCGTCCGGCAGCTTATTATATGGGATTAGATAGGGCGTTAACTTGAGCTTTTCGTCGGTGCTGGGGCCGGCTGTCCAGCCGGAGGCGATACGTTCCTTAACCCAGGCCTCATGCTCCTGCTCAGCCAAAACCTCGATATATTCATGCGGAATATCAGTTATTGCCGTACCTTCGTCATGCGCGCTGCACATTGCCATACCCATTTTGCGGAGCTTTTCGGGAATGTCCATGGCCTGCCGCAGATTTGAATATTTAAGCGAGTCTGTCAGCCTGTCAAAATTCGGATATTTCAGCGGCCTGTCGGGATAACGCATAAGCATCTTTTCGTTGTAAAGGTCATGAATGGCGCGCGCCAGCCTTTCAAGGTCGGCAAGCTCGGGACGTGCGACAAGCTGCGTGCTCGGTGCCGGCAGCGCGTTTTTTTTGAGAACCCTGCAGTGGATGGAGAGCTTTGGAAAAAGCGGGTCGAGCTCCAGAAGCTTATTAAGGAGAGCTTTCTTTTCCCGGGAAAAATCCGGCTGAAGCGAGCCGCCGTACGTTATGAGCGTTATCTCCAGCGTATCGTCGGATATACTCAGGCGCGCCTCGGCAGGCAGAATACGGAGCCTGTCCTTGACGCCGTACGCCTCGCGGTTCCATTCCTGAAGCTCGTCGCAGAGTATAAGCAGAAATGCTATGGGGTGAGTCTCCGCTTTCAGCGCGCCGAGACCAAACGGCTTTTTTTGCATCATATTCCTGTAGCAGTTGTGGAGAAGTATGGCGCTGGCGCTGTCCAGCACCGGCCAGAATAAGTACTCCGGCTTGTAACGCGCGGTCTGAATAAGATAGCCGTACCATTTCAGCACGATTATCGCGCTGTAATAACCGTGGTCAATGAAGCCGCAGCGCGCCATGACGTTGACGAAATCGTCGAGGGCGGCTTTGGTCGTTTTCAAATCCGTGCCAAGCGAGGTGTGCAGCTTGTGGGCGAGCAAATCAACCGGTTTCAGGGTGTCTATGTAAACGCAGTCCTCGTACCTGTTATAATAACATTGAGTGAACGCACGTTTCGGAGCAACCTCACTTATGCTGTTAAGCCCGTCAAAGTCGGAAAAGGTGAGCTGAACGTTAACCTTGCCGGAAGTTCCGTCAACGCCGGTCGCAAAATCCGCAAATTTGTTTATCTGCCGCCCGACGATTTCTACCGGATAGCCCACATCATGGAAAAGCGATGCAAGACCCCAGCGATAAAAAAACTCCTCGTTTTTTGTATCGTATGAGAACTTGTATTCCGACTTGTCCATGACGGTTTTTTTGAACGCCGCGCGGTATCGGGCATTCCGCGCATAAATGCTGAGGCCAAGAATAAATACGTTGACCGAATGTATGTAGTGGTCGCGCTGTTTGTCAATCAGCACGGCCGCGTTTTCTTCATAGCATTTCAGTACGTCCAGCAGATCCACAAAAGGATTGCTGCTTCCGGGCAGCAGGATACGGTAACTGTCGAAAAAAGTCCGATAGACGCCCATTGCTGTTTCCTTTGTCTCTTTGTCCAGAAATGCCAGTATTGCCTGCCGGATGAATATTTTGTAGCAGTGTCCGCGCTCCTTGTCTTCATAAACTTCCAGCTCATCAAAGAAGAGTTCGACGTAGTTTCTCATATCGTTCATAATTAAGCCCTCACAACAGCTTGATTTAATGGCAACATTATACAGTAATGTACTCCGCAAATAAAGTGCTATGCGCAAAATATTACAAAATGAGCGCTGGTATTTTACATCAGTCCCAAGGGTAAATTCAAATTTTGCGAAGACAGGTTCACCAGGCGTTTCAAATACGGTATGACGGCGGATGTGTACGCATAACATAAAACAAGGCGCTCCGTGAAATCTCAAGCGCGGGGCGCCTGAATTCATTAACTTTAGACAGCTTACGGCGAAAACAACAAAGGCGGTCTCTAAATCGAGGGCGTTTTCCGTGCAATACACCGGATGATTTTTGCTTTTTTCAGTATAGAATTAAAAAAATGAAGACTGAACCCGGAATCTCTTAAAACTTCATATTTGTACTGATTTGCGCATACTTATTATTGGTTTTATTAAATTTACGGTGCTCACGGGAAGAAAAAGGCAATAATTGCAAATTCGGCAAAGGCACTGCCAATTCTGCAACAAGTTCAAAATAAGTGGGTTTTTATGTGCAAATATAACAAAAGAGAGGGCGAATGTATTGACAATTATAGGCACCAATGCTATATTATGATATGGTCAATTTATGGCGAAGCAAAAGCATATTTTAAAAGGAGGTAGTTATTTTGGCAAAGTTCATAATGGCGTTGGACGCCGGAACCACCAGCAACCGCTGTATTCTGTTCAATGAAAAAGGCGAAATCTGCAGCGTAGCTCAGAAAGAGTTTACCCAGATCTATCCGAAGCCCGGTTGGGTTGAACACGATGCAAACGAAATTTGGGCCACACAGCTCAGCGTCGCGGTTGAAGCAATGCAGAAGATCGGTGCAACATATACCGATATTGCTGCAATCGGCATTACCAATCAGCGCGAAACGACCGTCGTGTGGGACAAGAACACAGGCGAGCCCGTATTTCACGCAATAGTATGGCAGTGCCGCCGCACCAGCGAGTATTGCGACTCGCTGAAGGCAAAGGGACTTACCGACAGCTTCCGTTCCAAGACCGGTCTTGTCATCGACGCTTACTTCTCCGGCACGAAACTCCACTGGATTCTTGAAAATGTTCCGGGCGTCCGTGCGCGCGCCGAAAAGGGCGAGCTTCTGTTCGGCACAGTAGACACATGGCTCATGTGGAAACTGTCCGGCGGCAAGATTCATGCCACCGATTACTCCAATGCTTCCCGTACCCTTATGTTCAACATCAACACCCTTGAATGGGACAAGGAGATTCTGGCAGAGCTCAACGTACCGGCCAGCATGCTCCCGAAGGCAATGCCCTCGAGCGGCCTGTTCGGATATTCCGACCCGCAGTTCTTCGGCGGATCCATTCCTATTGCCGGTGCGGCCGGCGACCAGCAGGCAGCTCTGTTCGGACAGACCTGCTACAAGGCCGGCGAAGCAAAGAATACTTACGGAACCGGTTGCTTCATGCTCATGAACACCGGCGAGAAGCCCGTTTTCTCAAAGAACGGCCTCGTAACCACAATTGCCTGGGGTCTTGACGGTAAAGTCAATTATGCTCTCGAGGGTTCCATCTTCGTAGCCGGCGCCGCCATCCAGTGGCTGCGCGACGAGCTGAAGATCGTTGATGCTTCGCCCGATTCCGAGTATATGGCAAACAAGGTCAAGGATACCAACGGCTGCTATGTCGTTCCCGCATTTACGGGACTTGGCGCACCTCACTGGGATCAGTACGCCCGCGGCACTATCGTAGGTCTGACCCGCGGCTGCAACAAGTACCATATCGTCCGCGCTACGTTGGACAGCCTTGCATATCAGGTCAATGACGTTCTGACGGCCATGAAGGCAGACTCCGGCATAGAGCTGGCGGCTCTGAAGGTAGACGGCGGCGCATGCGCCAACAACTATCTGATGCAGACTCAGTCCGACATCATCAACGCACCGGTCATGAGACCGACCTGCGTTGAGACGACCGCAATGGGCGCTGCCTATCTGGCCGGTCTGGCTGTCAAGTATTGGGCCAACAAGGAAGAAGTCATCAAGAACTGGGCTATCGACAAGACCTTTAAGCCGATGATAGCCGAAGAAGACCGCGCAGCGCGTATTAAGGGCTGGAACAAGGCCGTTAAGTGCGCTTATGGCTGGGCCAAAGACTAAGCGAGCAATAAAATAATATAAATAAACTGAGGGAGGAAAATTATGTTATTACGTTATCTAGGCGAGTTTTTAGGCACAATGATGCTCATTATCCTTGGCGACGGCGTTGTCGCGAACGTTTGCCTCACAAAGTCCGGTATGAAGGGCGCCGGTTCAATTCAGATCACTTTTGCATGGGGCCTTGCGGTCCTTCTGCCGGCCTTCATCTTCGGCAATGCTTCCGGCGCAAGCTTCAACCCTGCGCTCACAATCGCGCTCGCAGCAGGCGGCCTCTTTGATTGGGCTATGGTACCCGGATACATAGTCTCCCAGGTCGCTGGCGCTTTTGTAGGTGCCGTAATCGTTTATATCCTCTTTAAGGATCATTTCGATGCAACCGAAGATCCCGCAACGAAGCTGGGCGTATTCTCGACCGGCCCGTCTATCCCCAATGTTGGACGCAACCTGTTCTCCGAAGCCATCGGAACTTTCGTTCTCGTATTTGCCATTCTGGGCATTGGCCAGGTCGCCGGCATTGCCTCCGGTGTTGATAAACTGCTTGTATTCGGCATCATCGTATCAGTCGGTATGTCTCTCGGCGGTCTGACCGGATATGCAATCAACCCCGCTCGTGACCTTGGTCCTCGTCTTGCCCACGCAGTCCTTCCCATCAAGGGCAAGGGTCCCAGCAACTTCAAGTACGGTCTTGTTGTTCCTGTTTTCGGACCCATTATCGGCGGCCTTGCAGCAATGGGCCTCTATAACATCATTCCTTGGAACATATAAGTACTTAAAACGGGTAATTTGACGTCAGCGGGGGCAACTCGTTTGCCCCCATCAAAAAAACCTTATTAGAAAAAGTTTCTGGGCAGGTCCGCTCTCTAACAAGGGCATTTTCTGGATCTGCCCGGAAATTTTTTACATTTCCATATCGATAAAGGAGTGAGTTCTTTGTATGATATAGTAATCATTGGCGCGGGTGTAACAGGCTGTTCCGTCGCACATGAATTATCCCGCTACAACGCAAAAGTATGCGTTGTGGATAAGGAAGAGGATGTGTGCTGCGGGACTTCCAAAGCAAACAGCGCAATCATCCATGCGGGGTTTGACGCTGCTGCGGGCAGCATGATGGCGAAGCTCAATATCTTGGGAAACCGCATGATGGGCGATCTTGCAGAGGATCTGGATATACCTTTCAAGCGCAACGGAAGCCTCGTGGTCTGCCTGTTTGAAGAGGACAGGCCTCAGCTGCAGAAGCTGTATGAAAATGGTCTTGCAAACGGCGTGGAACAGCTGAGAATAGTCGAAAAAGAAGAGCTTCAGTCCCTTGAACCGAATATCAGCCCCAATGCCGTCGCCGCTCTTTACGCTCCTACGGCCGGCATTATCTGCCCTTTCACGCTTACGTTTGCGCTGGCTGAAAATGCATACACCAATGGAGTGGATTTCAAACTTAACACCGAGGTAACAGGACTGCATTCAACAAAAGACGGCTGGGTGCTGGAAACTTCCAACGGCACAATCGAAACCAAATATGTTATAAATGCCGCCGGAGTATATTCCGATGTATTTCACAATATGGTCTCGGCAAAGAAAATTCATATTACTCCCCGACGCGGCGACTATTTCCTGTTGGATAAAAACACCGGAAACTTCGCTGTTCAGACAATATTCCCGCAGCCCAGTAAGTTAGGAAAAGGTGTGCTTGTCTCCCCAACTATCCACGGAAACACGATTGTTGGTCCGACAGCTATTGATATTGAGGATAAGGAAGGCACCAACACTACTGCCGCCGGTCTGAATGACGTTCTCAGTAAGGCTGGTTCAACTGTCGTAGATCTGCCTATCCGACAGGTCATAACGAGCTTTGCGGGACTGCGCGCGCATGAGGACCACCATGAATTCGTTATCGGCGAGGTCGAGGATGCCCCGGGCTTTATCGATTGTGCCGGCATAGAATCTCCCGGTCTTACGTCTTCACCCGCCATCGGCAAAATGGTAGGAGATCTTCTTAAGGAAAAGATGTCACTTGAGCCGAATCCGAACTTCAACGGTAAACGCAAAGGCGTGCTTAATCCTCAGGCGCTTTCAAAAGAAGACCGCGCCAGACTTATCAAGGAACATCCTGAATACGGAAACATCATTTGCCGCTGCGAGGGTATTTCAGAGGGCGAGCTTCTGGATGCAATTCACCGTCCGCTGGGCGCAACGAGTCTGGACGGCCTAAAACGCCGGACACGCCAGGGAACGGGTCGCTGCCAGGCTGGGTTCTGCACTCCGCGCGCCATGGAGATACTGGCCCGTGAGCTTCATGTCGAACAGAGCGAACTCACCAAGTGCGGCGGTAAGTCGAAGCTTATAGTCGGTAAGACCAAAGAAAGGATTTGAGGAGGGAGCAAGCATGGAGAATTACGATATAGTAATCATAGGCGGGGGACCTGCCGGGCTTGCAGCTGCCGTTTCTGCATATGACGCCGGAGCGCGCAGTATACTCATACTCGAGCGCGACAAAAAACTGGGCGGAATTCTCGAGCAGTGCATTCATAACGGCTTCGGTCTGCATACTTTCAAGGAAGAGCTGACCGGACCCGAGTATGCGCAGAGATATTTCGATCAGGTTCTGGAGCGCAAAATCGAATACAGGCTGAACACCATGGTCCTCGATATCAGCGCCGAAAAAGTTATAACTGCGATGAGCCGTACGGACGGGCTTTTTGAAATCCAGGCAGGCTCAGTCATATTGGCTATGGGCTGCCGTGAGCGTAGCCGCGGATCGCTCAATATTCCGGGTTACAGGCCCGCCGGCATTTATACGGCAGGTACCGCACAGCGCCTCGTGAATATGGAGGGCATGATGCCCGGACGCGAGGTGGTCATTCTCGGTTCCGGCGATATCGGACTGATTATGGCCCGCCGCATGACGCTTGAAGGAGCGAAAGTCAAGGTCGTTGCCGAGCTTCTGCCTTATTCCGGCGGTCTGCGCCGAAACATTGTACAGTGCCTTGACGACTATGACATACCCCTGAAGCTCAGCCATACGGTCATCGACATCGAGGGCAAAGAACGCGTGGAGGGAATAACTATCGCCGAGGTTGACGAGAAGCGCAGACCGATACCCGGAACTGAGGAACACTATACGTGCGACACTCTGCTGCTTTCAGTCGGGCTTATTCCCGAAAACGAACTCAGCCGCGGAATGGGAGTAAAAATCAATCCCGTAACAAACGGCCCGTCTGTCAATGAAAGTCTTGAAACCAGCATACCGGGAGTATTTGCCGCAGGAAACGTACTGCATGTCCACGATCTGGTCGACTTTGTATCAGAGGAAGCCGCTTCGGCAGGCAGAAACGCCGCCGCTTATGTACAGGCGGGAGGGAACGAAGAAGCAAGACATGAGGTGCCTGTGGCGGCCGAAGGCGGACCGAGATATACGGTTCCCGTTACGATCGACCCCTCGCGCGTGCCGGAGAGCCTTACTGTTCGCTTCCGTGTTGGAGACATTATCAGAAATCACTTTGTAAGCGTTTATTTTGATCAGGACAGAGTTCTTCATATTAAGCGCCCCATCATGGCCCCCGGTGAGATGGAAGAGGTCAAGCTTAAAAAACAGTTCTTTGATGAACGTCCGAACCTTGCAAAGATTACAATTCGGGTGGAGGAGAAGTAGACTATGGATACTAGAAATCTCATCTGTATAAGCTGTCCGCTCGGTTGCCCGATCACGGTCACACTGAACGGATCAGGAGAAATTGAAAAAGTTGAGGGCTACTCCTGCCCGCGCGGCGAAGCCTATGCCCGCAAAGAAGTTACAAACCCGACGCGTATCGTTACCAGCACGGTCCGGGTGCTTGGCGCTGCCAAGGGAGACGTTATGGTTTCCTGTAAAACGAAGACCGATGTTCCCAAGGGTAAGATATTTGATGTCATCAAAGGCATCAACGGTATCTCAGTTACCGCTCCGGTTCATATCGGCGACGTAATATTACAGAATGTTGCCGGTACGGGTGTGGATATAGTGGCTACAAAAGAGATACGCTAAGGGTATCCGAGCATTTGAAGCAGGCAAAACGCAAAGAACAAGAGACGGATTTACATTCGTCTCTTGTTCTTTTTTCAGCCCATGCATACTTTAAGCTGCGGTATCCTCTGCAGTGATAATTCCGAAACTTATTTCGTCTGATTTTACGTAACGGAGAAAAGTGCTGTTCGGTTATTTTTTTATATCCGAGTTATTTGTCATCGTGATAACCTTTGCTGCGATTAGAAATATAGGTTACGATTTTTCTATAAACGTCAATCGGCAGCTCATTGAATTTTATGCCAAAGCTATTTCGTCCCCCTTTGCTTTGAGTCCAAGCAACTTTACCTTCAAGATTCTCAAAATCCCGGCTTTTAATATGGACCGGTCCTGACAAATCTCCCGTTTTATTTTCAATGCTTCCGCATTCGACCTTTGCGCCGGATTCGGAAAGATCGACAATCCTGCACATTGCACCTTCGTCTATGCTTAACGATACTATTTCATTGGCGACAAGCCTCTCGGCGCTTCTTTTTCGGGGTCTTTCAATGCAGACGAAAATACTCGTCGCAATGGCAACTGCATTATAAGCAGACCAAAAGAGATTTATCATTGTTGAATTTACCGAGACAACAGCGAAGGCATTCATATGCACACCTGTGAGGATCCAGCCTGCAAAGGTTGCTGCAATTAAAACAATATGCGGTGTTGTATACCGGAGAGATATTGAAGTTCGCTCCGTATTTATTCCCTTTGGGGTAACCTTGAAAGGAATGGGCCTTGAGAAGATTGCCTCCGCCAAAGCGGCGAGCGCGAGGAAGGGAGCGGTTGCCACTTCATAAATGTGGCTCCAGGTTACTGTCCTGCTTTTTCTGACCAAAGCTCTGTATGTAAGCGTTGATGCCAAAAAAGACGGAAGCCAGAACAGTAGCAGATCATAAATTGAAGCGTTCAAAATTACCGTATTGAATAACAGATAGATTAGAGGGCACAGAATATATATCATTTTCTGGATGCCGAAGAACCAGTAGAAGAATCCGTCTATATAGATTAACCTCTGCATGGGGCTAAGACCCTTAAGGGTCAGCGGATTCCATTTTTTAATTACCTGAATATTGCCCCGGCACCATCTTTGGCGCTGCTTCACAAGGTCGCTGAAGCTTTCGACCGAAAGCCCCGTACACAAAACTTCTTTTACAAATTTTGTTTTATATCCTTTGGCTTGAATCAGCATTCCGGTTGCCATATCCTCCGTGATGGTGCCGGTCGGAATCCCACCTATGTCTTCTATTGCTTTTCTTTTGAAAACCGCGTTTGTCCCGACATGGAGTACGGCATTGTAAAAATCTCTTCCACCTTGGATTTCAAGCATAAAGAAATCCTGCTCATTCGGGATTTTTTTGAACATTTTCAGATTATACTGAAACGGATCGGGATTATAAAAAACCTGCGGTGTCTGGACAAAGCCCATTTTTTCGTCTGCGAAATACCCGATAGTCTTTTTCAGAAAGGACGATTTAGGAACCATATCAGCGTCAAGCAACACTATAAATTCTCCGCTTGTATGGTTCAGCGCATTGTTCACATTGCCCGCTTTGGCGTCTTTGTTGCCATCCCTTGTCAGATAGTTAACCCCCATCAGTTCGCAAAGGTTTTCAATTTCTTTCCTTTTTCCGTCATCGCAAAGATAGATATTTAGACGGTCTTTAGGGTAATCAAGACTCAGGCAGCCCGAAATTGTTTTCTTTAGTATTTTCATATCCTCGTTGTATGTTGATATGAAAACGTCTACGGTCGGGTCGGCTGTGAAGCCTTTGTCTGGCCATTCACTGTTTTTATAGGATCTCCAGAACAGTATTCTGAAAACCAGAAACTGCCAAAACCCCATCCATTCTGCGAGAATCAGCAAAATCCCAAAAACAATGCTTGCCGTCCCGAATTTGAGGGGCAAGGTGAAAACCGTCCTCCAGATAAGATATACAAGGTTGATTACTATAGTTGCAATAATAAAAATCTGTCTTGATCGAGTGGATCTTTTAGAGGCAAAATACATAGCCAAAATCAGTATTATAACCGCAATTAACAAGTAAGTACGAATATTGAAGTACTTTTCTATGCCCAACATACTATTAACCTCCTAACAGATAGACTTTATAATTATTATAATGTGCGCATGAGATATTAGCAAGAATAAAGTCGAATAACGGAAAAGCTGAAGGTTGAATTTAGCTGGATGTTCCTTATTTTTCTGCAATGTTTTACAGGTTTTATCCGTTTACGGGCGCAAGTCTGCTCAAAGATGCAAATATCAGGAGAGAACAAAATACGCATAAAGTATTATGTGTTAAGTGTGAAACTGATGATGTCAAATCTGCGTAGATGAGTTTATTGATTCACACCTGATAAAAACTCATCTGCAATTTCAAAGATGCGTTCAACATTTTTGAGATATATAAAATGTGTTCCGTCCAAAATTTCATATTTTGCCTGAGCGCCAATGCGGGCAAGGTGCTGCTGCTGATATTCTTGCGGTGCAATCTTGATTTGGTTGTTCTTTGCTTCGTATGTCTGTCTGGAAATAATCTTGAAGTACGGCACATTTGCCGGATATGTTAACTTGTTAGCATCTTTGACATAGTCGGTAGTACATTCAATCTGTTCTAGAGTGTTATTGTTCATGGAAAACCCAGCATCTCGGCGAAAAGCTGCTTTCACCATGCAGTTGTAAAAAAATCGGCAAAAATATCGGCTCTTTTTGCAAATTTCTTCTCGTCGGATTGCTAAAAACGAAAACGAAGAGCCCACATTGATTATTTTCATCAATGTGGGCTCTTCGAAAACGGGGGTAATACGAAACGCGGGGCCATTGCACAATCATAATGTAGCGATTCTACTTTTTTACGGCACATCTTTATATTCACTACAACCGAAAACATAGTCGATTTTTGTTTGTAACCTGTCATATCCTATGTTAAAATTATTTATCAGTCCTAAAGGCATCCTCAACTTAACAAAAGGAGCAGACCGATGATTAGTATTGCAATATGCGACGACGAATCGCAGCAGCTTGAGCGAGCAAACACCTTGCTAAAGCAATATGCTTTTGAACACTCGCAATATGATATAAAAATGCACTCCTTCACTGCCCCACTAGAGTTGCTTTCTTTTGTGTCGGCAAACGGCGGGTTTAATTTATTGCTGCTTGATGTTTATATGGACGGTATTCTAGGCACAGATGCAGCACGGGAACTGAGAGCTATGGGTGATAAGTGCCAGATTATCTTTCTGACCACGTCGCGTGACCATGCGATAGACGCTTTTTCGCTGGATGCCGCACATTATTTGGTTAAGCCTTATTCCGAAAAAGAGCTCTTTTCGGCGCTTGACAAGGTGATGGATAAGCTCACAAAAAAAGACGAGGTTTATATTACAATCAAATCAACGGATGGTATCAGCCGTGTGGACTTGAACAAGCTCGTATACTCTGAAACAGATAACCATGTTCAGAAATTATACTTGTCAGACGGCAAAGTAATCACTGTTCGCAAATCCTCAACCGATCTATTCGAATTGCTCGAAGAAGAGCCGCGTTTTTACAAATGCGGCAGTACCTATATTATAAATATGGATTACATTGTAGAGCTCTCCTCCAAAGGCGTGGCCTTTTCTTCCGGTGACAGGATTCCGATACTTAGCCGAAAATACATGGAACTAAGAAAACTGTACATGGATTACAGCTGCCGCTTCTGAAAGGAGGGAGCCTTATGCGTATACTTTTAGGTGTGTTGGTGCTCTTGAGGTTTTTACAGACGGCAGCTTACATCAGTCTGTTCTTCTTTTCGCTCATAAAGCTGAAGGAACCGAAAAGAAAACGGGTTGCAATTACCGTTGCGATTTATATTGCGGTTGCTGGGGCATATTGTGCCTTTCTATTTACATATGGGCAGGAAATGGCGGAACGCCTGATTATACCCGTCGAAATCGGGTTGTGTCTGATTCTGATTATCATCTGTTCCGCGGACAAATGGGCAATATCGCTTTTTGTCATGTTTACTCAATTTAATTTATATCTTGGGATATGCTATCTTTCGGATGTATGCACCACTGAAGCCTCAGGGCTCACATATCAGTTTGAGTATTTAATATACCGAACTGTGCTGTTCGGCGCACTTTTGTTTTTCAATTTCAAATATCTTCGTCCTCACATCCGCAGACTGGTAGAGGTTCTGGGAAAAGAATGGCGTTTAATCACTTTGTCAGCCTTCTTCTTTTATGTTCTGGAGGCCGTTATTCAATATTGCCCGTGTTTATACTGGTATGAGGCGGATAACCGCTGGTATCTCGTCGCAAGCTCTTATCTGGTGTTTTTCAGCGTCTACTGGCTGATCTTTCGATCGATCAGTGCAATTGTGGGAAAATACGAGGCTCAGGAGCGGGAAAGAATCCTTGCTCAGCAAAACAAGCTTTGGGAGGAACAGCTACAGGAGCAACAAAACGCCGTGAACGCGGCCCGTCGCGACCGCCACGATCTTCGCCATCACTACGACACTCTTTTATCTATGCTGGAGGGCGGAAAAACGCAGGAAGTCGTGTCTTATTTGAACACACAGACACAGAGGGCGGAGAGCGTAGCTCTATCGGCCGTTTGCCAGCATCCTGCTGCTAATGCCATCCTGTCAAGATGGGCGGTGCGGGCAAGGGAGAACGGCATCAAAACCGAAATAGACGCGAGCATTCCCGCAAATCTCCCGATGGACGAGGTTGCGCTGGCTGGCATTCTTGCCAACTCCTTTGAGAATGCCGTGGAAGGCTGCCTGCGCGTTCCCGACGGAATAGAGAAATTTGTCACCGTAAAAATCACCTATTCCGTTTTTAACGGAGCCGGAAAGCTCCTCATTGTAGTCGAAAACGCCTGCGCGGATAACATCGTCTTTGAAAGCGGTTTCCCAAAATCCCAGAAGTCTGGCGGCGGGACCGGGACAAGGAGCATTCACTACGCCGCTGAACGGGATAACGGCATGGTGGAATTTACCGCGCAAGACGGTGTGTTCAGGACTCGCGTGCTTCTCCATTTATGAAAGCCGAACTAATAATCGACATATTTTAACAATTACGCCAAATATTCTGCAATTACGCCACGGCCGGTTTTCGGCCGTGGTTTTCTTATATAATCCATACTAAGAAATTAGCTTTGAGGAAGTGATTTTGAAGATGAGAGAACACGGCGACAGAACCGCGGAGCTAAAGACGGCAAACGGCAAGCTTGAAATTGCGCGAGGCGACTTCTGCGACGCTTTTGAACAGGACACAGAACGTCTATTCTCTAACCGGGAGTGCTGGTATTGCAAGCATGGGGACTTTGGCATTTTTACCGAGCACCCCACAGAAACGGGAATATGCAAATTCAAGAAGTGAATAAACGGCGCGATTTGCGCCTGTATGATACTTGAGAGTACAGGTTGACCTTTTTAGCGAAAAAAAGGAGAATTAGAAAAATGAAAAAAAGACTATTGAGCATTCTTCTCGCGACATGTATGGTGCTGACCCTTCTGCCAACAGTTGCGCTGGCGGCGGTGACACCCGTTAATTTAGGCAATTTTTCGATCACCTACGAAGGCACCGCGCCGACTTATTCCAGCAATACCTTGACCCTCAGTAACGGGACCTATACCATCAGCGGCACGACCACCGTCGACAAAATTTTGGTATTCTCAGGAGCGACGGCAAACATCACCCTAAGCGGCGTGAATATTGATGTAAGCGGCACAATCGAAGCATGCGCCTTTGATATGACCGGTGCGACGGTAAACCTGACCCTCAGCGGCATAAATGTCCTGAAAAGCGGTGCAGGGGTGGCAGGGCTTAATGTGCCAGAAACCGCGAGCCTGATCATAATGGCAGCAAGCACGGGCAGCCTTGCGGCAACCGCAGCAACCACAAGCAGCTCCGCCCCGGGAGCGGGCATCGGTGGCAATAAATATATAGCCTGCGGTGCCGTTACAATCAATGGAGGCACCGTAACCGCTACAGGCGGTGGGTCGGGGAGCGGGTACGCCGGTGCCGGCATCGGCGGCGGCGGAGGCGACACCAGCACCTCAGCCGGAAAAGGCGGTGCCGTTACGATCAACGGCGGTACCGTTACTGCCAACGGTGCGGAAAACAGCGCCGGCATCGGCGGGGGTGGCGGCGGCTACGGCAGCGCCGGCGGTACCGTTACGATCAACGGCGGCACCGTAATCGCCAACGGCGATTGGCGCGGAGCGGGTATCGGCGGGGGTGGCGGCGGCTTCAGCGGCGACGGCGCAACGGTCGTCATCAACGGCGGCAGCGTCAAGGCTACCGGCGGC
>Ga0209639_1001298_pt1 | contig 25860 bp, 25 predicted proteins | sample EPASupsiteHSE605_FD_187268 | JGI IMG/M metagenome (GOLD analysis project Ga0209639, IMG submission 187268) | Bioremediated contaminated groundwater from EPA Superfund site, New Mexico - Sample HSE6-05 (SPAdes) (version 2) | ecosystem: Environmental > Aquatic > Deep subsurface > Groundwater >...
CGCTCGTCATAAATACCCGACTGGGCCTGTTTTAAGACGTTGATGTCAATATCGGTTCCTAGGATACTGAAGTTTATTCCAGGAAAATATTCTGCCATGACGATCGCCATGGTGCACGCTTCCTGGCCTGCTGAGCAGCCCGCGCTCCATATTTTTAAGGAAGATCTGGTCTTTAACAAGTCGGGGATAATTTTTTCCCTAAAGACATCCCATTGCTTGACATCGCGGAAAAACTGCGTGACATTGATGGTCAGATGTTTAAAAAACGCATCGTAGAGGTCAGGTTTAAGACTGAGATCTTTCAGGAAGTCCGTATAATCTTCATGGTACCCCCTGGTGCTCATGAAGTTTAGGATTCGCCTTTTCATCTGGTTTTCTTTATAATAGTTCAAGTCAAGACCGCTGACATTTTGGAAAGATTTAACGAATCTAGGATAATCCGTAATCATGCCAGTGCTGTTCATCATTCTTTTTATTACTCCTTTCGCTGGTACAACGTTTTTAAATACTTTTCAAAATATTGTAAAGACCAACTCGTTTTTAATATCAGGTGAATAGATCGATAATAAGTCCTTTAATTTCATGGATTTTTTCCAGGATTTTTAAAGGTTCAGACTGAGAAGAGAGTACTTGTTCACCCAATTCTTCCAGTGCCTTGTTGATCTTCGTTACCCTGGCCATGACTTTCGGCTGGCCACGGTAATCCCAAAAGGTTTCCTCCTGCATATTTCTGCTTTTTCCAAAGGTTGACTGAAGAAAACTTTTGACCATGGTTTTAAATTCCGTCAGATTTTCCAAAGATCTGTTCTCAGAGAGCTTTTGCCCCTGCTTTTCAAGACGTTCTAGAAAAAGTTGCATTTCCTGGCTTTGAAGTTGACGGGAATGTGATAAAATATTGCTGAAGCTGCTTTCCTTTTTTTCTGAAGTTTGATGAAGGTCAATCCCAAAGTTATTTTTTTGGGTGGAACTGTTGATTTTTAGTGACATGTTACTCCCTCCGTGAAAGGATCATAAAATATGAAATCACGCCGGACTTTTCTAAAAATTGCAGCCGGAATGGCAGCATTTGTTATCCCCTGGACGGTCCTGCCCGGGTCCTGGGGGCAGAGACTCGGAAGCCTTCTGGGAATTCCCTCTTCCAGTATTGAGTTTGCTTCAGGCGAAGGTACTGTTTGGGTGCCTTCGACCAAGGCGATTTCCAGAAAAGCTATCGAAGATGTCCAGTACTTGTCTCATGCCAATCTCGAAGGCCGCCGGGCGGGAACTGCGGGAGAGACCAAAGCGCTTGTTTACCTGGAAGGACAATTCAAGGCCTTGCTGCTGGAGTCTTTTAGCGCGGACAACTACTGGCAGCTCTTTTCAATTCCTTCGATGAAAGAGAAGATGATTGACGGCAGAGCGCTCTTTCGACCTGATGAAACGGACACACTTCGGGTCCCGGCGGCCAATATCTTAGCTGGTATTACCGGGAATAACCCGGAACAGACACTTATCCTCTCTGCCCATTTTGACCATCTCGGTATTTATAACGGGGAAGTCTATCCGGGTGCGAATGACAATGCTTCTGGTGTAGGCTGCATTCTTCAAGTCATGCGTCAGCTGGTGAAGGAGGCACAGGACGGTTTTGCGCCTAAAATCAATATTGCAGTGGCTTTTTGGAGTGCTGAGGAAATGGGCTTTCTGGGCTCCAAATATTTTGTACAGAACCCTTTGATCCCGCTCTCCGAAATAAAGGCGGTTATTAATGCTGATACGGTCGGCAATGGCGCCGTGGGCGAGTATATTCTCTGGTCAGCCGGTGAAAGCTCTCAGACTTTGATTGAGACCATGAAAGAAGCCGGTAGGGTAAATGGGGCGGTCCTTGAGCATGTTTCTGGCGGCAGCCATCACAGCGATGAAATATCCTTTACAGGCACCGGCATCCCCGCGGTAACCATTCTGGGCAAGGAGTGGCTGGTGAACAATCATACGCCGGAAGACAAAATATCCGCAGTCAACGAAGAGAAACTAGAAATGACGTGCAATATTATCTATAGGGCCATCAAAAGCCTGGCTTACTAAAGCGGTAATCATTCATTTAGAATCGACCTACTAGTTGCTGCTGTTTCCGTTGCTGTCGGCACCTGTGGCCGTATTGCTACTGCTGCTGCCCGGTTCGAGCAGATCATACTTGGAACGCAGGATAACCAGGTCAACTCTGCGGTTGGTGATTCTTCCCTGTTCTGTGCTGTTATCGGCGACCGGGCGGTATTCACCGTACCCTGCTGCTGACAGCCGAAGGGGATCGATCTCACCGTCGTCGACAAGAATATGGACGACATTGGTCGCCCTGAGTACGGACAGTTCCCAATTGCTTCGAAATTCTGCGGTATGGATTGGCAGGTTGCAGGTGTGTCCTTCCACTTTTATATAATTCGGTGATGCGGACAGGACCGTGCTGATTTTTTTCAGGATGGCCCGCGAATTCGTTGATATTTCTGCCGAGCCGCTGTTAAACAGCAAGGTGTCCTGAATACTGATGACCAGGCCTCGTTCCTCAATGGATGATACGAGTTTATTTTCAATTCCATTTTCTTTCGCAAACTGGTCCAATTTGGCTTTGATCCCCTCTATTGTAAGGCTTTCCTGATAATCCGTATCTCCTTGACCAGTTCCTTCTGAAGGGGTGATCTCCTGCTCTACTCCTTGCTGGTCGTCCTGGCCTGTCGAAGTTGAACCTTCAGTACTCCCGCTTTCAATGAAAGCATCCCCGGCCTGTGTTTCCGACAGGTTGACCGCAGAAGGTGCCGCACCGCCAAGCGTTATGCTCAGGGATTGGGCCATTGCCCTGAATTTGTTGGCGTCAACCTGACTCATTGAATACATCACAATAAAAAAAATCATTAATAGCGTAATGAGGTCCGAGTAGGTGACAAGCCACCGTTCCTGACCAGGGGGGTGGCCATCTTGTGTTTTATGCCTTCTCATTTTATCACCGCTTCTGTTCTAATACTTTTAGTACTTTATTAATAATTCGCTTCACTGGCTTCAAATGCACCTTCAAATTTGGTTTCTTTTTCGGGCATATAGCCGAGGTGAGTTTTGAGTTTTTCTTTCAGGATCGCGGGGTTCTCCCCGGATTGAATCGAAATAATCCCGTCAAGAATCATTTCCATGGTCTGCACTTCCATTTGGTTTTTTATTTTCAGCTTGGCTGCGATCGGCAGATAGACCAGGTTAGCCAGACAAACACCATAGAGGGTAGCAATAAAGGCTGCGGCAATCGAACCGGAAAGACTGTCGGGGTCCGTCAGATTGCCGAGAACGTGAACTAGACCCATGACTGTTCCGATAATCCCTAAAGTCGGGCTGTAGCCGCCTGCGGACTCGAAAAAGGTGATCCCAACCTTATGTCTGTTTTCCAAAACAGCAATATTTGATTCCAGGATGCTTCTGGTGATTTCCGGGTCTGTACCGTCAATAACCAGCTGCATGCCCTGTTTGGTGAATTTGTCATCGACGGTTTCCAATTCCTGCTCAAGGCTTAAAAGTCCTTCCTGACGGGCTTTCTCAGAAAAATGCACCAGGGTGAAATAGGCTTTCTCCACACCGAAGGATTGATTCATGAAAGCAATTTTTAACCATTTGGGCAATTTCTTAAGCTCGTCTAAAGGGATACCGATTACCGTAGCGCCCAGTGTGCCGAAAACAACAATAAATATGGGAGATACAGCAAACAAAGAACCAAGATGCCCGCCTTCTAAGACAAAACCGAATAAGATACCGAAAAATCCCAGGACAAGCCCCAAGATGGTAGTTATATCCATTGACCGATGTTCCTCCTGTGTAATCTTCATTAAAACTGCTTTGCAGATAATTCTTCATATACGTTTATACACTATTAATAACGTAATTCTTAACCGAAAACATTAGGGTTTTTGATCGTTTTTTTATCAAGCCAACCAATATTATACAGCATTCTGCCGGATAATGACACGAGAAAGATTATTCCAAACTTTATGAATGGGCATAATAGCGTGATATTAGGAGGTATTAAGAGCTGTTAAGAGGTAACTAACCTTAATCAGCCATGGGGGTTGTTCAGATTACTTGGATGCTGGACGATAAGAAAACTGTATAAAACTAAAAAAGATAAAACAGTCAGGTTGGTGAATGTGATGAAAATAGATGGTACTTCGATTTCCCCCGTCGGTAGTGTCCAGGCTGCGACTCGGGTATCGCAAACGAGTAAGGTCAATATGGTTTCAGAAAAGGATCAGTTGGCCGTATCTGAAAATGCGCAAGTTTTTCAAAAGCTGCTGCAAAAGATGAAGGAGATGCCGGACATCAGAGATGATAGGGTCAGGGCAATCTCGGAACAAATCGCCAATGGTGAATTTAACCTTAATGCAGCTTCTATTGCAGAGGGAATTCTTTCTCCAAGCGGGATGGAGGGAAAATAAGTGGCAGAATATGTAGCAGGTCTGGAAAATAACCTACAACAGCAAATTGCTTTCTATCGGCAGTTGGTCGAATTAGAACAGGAAAAGCAGAAAGCGCTCGTGGACAATGTTATTGAGAAAATAGAAAGCATCACCGCTCAGGAAGAAAAAATTCTGCTCGAAGTCGGACAGTTGGAAGAGGAAAGACTTTACTGGGCAGAATTTTTTGGTAAAGAGGTTGGCAAGAAAGCAGAGGATATTACCTTAACGGATCTGATCCAATATTCTCCGGGCTTTGAGCCGATTGGCCAGGAATTCGAAAAAGTCATTAGCCAACTTAAAAATTTACATGAAATCAATGCCAAATTGCTTAAAAGTGCTTTGAGTATTGCCGATTTTACATTGAGACTTCTAACGGGCCAAAAGCATACAACATACTCAAATCCTTCAAATAAAGGTGTAAAAAATGAATTCAGTCAAAATAATTTGATTAATAAGAGTATCTGATTTTCGATTCGTAAGATTCAAACACGACAGGGTTTTCTGCAATAAGCTCAAGGACTTGATAAAAAAGGAGTAACGGGTATGTACTCAACATTTATGGGGCTGGAAACAGCCTATAGAGCTTTAATTACATCGCAGGCGGCTACCGATACGACCGGCCAAAACATCTCTAATGCCAGTACTACGGGCTATTCGAGACAGGTCGCCAATTTGCAGGCAACAACGCCGCTGACGATTACTGCTAACAGCAAGGATTTGAGCATCGGTACGGGTTCTTTTTTAAGGGATATCACAAGGGTGAGAGATGCTTATCTCGACCAGCAGTACCGTAGAGAAACATCACAGTACGAATATTGGTCTGGAAAGGAAGCTACCTTAAGTCTGACTGAGCAGTTTTTTAATGAAACTTCGAATTACAGCCTTAGCTCCGATATGTCGGAATTTTGGAATGCCTGGAGTGATCTGGCTAATTCTCCGGAAGAAAGTGCCTCTCGTATCGTTGTCAGAGAAAAAGCAGTATCGCTCACGGAAACTTTTCATAATATTGATCAGCAGATCACTTCTTTGCAGAATGACCTTAATAACAGCGTTGATACAACGATCACGAAGATTAATACATTTTCCAATCAGATACAGCTGCTGAATAATCAAATCCGGAATGCTGAGATCAGAGGGGACAACCCAAATGATTTAAAGGACCAGAGAGACCAAATTGTTGATGAGCTGTCCAAAATTGTGCCGGTTACCGTCGAGGAATCCCTGGATCCCAATTTTACGGATAGATCCGTAGGAAATTATACGGTAAAAATCGGGAATTCCGCTGCTGCCGATAATGTGCTCGTCACAAACGGCTCGGCATATCACCTACAGGAGAACCCGGTTCCGACAGATGCAGCCACGGGTTTTAGCGAGGTATGGTGGGAAGCTTCCGCGGACGGGACGAAAACTGCCGCTGAGGTTGATCTCGGGAGCGGCATGGGTTTTCTTCAGGCCGACATCGAAATGCGGGATACGTATCTGAGCGAATTTAGGGGCAATTTGAATACACTGGTTACGGTTATTGCCGATTCAGTCAATGCGCTTCACCAGTCAGGTCAAGGACTCACGACAGATACGGGACTGGACTTCTTCACCAGCTCGGATTTAACCAGTCCGATAACGGCCGCGAATATTATTGTGAATCAAGACATTCAGGATGACGTCAATCTCATTGCGTCTGGAATTGCGGATGCTACTGGAGTTTCGTCTGGTGACAGCAGCATTGCCCTGGCTATCTCTGCACTGTCATCTGGCTGGAACAGTCTGACGACCTATGCTTCCGTGCCGGCCAGTGTTACTGCGCTGGGAACCAGTTCAATCTTGGACTACTACGAAGGATTAACGGCAGAGCTTGGTTCTGATGTGGAACAAAGCACCAGAATGGCTGAAGGCCAAAATGTACTTGCCACACAGCTCAGCAATTCCAGAGAAGCACTGTCAGGGGTTTCTTTGGATGAAGAGATGATTGATATGATTAAATTCCAGAAAGGGTACAGTTCAGCAGCCAGAATTGTGACGGTGCTGGATACCATGCTGGAATCACTTCTGGGCATGGGTGTCACGAAATAGGAGGAATAAGCGATGCGCATAACGAATAATATTCTCAGCAGCAACCTTTTGTCAAATCTGCAAAAATCCAGCAATAAAATGATTGATCTCCAGAACAACATTTCCACAGGCGAAGCAATATCGAAACCCTCGGATGATCCGTCCAAAATTACGGCTATTCTAGGGCTGAAGACGAATATTACATCGATGGAGCAATGGAAGGACAATGCCAGCCAGGCACTTGACTATATGTCCAGTGTTGAATCGGTGACTGCCAACATGACTTCGATGCTGCAGCGGTTAAGAGGGCTTGCAGTCCAGGGGTCCAACCAGACTAATTCCCCAGAAGATCTGGGTGAAATTAAGAAGGAAGCTGATCAGATTATTGAACAACTCGGCGTCATGGCCAACAGCCAAGTCGGTTCGCGCTATATTTTCAGCGGAACAAATACGGACACAGCCCCCTGGCCGGGAACGGGTCTTTGGACAGGCAATACCGAATCGCTGTCCGTCGAACTGGGCGCCAATGTCAGTTTTGATATTTCGATCAATGGCCAGCAGCTTTTTGGCGTCAATTCTGCGACCGGGGTCAGCGATTTTTTTACAGCCCTGAATAATTTTTCAACGGCACTGAATAATGGTGATTACGCCGCAGTCGGTAATTCCATCTCTGATCTTGATTCGCTATTAAGATCATTTATCGATGGCCGGGCAGAACTCGGAGCGAAGATCAGCAGGGTAGAAACAATTAATAACAACCTTGAGACCAGTATCATCAATGCACAGACGAACCTGTCCAATCTTCGGGATACGGACCTGGCAGCAGCGATCGTGGATTATAACTCCACCATGAATACGTACCGGGCGGCGTTGTCGGTCGGTGCCCAAATTATCCAGCCTTCTTTGGTTGATTTTCTCCGATAAAGTCATTTTCAACAATGTTATCTTAAATTAGATTTATTTTCTTCTTTCCACAGATAGTGATTGCCCGGAGGTGCCGGTATGATTAGCCTGCAGTTTAGCCAGCAGTTTGCCAGGATCGGCCTGAGTATTAATGATGCCCGTTATGAACTGAATAAAAAGCAGCCTGATTTGCAGCTTGACCAGGTTAATCCGAATGTTCAGGTTCGAACATCACAACCGAACCTCGAAATTGACTCCAGCTCAATGCGCGAATCGATGGGGTTTGGAGGGATCTGGTTTATGCACCAAAGCCTTAAAGCGAATGCCGATGCTGAATTCCAACAGGACCTGGAAACGATCGTTCAAATGGGGCGTCAAATAGGCGAGATTGAAAATAATGTGCCGATTGGACAAGTGGTATTTCAAGCGATGGTCCCGCCCGAGAACGAGGTCACGATTGCTTCGCTTGCACCCATTGAGATTCAGTATACCCCAGCTGAAGTTCATTCTAATCTTCAGCAGGGTGATGTTCACTATTCCACCGATTTGGGCGAGGTATCGATAGACGGCTTCAAGTATCCGTCTGTTCGTTCTTTTATTGAGCAGCAAGCCTACCTCGAAATCAAAGCAGTAGGACAAGCCATTGACATCAAACAATGAGAATGAAAAAGAAAATGAGTATGAGTATGAAACATACCAAGGAGGAAGAATAAATAATGGGAGACATGGGAATGGAATCAGCCATCTTTTTCCCTGAGGGAATACCGGGATTTGAAGAGTTAAAAGAATTCTCCCTGAATATCGAAGAGGATACTTTTCTGGCTCGGCTGGAGGCTACCGCCAACCGGGAAATTGCATTTTTCCTGGTCCGGTCACAGCTTTTTTTCCCGGAATATTTGCCTGAAGTGGATTTGAGTCCGCGTGAAACAGAGATTTTGGAGATTGGAACCTCTGATCAGGTGGATGTTTGGAGTATCATTACGGTGCACGCCAATGATCTGGTTCAGTCCACTGTTAACCTGCGTGCTCCTCTTATTTTGAATTCGAGGACTGGTAAAGGGGTTCAATTGATTCTGAACGAGGAGATTCATTCATCCAGACAGCCGCTGTTTCCAACACAGCAGGATTCTATCGCTACAAAAAACGATGAAGAAGGAGCTGTGGACTGATGCTGGTTTTATCACGGAAAATCAATGAAAGAATTATGATCGGCGACGATATTGAAGTTGTGGTGGTTGCGGTAGTCGGAGATCAGGTCAGGATTGGCATTGAAGCACCCAAAGATATTAAGATTCTGCGTAGCGAAGTCTATGAAGAAGTGCAGAATCAAAATGTGAAGGCTTCCGCTGCATCCAAGCTTTCGGAAGCGGATTTATCCGAGCAGTTGAAACAAATGCTAAAGGGGAATTTGCCCAGGGATAAAGAATAAAGAGCATACGATAAAAAACTCTCTTTTTTGGAGAGTTTGATTTTTAATAAAAATTTTTGGTTACTCGTTAAAAGATAAATTCTTGGAGTTAAGTGAGCAAGATGAGAAAGCTATCGTTGGTCATGATTGTTAAAAATGAAGAGAAGGTCTTAGCCAGATGTTTGGACAGTGTTAAACATCTTGTTGATGAAATGATTGTTGCGGATACGGGTTCCACGGATGATACGAAAAAAATTGCTCACGCTTATGGTGCTAAAGTATGCGATTATGTTTGGGAGGATGACTTTGCCAAGGCCCGGAATTTTGCGCTGAGTTACGCGGCAGGGGATTGGAATCTAATCCTCGATGCTGATGAAGTTCTTACACAGGGAACGAAAGAGAGTATTCAGCACTTTATGGAGCAGCCTGAGGCCATCGGCAGAATCAAAGTGGTCAGTAAGATTAGGCAGGATCATGAAATAAGAACTTCCAGCACTTGGGTTTCCAGGTTGATTCTGAAAGGAATTTATTTTGAAGGCAGAGTTCATGAGCAAATTAAATCAAACCTTCCACGGGTCAATACGGAAATCGAAGTGAATCATGACGGCTACTACGAAACGGACAAAACGGGCCGAAATTTACGTTTATTGCTTCTCGAATTGGACGATCATCCTTGTGACCCTTATCTTCTTTACCAGACAGCCAAACAATACAAATTATCCGGCCAATATCAGACGGCAAACAGCTATTTCAAAAAATGCTATCAATTTCTGGGTCTAAACGCAGGCTATAGAGATCTTGTTGTGATTGACTATCTTTACAATATTCTTGCCACCGGGAAACTACTTAAAGGACTCGGCATTATTGAAAAAGAAAGAGCGCAGTTTGCCGATTATCCAGATTTTCATTTTGTATGCGCTCTTTTCTATATGGAGCTTGTTTTTTCAGATGTGAACAAATATATTCACTTGTTTCCGGAGATTGAACGGGAGTATAAAACCTGTCTTCAACTGGGAGAGACCGATAAGTACAGTACAATGACCGGAACGGGAAGTTTCCTGGCAGCCTATAATCTGGGCGTGTACTATGAAACAACCGGTGACATGGTCAAGGCGAAAGAATATTATACCAGAGCTACATCAGAAGGATATAAACCTGCTTTAACCCGTATTGCGGATCTGAAGCCAGGGATTTAAAAAATATTAATTCTGGCCGGGTATTGATTTGCTTTTTATCAGAATTTATTCTCCAGAAAGACAGGAGTATAGCCGATATTATATTTAGTATCATGTAAACGCCAAATCTTTGATATCCTGGGGGCAGGAACTAGTGGAAAAATTATTTAAGAATTGATGACTGACATTTGCTAAAGGAAGTGGGTCGTTTTGAAATTAAGCATCGGTATGATGGTAAAAAATGAGGAAAAAAATCTGGAAAGATGTTTAGAAAGCCTTAAGCCGCTTTTAAACGCAGTATCTTCAGAACTTATCATTGTTGATACGGGCTCAACGGATCAGACAGTGGAAATCGCCAGAAAATACACGGATAAAATATACTACCATCCCTGGGAAAATGACTATTCGAAAATGAGAAATTTAACGGTTCAGTATGCCCAGGGGGACTGGTTTATGTTTGTAGATGCCGATGAAGAGCTGGTGGATCATAAGCCGATTGTTCAATTTTTAACAACAAAGGCATCTAAAAATATCAACGCAGCAGCGATCAAAATTAACAATATTTATCATTTTAATGAACCAAGCAAAATTGGCACCGGCGTCGTAACACGGCTATTTCGCAAGACCGCCAAATTTGGCTTTCGTGGCGTTATTCACGAAGAGCCTATCTTCAACCCGCCCCTGGCAGTCATTGATACCGTGCTGCTTCATTATGGCTATCCTGCCGATGATCCGGAACTTAAGAAGCGGAAGTTTAAGCTTTACGAGCCCATCCTACAGCAAGCCATCGAGAAGGACCCTGAGAATATTGGCTTATTATTTTATCTTTCCAATACGATTGCCACATTTAAAAATCATAAGGACGCCCTGGAGCCCGCAATCAGAGCTTACGAAACTGCCAAAAGAAAGAACTTGGATCCAGTAGAGTATTTCTATGTGTATGGTACCCTGGCTATTTTATACAACGATAATGGTGAGTACAAGAAGACTGTAGAAATAGCTCAGGAAGGCCTCGAATACAGGGAATGGGCCATTGACTTATGGTTTTGTCTCGCTAAAGCCCAGGGGATGTTGAAGAAATACCAGGAAGCCATTGCAAGTTACCAGAAGTTTTTATATTACGCTGAGAACTATGAACAGTATCTCGGAAAAGACCCAAGAATTTTGGCGAATTCGATCTCCAAAACAGAAGAAGTGTACTATGACTTGGGTGTTATGTACAAGGAAATGGATCAGAAAGCAGATGCGCTGGAAGTACTGGAGAAGATCGAATCCATCGAATTGGTCGAAAAAGCTGTTCCTCATCAAATTGCACTTTATTTAAGCCTCGAAAAATATAAAGGGATTAAAGGTTTTTACAATAAAATAAAAGCATTTGCCAAGAAAGACCTGGAAAAAAGTTTTTGCCTGGCTTTAGAGTCTTTATTACTGAGTGAGAATGACGATAGAAGGAAAGAAGCGGCCGGACTTTTCCAAAACGAGGATACGGAGTATGGTTTATTAAATAGAATCAGGCTCTGGGGTCAGGAAAATGTAAATCAGCTACTGGATGAGATCAGCAAACTACCGCTTAATGAGCTTGGGTTTTACTTTGGAGATGTGTTCTATTTCATCATGAAAAGGAAGATCCCTTTACACAGCATAAATCTTGAAATTCAGGAGCAGGAGCTGGAATTGTTCTTCAGATATCTGACCGAAAAGTATCCTGATTTGCCTGAAGTTTGCTATGCTTACCTGACAAGTCAGGCTGAAGGAGCTGCACTTGAAGAAAAAAGAATCTATAACATATTGCGAAGAATCGTTCTTCAAGCGGAACACCTTGATGCAGAAAAGTACGATCAAGTGGTGGACAGGTATATAAAGGAAGGGATCGCTTATATCAAGCTAATTTACCGGCCGGAGATATTGGGAAGCGATAAACCGTATCTTCTGGCCAGTAAGGAAAATATATTTTTCTATTATCTTGATAAAGCCTGTTCTGTTGAAATTTCCGATCAGGCGCAATATGTCAGGTATTTGAAGAAAGCACTCCTTGAGTATACTGGTATGAAAAAAGGAATAGAAGTACTTTTGAACAGGCTGACAAAGAAAATGGATGATCAGGCGAAGCCTGGTGTCAGCGCTGAAATGCAGGAATATGCGCAAATTGTGAAAGCTAATCTGAAGCAGTTTATCCAGAACGGGATGTTTAAAGAAGCTGGGGAAATTATTCAGGACTATGAGGAAGTTATTCCGAATGATCCGGAAATTACTGAATTGAAGAACGGTATAGCCGCTATGATGAATATATAAATTATGACCAAAATACTGATGACAAATGAACGGATGAACAGTAACAGGAGGGGTAGGCATGAAAGTAGTCATTCTGGCGGGAGGATTTGGAACGAGGATTAGTGAAGAAAGCCATTTAAAGCCGAAACCAATGATTGAAATAGGCGATGCACCTATCCTTTGGCATATCATGAAGTCCTATTCCTACTATGGTTATGACGAATTTATCATCTGCTGCGGGTACAAAGGATACAAAATAAAGGAATATTTTGCAGATTATTATTTGCATCGGTCCGATATTACTTTTGATTTTAAAAATAACAATGAGATGATCGTCAATAGCAATGTAGCAGAGCCCTGGAAAGTAACACTTGTGGATACCGGCTTAAAAACCGAGACGGGCGGACGGCTTCAACGTGTGCAAAAGTATGTCGGAGAGGAAACTTTTATGCTGACTTACGGTGACGGTGTTTCGGATATCAATATCAGCAAACTTGTGGACTTTCACAAAGCATCCCGTAAAATTGCCACAATAACTGCTATACAGCCCGGCGGACGATTTGGTGTTTTGGAAATTGATGATAGTCAGGCTATTACCAATTTTGCAGAGAAGAACAAGGAAGACGGCGGCTGGATTAATGCAGGATATATGGTTATGGAGCCGCAAATCTTTGACTACCTGGAAGGGGACAGTAGCGTTTTGGAACGGGCCCCTCTCGAAAATCTTGCTCGGGACAATGAGATCATGGCCTATAAATATCAAGGCTTCTGGCAGTGTATGGATACGCTGCGTGATAAGAATTATCTGGACGTGCTGGTTGAGAAAGGTACTGCGCCTTGGATTAAGTGGTAACAAAGTTGGCGTTAGGTATAAAAATCTGGTATAAAGATTTGAGGAGACGTTGAATATGGAAAAGAAAACGCTTTTAGTGACTGGAAATCTGGGCTATATCGGTTCTACACTGGCACCTATCCTGACGGATGCCGGCTATGACGTGATCGGTTATGATATAGGTTATTATGATGACTGTTATTTGGTCCCTGCACCCCAGAAGCTTGTGAAGCAAATTAAAAAGGATATACGCGAAGTAACCGAAGAAGATTTGAAAGGTGTCGACTGCATATTGCATCTGGCGGGACTTTCCAACGATCCGTTGGGAGATCTCAGTCCCGATCTCACGGAGGAGATCAATTTCAAAGCGACGATCCGCTTAGCGGAATGTGCCAAGAAGGCAGGAGTAGGACGTTTTATCTATACCTCATCTCAGAGCATTTACGGGGTTTCATCTTCTTTAAAAGAGGTGGATGAAGAAGGAGAGAAAAACCCAATCACAGCCTATGCCAAGACAAAATGGCAAAGCGAATGCGAACTGAGAAAAATGTGTTCCAATGATTTTGTGATTGTTTATCTTCGTCCAGCTACTGCTTATGGGGCGAGTCCGAACCTGCGGATTGATATCGTTTTTAACCAGTTTGTGGCCTTTGCGTTCACGAATAAGCTTATCCAGATCATGAGCGACGGCACGCCCTGGCGCCCGATGACTCATATCCGCGACATCACGGCTGCTTTTATAGCCTGCGTGGAGGCACCCTCAGAACTTATTAAAAATGAGGCCTTCAATGTCGGTACTGCCAACAATAACTTTACCGTGAGCCAGTTGGCTAAGGCGGCTCAGGGATGTGTACCGGGAACGGAGCTGATCTTCACGGGAGAACATACCGACCCCCGCAGCTATCGTGTTTCGTCAGATAAGATCCTTACAGTGCTGAAGGATTATTACAAACCTGAGTGGGATATTACGAAAGGCGCTGAAGAACTGATGAAGTTCTACGAGCTGGTCGGCTTTGATAAAGAGACTTTCACAGGCTATAAGTGTACTCGTCTGAAGTGCCTGAAAAAGCGTATCGCGGACGGGATGGTCGACGATAATCTCCGTATTAATAAATGTTAAATAAGTCTGATACCTTGTCAAAATCTACAACGTGGGACATAAGGATGGACGGCGGCATATGGATAAAAAAGCGAGTCTGACCAATAAAACATTTTACATGGGAAAGCGGGTGTTCTTAACCGGTCATACAGGCTTCAAGGGTGCTTGGCTTACTGCAATCTTGTATGCGCTGGGCGCAGAGACCAGAGGATATGCGCTTGTTCCCGAAGATGGATGCCTGTTTGAGAAAATCAAGGGCGGCAAAATGACAGACAGTGTGACGGGTGACATAAGGAACGCTGAGCACCTGAAGGAGGCACTTTGCTCTTTCAGGCCGGAAATTGTGATCCACCTCGCAGCCCAAGCCATTGTCCAGGACTGTTATGACGATCCCCGCAATGCATATGAAACTAACGTTATGGGCACGGTGAACCTGTTCGAGGCTATCCGCGCCTGCGACAGTGTTAAAAGCGTTGTTGTCATTACGACCGACAAAGTGTATGAGAACAAAGGCGACGGTGCTGTGTACGCGGAGACCGATCCGCTCGGCGGGGCTGACCCTTATTCCAGCAGCAAAACATGTATGGAGTATATTGCTGAGACGTACAAGCGATCCTATCTTCAGACCGGGGAGAGGATGGTGGGTGTTGCCACTGTTCGGGCCAGCAACGTGCTGGCCGGTGGTGACCACGTGCAGTCGCGGCTGATCCCGTCCATATTAAAATCGATTGCGGCGCGAAAACCTGTCGAGCTTCGCAATCCTCACCAGACGCGGCCCTGGCAGTCCATGCTGGATGCGCTGAACGGATACTTGTCTGTAGGACGCCTGCTGTATTCTAGCCCCGGGGGCTATTCAAGCCAATGGAACATCGGTCCCACCAAGGATGGAATCAGAGAGGTCCTGTGGGTCGTACGCAAAATGCAAGGCTTTTATGAAGGACCCGCAGAATATTGTTTCGGTGAAGCTATTTCGCAGGTGATAGAGTCAAAGACGCTGGGTCTGGACATAACAAAATCACTGGCAAAGCTTGATTGGGAACCTGAGCTCAGCTGTGATGATATGCTCCGTGAAATTGTGGGATTTTTCAAAGGTCAGCTTTCCGGCAGAGAAGAACGTGAACTCTGTCTTGAACAGATCCATCGATTTTATCATATCTACTCCTAATGACTGGCAGAACACTGGAAAGAAGGTTAATTCAATGAGTTTTACTAGAATTGAAACTGACGATGTTGCTGAATTTGCCCGGCAGGTCCGTATGGACGTTGCCAGGATAACAAACCGTACCAGGGATTCTCATATTGGCGGAGGCTATTCGTCTATTGATATTATGTCTGTCTTATACAAACGTATCCTGAATCTCACCAAAGACAATCTGGACGATCCGGGACGAAACGTCTTTGTCCTCAGCAAGGGCCATATTGCGGCGTCTTACTATACCGTGCTGGCTCATATGGGGATCATTCCGATGGAGGATCTGAAAAAACATACGCAAAATGGGGAAAACTATGCCGGCCACACCCGCCGTTATGTTACACCGGGTGTCGAGATGTCAGCCGGTTCGCTCGGGCACGGCCCAAGTGTCGGTGCTGGAATGGCTTACGCCAAAAGGCTGCAGGGTCTGCCGGGCAATGTATATGTATTGATGGGTGATGGGGAGTGCAACGAGGGCTCCGTTTGGGAGACTGCCATGTTTGCAGCGAAATTTCATCTCTCCAATCTCGTGCTTATCATCGACAGAAATCGCCTTCAGTCCTATGGAAGCGACGTCGAGGTCATGGATATGGGTGACCTAAAAGCCAAATTTGCCTCGTTTGAATGCAATGCGCTTGAGATAAACGGTCACGATTATGATCAGACCTACCGGGCGCTGATGACCGCCTGCGGACGCAACCAGTCCAAACCCACTGTGATCATTGCGAATACGGTGAAGGGGAAAGGTGTGTCTTTTATGGAAAACCGCCTTGAATGGCACTTTAAATCCCCGAGTGACGAACAGCTTGCGATCGCGCTAAAGGAGTTGAGCAGATGAGAACCACCTATATCAACACCCTGACCGAAATGGCTCGGGAAAACCCTAAAATCGTCTGTGTGATTGGCGACACAGGTTTTTCCGTATTTGAAGATTTTGAAAAGGAGTTTAAAGAACGTTTTGTCAATGTGGGTATCGCCGAACAAAATTTTGTCGGATTTGGTGCCGGTCTCGCGGCTATGGGGCTGAAACCTTATATCTATAATGTCGTATCGTTCATGACCCTGCGGGCGATGGAACAGATAGTACTGGACGTATGTTTTCAGGAGAATCCCGTTGTCATGGTAGGTGTCGGCGGAGGTTTGGCGTACGGGAACGCGGGGCCGACCCATCATGCGCCCTTTGACATCGCGATGCTGCGGGTGCTGCCCAATATGAATATTATCTGCCCTGCTGATCCAGTGGAGATGCGGGCAGCCGTGCTTGCTTCCGAGCACTTTGACAAGCCTCTTTATATCAGGATTGGACGCAGTGTAGACCCCGTTGTGCACAACCCAGATATTGACTTCAAGATCGGCAAGGCGCTAAAAATGAGGGACGGCGGCGATGCGGTGCTGTTTGCCACGGGAACGATGGTTAAGGATGCCGTCAAGGCCTGTGAGCTGCTGAAGAATAAAGGAATAGCAGTGGCACTTTACAGTATGCATACCATCAAACCTCTTGACGAGGAGCTCATCTTAGCGTGTGCCGGAAAATACAAAGCGATGTTTACGCTAGAAGAACATAGTATGATCTGCGGTTTAGGCAGCGCGGTGTCCGATGTACTGGTAAGACATATGGACAATTTCAGCCTAAAATTCCGGCCTTTTGCTTTCCCTGATATTTTTGCGCCGGTGACCGGATCAAGGGAATACCTGAACGAGCTGTACGGTGTCGACCCCGTGGCGGTTGCCGCCGGAATTGAAGAAACAATGAATCATAAAGTAGAACAAAACTTTTAAGGTGAGGACAATGAAAACAGTTCAGGAACTTTTCTGTGAATTTGACCAAAAGAGAAATAGCATTGAGATTTCTCTTGAAAAAATAAAGTCTGATCTTGGTCGGTTTACCGACGGCATTGTCCTTTACGGCGCAGGCAGTGCCGGAATTGCCTTTTTGTATGTTTTGCGGGATATTGGAATTGAGCCAAAGTATTTTGCCGACGGGAGCGAGGCCAAATGGGGCGGTTTTGTTGAAGGGCTTGAAGTCATCGCGCCGCAGGATATTATTTGCAGGACAGGAGATAACACGCTGGTTATCGTCACCATCAATACGGACGGAAAAAGGTACTGCAAAAGCTTCGATGAAGCCTTGCGCACCGGCGGGCACACGGGAGTACATCAAAAACTGCTGGAATTCGGGTGCCGTCACCTGATTGACTATACGTTTTTCAGAAGATGCCACGCGTTGTTTGATGGAGATAGGTATAACCTGCCTTCGTGCTCGGATGTCTACCAGATGAGCAATCACAGGGGCGATATCGAAAAAGTCTATCAGATGCTTGCGGACGACCTCTCCCGGGAAGTATTCCTGAAGATCCTTGAATTCAGAATGCTGGATGATTCACTTGCCATTCCGACGATGACCCAGGAAAAGCAGTATTTTGAAGATGACTTTTTAAAAAAGGAACCGGATGAGGTTTTTGTGGATTGTGGGGCTTTCAACGGAATCAGTCTGCAGACGTTCCTTGGAGGCAACGATAATACGTTTCAAGGCTACTACGGTTTCGAACCGGACGGGAGCAACTTTAAACGGCTGGAAGATTATGTGGCCGGAATGCCGGAGGATATCCGAAAAAAAATCAATCTTATCAAAGCCGGTGTTTACAGCCATGACAGGGGTGTTAATCTCTACTCCCTGAATGGGCCAGGCAGCTTCGTAGCTGATATCGGAAAGGAACACATCAGGACGGTTACGATTGATGAAACTCTTGGCGGGGTTCGGGCGACTTATATCAAAATGAACATCGAGGGTTCGGAGATTGAAGCCCTGAAAGGTGCGGAACAGACGATATGCAGGTACAAGCCCCGCCTCGCAGTGGCCGGCTATCACAAAACATGGGACTTTTGGGAGATCCCCTTAATCATAAAACAGTATAGGGACGATTATAAACTGTATCTGCGGTCTTATATGAATCACATTTCGTTTGTGTATTATGCTACCTAATAAAGTTCAATGGAGGAGGAAGTGTCAAATGCGACTAAGGGAGATACAAAATGCATATAAAATGGCTGAGATTACCCGATTCGAAGCCAATAAATTGATAATGCCAGTATTGGACGTTCTATATGATCTCTCAGATTTAATAAAGGAATCGTGTATTTCCAAGATAGAGCTTGACGGAACAAATATTGTCTTTACAATCGAATATGAAAAAGAACAAATCAAACTCTGTGCAGAACAAGGTGCCTACATTTCGGTTGTGTCCAACATTCTTGCGACAAATACTGTTGAAGCGGAATTGGAAGATAATCTGTACGAACTTATCCCAGAAAATGCTGTAGTATTTGACATTGGAGCAAATATCGGATGGTATTCCGTTTGTATAGCCAAACATCATCCAGATGTTCAAGTATTCTCATTTGAACCGGTCTTTTACACGTTTTCATATTTAAAAAAGAACTTGCAGCTGAACAGTTTAAGCACAGAAAGAATCTATAACATTGGACTGTCCGATGAAAATAAACAGGCCATTTTTTATTTTAATAATAAATGTACAGAAACCAGCTCCATGAGAGACCTAAAATATATCAATGATGAATCTCAACAAATAGAATGCAAAATCCGTCGGTTAGACGATTTTTGTACTGAACAAAAAATTGATCGTGTCGACTTCATAAAATGTGATGTGGAAGGTGCTGAGCTTTTTGTTTTCCGTGGCGGTTTGGAAACGATAAAAAAAAGCAGACCAGTCATATTTACCGAAATGTTGCGGAAATGGTCCTCGGCCTTTGATTACCACCCAAACGATATTATTTTACTTCTCGCAAGTTTGAATTATATCTGTATTGCGTTAAACAGAAATGGAAAGAAACGCATCTTGATGGAGGTCAATGAAGATACTGAAGAAATGAATTATTTGTTTATACCTCAAGAAAAACTGGCTGAAATAGTGTTGAAATTAAAGGGTTTTACTAATGGATAATCAGCTGAAAAAGTATACAAACACTATAATTAATGATTGTCTTAAGGATGGGGATGTATTTCTTGTTACCGGGGCGGATGGATTTATTGGCCGGAATATCGTAAAATTCCTTGAGAGATCTTTCATTGCAAATGGATTTACATCCTCAAAGATAACTGCGGTTGTGCATAATTTGGATAAAGCCCGTCAGAATCTTGAAGAATCCAAATATTTAGAATTGGTCTTTCAAGATATTACTAAAGAATTTTCATTAGAAAGCAAAGCGGATTATATCATCCACGCTGCCGGAATATGTGACACAAAAAGGTGTCAAGAAGACCCGATACAGGTAATGGAGGTCAATGTTAACGGCACAAAAAATTTACTTGAATTTGCAACTCGGATCAATGCCAAAGGTGTGTTGTTGATCAGCAGCGCAAGTGTATATGGAAAAAGCTCAAATGCAGTATTGTCTGAGAATGATATTGGGTTTATAGATTATGGAAATATTAATAATGTGTATGCGATTAGTAAACTGAATACTGAATTTTTTGGTGCGTTATATCTCAAAGAATATCAGTTGCCGATAAAAATTGTTCGTCCGTTTCATTTATATGGATCAGAAATGCATCCGGACAATACTGTCGCTGAATTTATATCCTGTGCAAATAATAACCGTAACATCATCATTCATTCGAGCGGGCAGCAATTAAGAAATTTTACCTATATTTGTGACGCAGTAGAAGCTATGTTTTATGTAATGTTTTATGGAGAAATTGGACAGGCCTACAATATTGGCAGCAAGAATTCAACAATTTCAATATTAGATATTGCTAAAAAAATTCAGCACGCGGTAAAGGGAAAGACCTTTGACATTATTGTGGAGTCGTCCAGGTTGACTGTTCCCAGCAACCATTTGAACATGGTTCCGGCGACCTTAAAAATTGAACAGTTAGGATGGAGCCCACGCGTTGATTTGGATGAAGGAATCTCGATGTTCTTCTCATCAAATTGACAGTTCTCAATTGTATAAACTCAATCATAGCTGGAGGATAAGGCCATGACAGTATCCGAATATATTTTTGATTTTCTGCAAAAAAAAGGACTTAAAACAGTTTATATGGTGTCAGGGAGTTCCGCCATGTGGCTGACAGATGCGCTCAAGAACAACGAAAAACTTCATGCTGTTTGCTGCCATCATGAACAGGCAGCTGCCATGGCAGCCGCCTGTTACGGTAGAGTAGGAGGAGTACCCGGCACGTGCCTCGTCACTATTGGACCGGGAGCTACCAATGCTATTACGGGAGTAGCTGGCGCCTATGTGGACTCCTATCCAATGTTCGTATTGTCCGGACAGGCTAACTCCCGGATCTTGCAGTATCAGGTAGATACCGGAATTCGCCAGAAAGGCACCCAAAGTCTCAACCTGGAGCCGCTGGTTTCATCGATCGTCAAATACTTTGTCGCCGTCATGGACCCCAAGGATATCCGCTATCATATGGAAAGGGCCTATTTTGAGGCCATGAACGGGAGAAAAGGCCCGGTATGGCTGGATGTTCCCGTCGATATTCAGAACAGGCAGGTTCCTGACGAATTAGAAATGGAAGGCTTTATTGCCCCTGAGCAGGTTTGCGAAGATTTTGATATCGCTGAGATCGTTAATATGATTAAGATTGCAAAAAAACCCTTGATCCTGGCTGGATATGGCGTAAGAAGTGCCGGAGCATCAGATCTGTTGAAGGCGTTTTCTGCAAAATATCAAATTCCGGTTGTTACCTCCCGCGGCGGCATTGACGTTATCGAATCTGATCATCCGCTCTTTGTCGGAAGACCCGGAAGTTATGGTGACAGAGCTTCACACTTTGCGATACAGAACTGTGATTTGCTTTTTATCCTGGGCAGCAGGCTTGCGGTTTCCACGATCGGATATTATCCAGAGCGGCTTGCGGGTGAAGCAAAAAAAATCATGGTGGACATCGATACGAAAGAGCTGGACAAAAACGACGTGCCTGTTGATATAAAACTCTGTTATGATGTAAAAAGCTTTTTGGAGAAGCTGCTGGCTGCTGAAGCGAAAGTTATGATGGATGACAGGATGGAGTGGCTGGAATTCTGTTTGGATAACAAGAAAAAGTATCCCGTTGTGCAGGAAGAATACCGTCAGGAACATCCGATCAACGGCTATTATTTTACTGAACTGCTGACGGAGCAGGTTCCCGAAAATACAAACATTATTGTGGACACGGGCAGCGTATGTAATATTGTATCTCAGACATGGAAGATTAAAAAAGGACAGAATTATATGATTTCCGGAGGTCTTTCCAGTATGGGCTTCTGGGCGGCTTCTATCGGGGTTGCGGCGATGTCGGATAAAGTCATTGCTCTGGCGGGGGATGGTTCCGCGCATATGAATATCCAGGAACTGGCTACACTGAAATACAATGACCTTCCTATAAAACTATTTGTTTATAACAATCATGGCTATCTGCTGATACGGCACAATCAGCACAATTATATGAACGATCGTTTTCTTGGCGTTGGCCCTGACAGCGGCTTAGAAATGCCTGATTTTTGTGCTGTCGCTTGCGCCTACGGTATCAAGGCCGTAAGAATCTCTAACAGAGAAGAGATCGCAGATAAGGTATACGAAGTTCTAACTTACGACGGTCCGGTGGTCTGCGAGGTTATGGTGCAGGAATTTGGCATCATCGCACCGAGAATAGCCTCCAGGGTAATGCCGGACGGCACCCTAAAGGCTGCAGAATTCGACGATTTGTGGCCGTTCTTGGATAAGGAGTGAATGACAAATTTCATGTAAGTTTCAGCGTAGTTCAATACGAATCAAGGATGGAGGTTAACATGGGAGATGTCAAAGTCGCTGTCCTGGGCAGCGGAGTTTCAGGGCTTTCTGCGGCGTATACATTAAGGAGAAATGGAATAGAGGCGGCAGTCTTAGAGAAGAAGAACCATTATGGGGGCCTTTGCAGCAGCTTTACGGTTGACGGATTTACTTTTGACACCTTTGCCCATCTGGCTTTTTCCAAAAATTCGTATGTCAACGGCTTATTTGAAGATAAAACGGAATATTTTGTTCATATGCCCGAAGCACTGAACTATTATGATGGTATCTGGGTAAGAAATCCTGTCCAAAACAATCTCTTTCCACTAAAGGTTGAGGAGAAGATAGAAATTATCAAAGGCTTTATCGGACGCTGGGATAGGTCAGTTTTTAACTTTGATGACTGGCTGAGAAACCAGTACGGTGACTATTTTACCGATCATTTTCCAGCTAGATACACAAGAAAATACTGGACGGTGGAATCCCGTGAGCTGGAATCAAAATGGGCGGAAAATAGAATGTATAAGCCGTCCATTGACGAGGTCCTTCGCGGAGCAATGTCTGAGGATACGCCAAATGTGCATTATTCCAAGGAAATGCATTATCCGAAGTTCGGCGGCTTTCAAGCATTCCTGGCACCATTAGCCGAAGAAGCGGATATCCGCTTTTCAATGGAAGTCTGCGAAATCGATCAGAAAAGCAAGACACTGAGCTTTTTGGATCATGAACCAATGGCATATGACAGGCTCATCTCGACAATTCCGCTTACGGAGCTGATCCCGATGCTGAAGAATGTACCCTGGGAAGTGAGGAAGTCTGCCGAAGGGCTGGATTACACATCTGGAATTATGGTTTCGCTGGGATTTAACAGAAAGAATGTCTCACCATCCTTGTGGTTTTATATTTATGATGAAGAGATATATCCCTCAAGGGTCTATTCACCGAGTATCAAGTCGCCGAACAACGTACCGGAAGGCTGCAGTTCTATTCAAGCGGAGATCTATTTTTCAAAGAGGAAGCCCTTGACGGAATTGCCGGGAGTTATCGCCGAAAAAGCAATTGAACAGATGGCGCGGATGGGTCTTTTCAAAGAGAATGAGATTTTGGTTAAAGATGTGCGAGTTGAAAAATATGCTAATGTGATGTTCACGCGGGAAATCTATCATAACCGAAAAATCGTGCGCGACTATTTGGATTCTGTGGGAATCTTATATGCCGGTCGGTTCGGAGAATGGGATTATCTATGGGTAGATCAGAGCCTGCTGAGCGGAAAGCGGGCCGCGGAAAAGCTGGTAGACGATCTTTAAAGACGGATACCCTGCTAAAACAATTATTTAAAGGTTGATTAGGTAGCGGTGAGAGAAAATGAATGTGACTATGAAACAGTTACTGCAGAATTTGCAATTTGATACAAAGAAAGATGGCTGCGCTTGTGCACTGGATGGAAATCAACCAGTAATCATCTATGGTGCAGGCTATTGCGGTGCCTTGTTCTGTGAACTGATGCTGAAAGCTGACATAAGACCGGTCTGCTTTTTCGACTGTAACGAAGCCAAAGCGGGCGCTGAAATGATGGGAACGAAGATATGCCTACCAAAGACCCTGGAAAATTCCGAGCAATACCTTGTTGTCGTCTGCATGTTTCAGAAAGGAATCCTTTTCGATCAAATTAAGGGAATGCTGACAGGTATGGGCTATGCCCATGTCATACACGTTTACGAAATCAGGTATGACAGGAAGTTTTTCAACGGGCAAAATTTAATTATTTCACCCGACTTATTGCTGTTGAGAAAAAACAAGTCCTCTATTGAAAGAGTACACGGTTTGCTCAGTGATGAATTATCCAAGGATACCTACCTGAAATTGATGGAATTTTTGATACAGGATTACGATGCTTCTATACCGTCTCTGCCGATAAGGGAACAGTATTTTGCTTATGACGTATATGAGCGGAAAGATAACGAAGTTTTCGTTGACTGCGGAGCGTTCAAAGGCGAGGTCATGGATATCTTTATAAGCAGAAATCATGCAAAATTCAGAGAATATCTCGCAATCGAACCGGACACAGCGTATGTAAAGATTTTGGAACAAAAGAAGAAAGAATACGGTGACGACCGAATTACGATTCTTCCTGTTGCTGCAAGTGACAGCATCGGTATCGTAAACATCCGAAATTATGCTAATGAGAACTCAGTTGTGGTTGCTGATGGAGAGTCAAGTGTCAATTGCCTACCGCTGGATCATTTGCTTTCGAAAAAAATCCCGACATTGATTAAAATTGATGTGGAAGGGTATGAGCAAAATGTCTTAAACGGAGCTGAAAGCATGATCAAGGCCTATCAACCGGTGCTTGCCGTTGCGATTTATCACAAAGAGCGGGATTTTTGGGAAATCCCGTTGAAGATAAAAGAAAAATATCCGTTTTATTCATTGTTTATCAGAAGCTATATGAATATTCAGGAGACCATTTTGTATGCGGTGCCGCCTAGCAGAAAGGTGAGGATGGTTTTAAATGAAATATCTTGACAAATATGGCGTACGGATGTCCAAAATTGGCTTGGGGACTGGCAGATTCGGAACGCTTGTTGATGAGAGAACATCTTTCGAGATGATTGATCTATTTGTCGCTGGCGGAGGAAATGTCATCGATACGGCAAGAAACTATTATGAATGGGTTGAAAACGGTCGTGGAGCCAGTGAAAAAACAATTGGAAAATGGATGGATTCCAGAGGAACGCGTGACAAAGTATACATTTCCACTAAAGGTGGCGTCAGAAACGAGGGAAGAAAGTTTTTTATCAATCTCAGCAGAGACAACCTGTGCTGCGAGTTCAAAAGCAGTCAGGATGCACTGAGGAGCGAAAAGATCGATATCTATTTGCTGCACCGCGATGAACCTGAACGTCCAGTAGAGGAGATCATGGAAACTCTTCAGCTTATTGCTGAAATCGGAGATGTCAAGGCCATCGGGGTATGCAACTGGAGTGCGCAAAGAATTGCATCTGCCAACACATATGCTGAAAGGCAGGGATACAAGCTGCTTACCATGATCCAGACTTGGTGGTCGATTGCGGCCTATACAGACGAGATGTGGAACGACCCAACAACAACGCATATGGACCAGAAAACTTATGATTATATTAAAAAGAATGATCTTGTTGGGATGGCTTTCACTTCTCAGGCCAAAGGCTTTTTTCAAAAGGCGGCGGCTGTTGGTCTTGACAAGCTGGATGGTTTTCTGAAACAAAGGATTGCGACAGAGAACAATCTAAAGATTCTGGAAGGTATTACCCAGTACTGTAGAGAGCATCATTGTTCACCGACGGCTGTTGTAAACGGGTATATCACATCAAATGACGTTGACGGGATAGCACTTGTCAGTTGCTCAACAATGGAGCAGCTGACGGATATCCTGGAAAACTGCGATATAGAGGTTAAAAAAAGTTTTATACGGCATATTGACAGCCTTCGTTGAGCTTGTGTAAATCAAATTATGTCGTTATCAAGGAGAGTCTTGGCTTTGCTGTATTATGCCAGGATAGTTAGGAGTACATGATGGTTAATAATATCAATTTGTGCGTGAAAGTCCTTGAAGCTGTTCAGACACTTTCTGAAGCGTCGGACTATGTCATGGATCTATGTCGGAATGGCGGCGGCGGCTTTGAAAGTTATACATCACAGATGAGGG
>Ga0209639_1001303_pt1 | contig 25799 bp, 19 predicted proteins | sample EPASupsiteHSE605_FD_187268 | JGI IMG/M metagenome (GOLD analysis project Ga0209639, IMG submission 187268) | Bioremediated contaminated groundwater from EPA Superfund site, New Mexico - Sample HSE6-05 (SPAdes) (version 2) | ecosystem: Environmental > Aquatic > Deep subsurface > Groundwater >...
GAAGAATATCGTCCATAGAGTATTTTCTTTCGATATTCATATCAATCGAGTCGCCATCAAGAGAAGAATCCGATAGTGATGATGGTAAGCCGGTAAAATCGCGAGAAAAAAAATGAAAATTATTCATGAAAAAGAAAAAAAAGGGGCGAACCGGGAATTGAACCCGGGACCTCTTGTACCCAAAACAAGAATCATACCACTAGACTATTCACCCTTCATTTTTAAAATTTGTTACTTTTTTATGTACCCGAGATCTATTTTTTGAAAGAAATTGAAAGGAAATTTCAAAATGAAAGATTACAGAGTTCATTACCAATACAAGTGCAATTCCTTAAAAAATTCGCTGGTAAGTTTAGATGTGGAAAATAAAAACGAACGATATATACTATATGGTTCATCAAACGGAATTATTGCAGTTTTTGATTCTTTTTCTTTAGATTCTGTATTTGAACAAAAATATACAGGATATCCTTCTATAAATGATGTTTCGTGGATGAAATACGATAATGGAATTTTTTCATTTTCTTCTAACACAGGAGATATTTGTTTTGTTTCATCAAGATCGCCAGAAAAAATTCTAAAGCATGTTAAATGTGATTATGTTGTTCATAGCATTGGTTTCAATTATTTGAATCCTGTTTTGATTGCAACCCAGGATAATGGAAGGGCTAGAATTATTGATATTAGGGAGGCAATTAGTTTGCTTTCTATTAATACAAATAGAAATCATTCAGTTATATCAAATAGCTGGTCGACAACTAATGAGAATTTATTAGTGATTGGTGATTCAGCTGGGTTTATGTATCTTTTTGATACTAGAAACCCCAATAAGTATATATATGAATTTGATTGGTGGAAATCTTCACTTGACTCTCCGAATATGAATCAACCTTCAAATGAATCATCCATCATCAATATATTCTTTAATAAGAGTGGAAGGGAGTTGTATTCTGTATCGCAGTATGGTGTTGTTAGGGGGTGGTCACCCGATTCCGGACTGTCAATAATGAAAGAATACAGAACAGAAACGTTGAAGGAAGAAACAAGAATCAAGTGTTCTTTTATTGATGGATATATAGCTTTACCAAAACATAATTCTATTTATTGGCCTGAACTTGATATTACCATAGCAGGCCATCTAAAATCTGTGAGATATATATTGCCGACATATGAAGGGTTTGTATCCCTAGGGAATGACAATATTCTTAACATATGGAATAAATCGGATCAGATTGTTCAACATGAAGATTTTTCTGATTGGAGTGATTAGGGGTTACCAATTATTTTGAAGAAATTGACCTTCTTTGAGATCCCCTTGATGCAGAAGATAAGGGTCTAGATTTGATTGTGCTGTTTAAAACACCAAATAGTTTGTTATTTGAATCAGCCATTTCTTTTCGAATCGACATCCAAAGATTATGATTTGAATTAATCTCATTCATTGATGTTTCAACAGTTACTTGAGTTTCTTTAGAAATTTCAACAAGACTGTTTTGAAGGAAATCAAGAACCTCCTGGTTTTTTTTCCGATCATTATATAGATTATTCTCATTAGATTCCCTCATCAAGGCAAGGTTTTGTTGGTTAATAGATATTTGTGAATCAAGTGTTTCTTTATACTTAGATAGCTCGGTATTCAAAAAAGAATGAAAATAAGAAATGTCATCTCTTTTTGATTGATCTTCTTTCTTTTTTTGAAGATCATCTCTCATTTGCATTATTATTGCTTGTTGGAATGCAATTTTTGTATTAAAATCATCATCATTTTTGTGATAATCTGTTGTTTGTTTGGCAGAAAAGCTCGATATGAGATTTTCATACAGAGAAATCTTTTCTTCTGTTCGTTTTTTCTCTTCCTCAATCAACATAATTTCTCTCTTATTAAGATTCGAAATATTTTCGTGAAGAGATTTTTCATAGAAAAACCTAGAATCAACAGATTTCATTGCTGACTCAACAGATTCAATTTCTTTATGAAACACTTCAGAAAACCTATGAATTCTTTTGATTATTTCTCTCTCAGCTTCTTCGTTATCAGAAAGCCTTAATTCAGGTATCGAGATTAACACTTTCGGATGCGAAATTGCAATTCCAGTTGAAGAATTTGACCTAGAGAGAGTTTTTTGAGATTTAATTGTACCCTTTCCAGTTTTCCCTGAAGATGATGTAATACTATATATCTCTTCTTCCAATTTATCTTTTGATCTAGTTAGTGCGGTAATCTCTGTTTCTAATCTACGTTTAGTTTGATCCCCCTCTCTTATGGTTTGATTAAGTTTTTGATCCAGTGAATGACGTAATTTTGCTGCTTCATGTTCTTCTTGTTCTATTTCTAATTCATGTTTTTGAGAAATTTGTTTAAGATCTCTTATATGCATTTTTGATATCAGTTTCATTTCGTTTTCTTTTTCTGTTAAAGACATTTCCATGCTTTTTTTAATTGCATCAAGAGATTCTTTATATCTAACATCACCATCAATCAGGAAACCTTTCTTTTGTTGTATTTCGGATCTTAACATTTGACACTCATTTTTAGACGAGATTTCATCAAGTTCAATTTGATGATTGATTCCTGATAATACAAGATTATGCTGAGATTCAAGCTTTTTCAATTTTTTGGAATTTTTCAATGATTGCTTTTCTTGAGACCTTTTACATTCGCTCTGATGTGAAGCTCCAATATTCTCCAAACTCTTTTGAAGTAATTCAATCTCATTTCGATATTGCTTTGTATGCTCATCATTTTTTTGAACAAGTCTTTTATAATCATTCTCAAGATTTTCTATCTGAGAAGAAAATTGAGATTCAATTGCCAATATTTGTTGAGAATACTTACCAATAATAGTGTCTGAAACCTGAACCTTGGTTTCTTGAAGCATAATTTTTTGCTTTTCGAGGAGCCGTTGCCTCATTTGAGATGCTGATAGAGATGTGGATAGTGTGGATTTCATCAGTTCATTCTCATTCTGAAGCTTTCTGAGTTGATCAGACAGTTGGTTCCTTTCGGTGATGTGTATGGAGATTTCTTGGTTTAATCGCATATCAAAAGAATTTCTAATTTCTCTTAGGTTGTTCTCAAGTGTTTCTTCAGCTTTTTTTAGTTTCTCCATTTGTGTTACAGTTTTAACTCTGTTCATTTCATTAAGAGAATCAAGCTTTGTCGAAAATATTTTATGCGCATTGCAAATTGCAGTATCAAACAATCTAGTTTTTCTCTCAAGCTCATTTTTAACCCTCTCAACCTCATTTAAGTATTCAGACACAATATTTCCAGGCATATCTATTCTTCTTTGATTAGATATAAAATCTTTTGACGAAGCCAAATATTTTGAAGCCTCTTGGAGAACATCACGTATTTGTTCATTAATCCAATTCTCATTTTCACTATGGAGAAACTGCACTGGCTGCGATAATTGACCAGATATCCTTTGAAAATCATCAGAAATATTGATTATCCTTTTCCGCGCAGGAGAAAGAACATCAACCATTGAAGCAAAACTCTCTATTAACGAATGTAAATATTGTTTTCAAAATTATTTTACAAAATTCTAAATTCGCTGGTGGCACAGGGGACAGAAATCTTGATTCTCCATCTCTGAGATATATGCATATTGATAGCACTGCTTGCATTTCCATATTTGGTCATTGGTAATTGGTTTTCCAGAGGATATTGAATACGGGAAGACTTCTCCACATTTGCATTTGAGAGAAAACTCATTGAGAATCGTCTTGCATTTTCGGCATTTTAAAACGTACTTTTGGGGCGGATCGATTGGTTTATTCTTTAGGAATGTACTAATAGCGATTTTTTCAATTTTTTTCAATCTCTTTTGTGATAGTCTTGATGAAGATTCGAGAAATGTGAAAGCATTTGAAGCTTGCTTATAATATGAGCAGAATATTGCGGAAATTGCAATGAGAGCTGTAGGGATTTCAGGGTTAATGAAAGATCTGAACAGCCTAAATACATTTGATGATGGGTATAGTGCTTCAAGAAACATGTGTTGATAAAAAAATCTATGTGATAACAACAAGAAATGCAATGCAATCGCATTATCCCATGTTCTAGCTGCATTACAGTTTTCATTTTTCGAATACAAAACAGAAGCAAAAACATACAGTTGTTTTGCTTTGAGGTAATTCCTGGTACTAAATGCTTTGTTTGCTTCGTTTTCGATACTAAATGCAGCATCTTGATATGATTTAGATCTCAAGAATAGATCAATGGATCTATAAACGCAACAATGGTCTGAGAGATAATTAGCATATTTCAATATCACTTTCTTGTATACATCTCGGCTAATTCTTTTAGATAATCTAATAGCCATTTTCCATTTATTCATTATTGTTAATGACTCAATAGCATATTCTTCTGATCCATATTTAAGAAATGCAGATACAGCTTTTTCAGACGAACCAAGAGATAAAAAAATCATTCCTATTTCCAAGAGTTGAGCATCTCCTTTGTTTAGTCTTCCCACAAGGTTTTGAATTCCTATAAAATCATCAGATCTTACTAAAGAACTTAGTTCTTCCTTAAAATGGTTTGAATGCTTAAAATACTCTGCGGCAATTTTCCATTTTCCTTGAGAGTACGCACCCAGGCCTAATGCATAGTGGACCATGTCCCTTTCATTGTTTTCAGAATACTCCAAAACCTTTTCCCAAACACCTGCTGATGAATACATGCTTTTTATCAAATCATATCGATTATATTGCCGAAAAATCAATTCTGCTTCGCTGTATTCTTTGTTATACCATTTAATAAAAGCGGATTTAATCTTTGTGTTCTCATTAGAATTCTGAATGATCAAATCAACAAAATCAACTCCATATTGATAATTGGATTCAAAAAATGACTTTTTCGCTAGAGCAAAATCAAATAATTTCAGAGAATACTCTCCAAGCTTTTTCCATATTAATGTATGATTAATCTTTCTTGAGAGCTCTTCAATTTCAGTTCTCAAAGAATCTCTCTCTAAATTTAGCAGAGTAGAAAAATCAACCATTGTTTTGGTTTGATGAACACGAAAAGCAGATGCTGGGGGCTTAAACGGCGAGTCATATATTTCTTTCAAATCAATAGTATATAATAAAAACTCTTTAAACCCACAAATAATTGATGATGATTTAATGGGTTCAATTATGTTTTGTGATTCAAAAATATATGTCATTTTCTGCCCAAGAGCCGCAAAAAGCATCGGAGAATCTGATGACCAAATTCCATAAGTAAAATCTTTACCACTATAGCTGGTTATACCTCCAGTATGTATATCCAAAAATAATAGAAGATTATTCGAATCAATGGCAGAAATTATTGACTGATCATTTGATATAGAAAAAGACACAATCCTCTTGTTTAGACTTACCATTCCAACTTTTTCAAATGTAGGTATAGATAGAAAAAGTATATCACCAATATCATTGATAATATATAATGTTCTCTTATGTAATCTAATACCATGAATATTAATTATAGAATGATGAAAATATGAAACATCATTGATGAAATCCCAAAGATATATCATGTTGTTCGATGAACAGCAAACCATATTATCAAATATTGCGAGATAAATAGAGGCTATCCCTATATCGACAGAGAACTTGGGAACTCCAATCTCATTCACAATCAACAGAGAAGTATTCCTACCATCGGATCTCATTAATGAAATATATTTCTCTGTTGATTCAAGTCCCACCAAATACTGAATGGATTTTACATGTACTTCTGAGTTTTTAATATTATAAAAGATCAAATTTGAAACATTTCCTTGATCAATTGAATAAACAATTGTATCTTGACACATACACGAGAGAGTCTTAGGATAAACAGCTATACAATATATAGAATTCCCTGAAGATACTGCCATATACATATCATTTTTGGAAAATGACATCGATGCTATGGAATTAGAATTACATCTGATAGATGACTGCAATCCTTCTGATCTATTAAAGAACAATATTCTACAACTTCCGCTCTTCTCAACTGTGGAAACAGCACAAATATTTCCTGATGCGCTTAATGATATCGAAGTCACCATTGATTCAATTCTGTAACCAATCTGCCTTTCTCCATTGTAATACAACAATCCATTAGCATATGCAATGACCATCCATTCATTTTGATAATATGCTATTTCCACAATAGGCCCAAATTCACTAGTTTTTGAGATTGGTAACTCAACAAGATCTCCTTTCATTGATATCTCATATTCTAAATCCATATCCGAAACCACAAAAAACACTTTTCTGAGCGGATTCCAATCAACGGATTTAGGCAAAATATCATAGTCTCTGCACCATTTTTGTTCTCCCGATACATCGCCACACAAAAATTTCCCACTTTCATATACGATTAGAATTAATTCACCATTTGATGCAATAATAATACTATTAACAGGTGATTCATGAGCATAGTTTATCATTGATGGAATCCATTTCCCTTCTCTCTCAATCCAAACAATTATCTTTCCATTTTCATCACCAGATATCATTTTATTATATCTCTCATTCCATTTAATACACGTTATTGGTGATTTATGCGCAAAAAGTGTTTGAACACTCAAAAACTTACTATCTTTCTCAATATAAGAAAAAATCTGAATATTACCGCTAAAAAAACCACAAGAAATAAGATTCTTCGACTTGTTCCAAACAATAACATGCAACCTATCAGAAGGAAACACAAAAGTTGCCCTAGTACTAGCCAACAATCCCTTCATGATTTACACAATCTGGGAATGTAAATACAATAACTGACTTTACTTTGATTTATTTAATCCGTTTGTTTTCAAAATTTAATATTTAACCTTATCAAAACCTGCAAATTTTTAAGACCATGTTTCGGTTGGACAGAAAAACCTCAACTGAGTTTTTGGCCATTTTTCAATGTTGGTATTTCTTCCTTTATTAACTATTTCGGCATACGAATTTCCCGCATTTCGTGATCCAACAGGCTACAGACACTCATTAATTAAGGCTTTATGGGGAATGACAAAAATTGATCCTCTTGCTTCAGTACAGGCATTGATTGATTTATTGCATAAAGTGCCAGGTATGCCAAATATTGAACTCCCCAAAATGAAGCATACTGTGTTTCCAAGTAATGTTACTAGTATTGTTGAAACAGTATTAGGTTCTCTTGATGGGAAACTTGATATTACTTCTTATGCGAATGATTTAATTGATTATCAATTTAACCTTACAGGCAATGTTACTATTGAACCCAAATTAAATACATCTGTAGTTAATCAGACAAAGATTCAAGAAGATTTCGTTGAGGAGATAGTAGGAACGACAATCGAACCAATGGAATCAATGTTAGGAATGGGGTTGTCTTTTGGTATGCTCCTTTTCATATTATTATTCTTTACAATTTTGGCCATCTTTTACTATTTATGCCATTGCTTTTTCTGTTTTTGCTGTTGCTGTTGCTGCAAGCATTCCAAACCAGGCCCATGTTCTAAGATTAATTTCTACGTGGGATTTACTTTAATGGTATTATCTGGAGTATGCGTTATTATGACTCTTTCAAGCATTCCTTCCATATTAAATGAGGTAACTCATGTTGTAGATATAGCTGTTGCAGGAGGTTCGAGTGTTTCTCAATCAGCTGATAGGTTTATTAATTCAATTACCCAAGAATATAACTCAAGAACCCAGATTGTAGACAACATTAATGCCACCGTTTTTTCAATGATTGATTGGATTATTCAAACTCTCGAAACAAAGGTTAATCTCACATACGATTCAATTTTTGAAAATTCATCAACAAGTATTTTCAAGCTTTTTGAAGCAGGAGAACCAATGAATGTATCTATTGAATCTTTATTGGCTGCTATGCAAGAAGATGCTGATGATTTCGAGACACAATGTAATGCATATAAGGTTTTCAATCCATCTCTCCAATGTGGTTCTCATGATGTTCCAAAATTCAATTTCGATTTATCAGATATGAAGAAACAATTGGGAGATCCTATTGACATGGTAAGAGATCTAATTCAGAACCAATCTTCAAGCATTACTGATATGGCTAATGGGTATCTCGAAAAAATGACCAATTTTACTCGTGACAACAAAATTGATAATATGACTCAAATTAAATCTTTCCAAAACAGTATGTCAAAGTATAAAAATCAGTCATCAATAAACGAATCAATGCCATCGTTAGTTCAGCAATCCGAAAAGATTAATTCAATGATTGATCAATATGGTTTATATGCTCAACTTGGGATTATTTTCTTAGGTCTCGTTATTATAGTTACCGCACTCATCTTTACATGCGCATTTCATGGCCATGGATGCTGTGCTGGTTTTATTGCATCAACCGCCGAGTGCTGCCCATTAGTTGGAACGATAATATTTTTCGGTTTGGGAGCAGCATCTCTATTATTGTCCATCATATTTTACCTATATACTACATCAGTTTTTCCTGTTGTTGACACAGCTATTGATACCTCTTTAGGTATAGTAAAGAACCGAGAAATTGTTATATCATCAATTAACCTCACCAAATTAATTGAAAAACAAAAAATGGAGAACTATACAAAAGGTCTATCTCTTCAAACAAACCCACTGGTATTTAAGATTCCTCAAAAGTACTCAATATTCAATGATCTATTAACCAGTGCATCTACAACAGGGCTTGATACTGTGTTTAAGTTTGACCAAATACTGAACTTTTCACAATTTGGGGATTTAGTTCAAAATATCTTTACACAAGTTGATAAGTATTTGGAAAACATGCCAGACATTGAAATTATTAATTCTTCAATCACAATGGCCAAGGAAATGCTATTTGGAAAGAATCAAACTCTAGGTGGAAATTTGTCATATTATTATGATTATGAAACGGCTCTAAATGAAATAGAACAAAATATCACTTCCTCATGTACAGTTAATTTCGGATCAGGGGACACCGATGTCTGTCCAAACACCCGAATTGCATTTGCATATTTGAGATCAAATATCAGCAACATTACAGTACCTACATTTTCTAGACTTCACAATGTTGTCGATAGAGAAATTGTTCAAATGTTGGATAACATTGAAAATGTTATATACAAGCCCGTATATGGTTACATATCAGAGATAATTGGGAATGTATCCAGTTTATTTGGGGTTCTATCCACAATTCCAAATCACATAAATCAAATTCAGATCGGACCAATTTCTGGATTATATTCAGCCTTTTCAAACACATTATTTGCTGATTTGGGTTCCATTACTTTCTATTTATCTCTTGGTGCTCATTTCTTTATTATTGGCTCTTTCCTTGTGGTTAACACTCTATGCTGGAGAAGGAGGGGAATGGGAAATGGAAAAGACGATAGCGATGACGATTATACATCAACATACGAATCCAAACAGTATTCATCAGAGACATCCAGTTCAAGCCACAAGCACAGATCTAAAAAAAGCGGGAAAAAAGAAAAATCCGAGACTAAAACCGAGGCCAAATCACGCAGAAATAAATCTGACAGTTCAGACAGCGAAGTTTCCTCAGATTCCGAAGCGCAGTATGTTAAAACATCGAATAGAGTGATGGCTAGTCAAGCTCCACAACAACAGACCCAATATTGGGGAATTTAACTTATTTGTCTCATTAAAAAGGCTTCACCTTCTTTTATTATGGATAGTGAAAATTTTCTTCTTGATTGGCTCAATTTTTACATCATTGAGGGTGAAAAAGTTGTTGATCTTAAGTCAATAACCAATTCGAAGAAATTTCAAGAGGCTTTTTCTACTCTTGTTCGTCCTGAGTTTTTATTATTAGATAATCGGACAAATAGGTTTTATTTTTATTCGATAACTTCATCAATAAGTTATAAACAAGGAAAAAATGAAATTCCGCTAATGTTTATAAGAGAGAATCCAACAGATAGTTTAATCATGAAAGCTCTGGCAGGTTTATATTTAGTGTCGGGTGATGCTTCCATCGAAAATGCAAAAAATGAGGGATTCTGGGCAGCGTTAGAATACAATTGTAAAAATTTCAACATAAAATCGAATGAATTTGTGGAAAACTCTAGAGAAAAATATCTGGAGATGCTAAATCAATATGTGTATGATTCATCTGTACAAAATCAAGGGAAAGAAAACGAGAAACATGAAAAGCTTAAGCGAAAAGTAACTGAACAAACAGCATCAATAAACAAGCTTAAGAAAAAAATGCACAAATACTTAATTGCTGACGAAAATACGAAAAAGGAGAAATCACTTGTTACAATACATGATGAATCTGAAGACATAATAAATGAACGAATTAGCCGAACAAAAATAGAAATCGAATCACTAACAACACAAGTCGGAGAAATTGAATCAGAAATCAGAAGAATCAGTGCAGGACCAAATTATCCCACAATACTGTCAATGTGGAAAGGTGATTTGAATTCAATGATGAATATTATTAATGAAGAAATAGTACGATTGGAACAACATTATGATTTTGGAACCAATGTTTTAAGCACTATAAAGGATCTCACAATGGATAAAATCCATGCATAGATAAATCATTATGTGGTCTGCTTTCATACACTTTCGAAAGTTTGAATGATATGTTTTCTTCCTCGCAAATCTGAGTTTTTCTCTTCCAACATATAATAAAAGCTCTAATAATGATGAACAGAGGAACAGAGCATGCACCTGCTGCAATAATATATACAATATCTGAACCATTGTTCACATAATAAAATGGAATTCCCGGCAGATTCCAATCATTAGAATCATCAGAAACACGCAATTCAATTCTTCCCGGATTTGATGAGGGATTTAAACATTGTATTGTTGTTTCATTTAGTAAATTACCTGATACTATTAAATCTCCGAATCTGCAATATGGAGATTTCACATTTGTAATATTACTTAAAATAATGCTAATCAAATTCCCCCCAGAAATTGAACTCTGGTTAGGAAATGAATAGATTGGCAATGGAAAGCGAGGGAAACATTTTAAAAAACCATCTCCAATATATCCAGGTATACACTTGCACACATTCTTAGCCACACACTGCCCATTTAAATGACATTTGTTAATGCAATTAAAACAACCTTCTAAAGAATCCGGGTCACCAAAAGGAAACCCTTCTGCACAACGACATACGCTATTCGAATCTAAATACGAATTCGGCCCAGGACAAACTGAATCTATCGAAACACCAAAAACTTGAAGAAAAAATATCATTTTATACTTTCATTCACATGTCAATATATAAGTGGCGAGTCCTCATCTGTTTTTGTTGTGATATATACAACACCTGGGTTATTTTCTTCATAGCTCTCATATGAATCAGATCCTTCATTGTTTTGATTATCATTAGATTGTCTGATTAAGAACACACCTACAGAGAGAACTAAAAGGACAACTAATCCAATTCCTGTTGCTAATCCAATTAATTCCCCTGGTTTAAGGTTATTTTGTTCTGTTATTGAATCAAATGATTCTATCATGAAAAACACGTAGGTGGGCGAAAAAGAATATACTGGGATATGTATAACAATTTGAAAGACTTGTTCATAAGATATCAGTGACTCCGACATAGTATATAAATCAGATACAACCACATCTTTGATTACCATTTCTGAAAGGGTTGTTCCAATGAATGACGGGACAAGTGTTTGTTCATATGTAATTGAGACAGTATCTGTTATTGTTTGAGTGATAGAAGAAACCAGAATAACAGAGTAGGTTGCTGAATAGCTGGGGATCAGTTTTTCATTATTTTTTAGTGTTCTTGTGGGCGTTGGCTCCAGAACAACTCCACATGTTATCTTGTTTTGAACCAATGTATATAATTCTGTTCCAGTTTCAAACCATTGATCTTTTTCAATTCTACCACTTGTTGTAGTTCCATCATGCAGTATATATGATTTTGAGACAGATAATTGGCCTTTTTCGGCGTTAAATAATACTCCGCTATTCCAGAAAAATATACTGCTGATTATTTTAAGCGATGGACTGTTTCCTTGGCTACCAAAAGCGGTAATTATCAATGATCCCTCTTTTGGGCATATATTATGCAAGAAATTCATAGAAGAAACTTGCAAATCTGATGATTGCGACATTAATACTGTTGTTTGATCTGATGAACAATTATGGAAGCTTGAAAAAACGAAAAATGAAGGTGAAGCCGAGTTCAATAGTATTCCCGAGCCAATTCTAGCTAGATTGGAAGAGAAATTACACATTTTGTTTGAAATATCCCCTGATTGCTGGACTACCGGGAAATAAGAATATTTGGCATAGCCACAAATTGATATGGTAGAATGCAGGATATAATTCTTGTTCCTACTACCAGTATTAACATATGCGAATTGCCCATTTTTTTGAAATCCGGCAACACATTTGCTTGCGCACACTTTATCAAAAATGATTTGACCTGCTTCATTGCAGAGGAAAAACACAGCTCCTCCATCATCAGTCGTTTCAATAAATTCAAAAATACATGCTTCAAATAGGACATCTGTTTTGATTTCTTTAAAATAGGCATAGCCACCAGCCCCTATATATATACCTCTACTCGAAAACATACAATCTAGAACATAATACGCAGAATCTACACCAATAACCCTCCCTTCATTACAATCAGATGCATTGACATCATATCCATAATAATCCTTAAACCAATTCTGAAGCTGAGAACCAAAAACTAGCAGAATAAAAAACATTGGAAAAATATAATAATTTTCTCTCAAAAACTCAAAATATTTTTATCAATTTTTATTTAATAAAAACCGATTATTCTACGATTAAATTGGTTGTTCGACATTTTTGTAGATGGAAAGAACTAAACCTGAAGTTTTGCTTATGGTACAAATGTCTTCAGGGTGCGATAATGCATGCTGTGAAAATAAATATTGTTGTAATAATCCACAATTTAGTTTCAAAAAACTTTCTACCAGTGAGATTAAGGAGATAATTGATAATTCGAAAGAAAGCATTATTTGTAAATCTCATTCACCATTACTAACAAATAGTAGTGTATTGGAGAGAGTTTCTAGATCCGCATTAATATTTAAGGAATTTGTTGTAAAGGGATCCTTAACAGATTATGATATCAAATATCTTAACTTAGTTTTTGACCAGCTCGAGTGTTATTCACATATTCTTATGTCAAGTGATCATACAATTTCCAAATCTGATCTGTTTATTGATGATAATCTTTTTGACACATTCATTATTGCTCTAAATAATTCTCCATCAGTGTTTGCACTTTTCCAAGGAAAAATATGCGCTTTAGTTGATAGGGTTACCGCTATTAAAGACAACTCTTTGATGAGATTGAGGGCAATTCTGATTAGTTTTTTATTCCATCCATTTATAAAAGATCGAGTAATTAGATTATTAAATGCACTTTGCCAGTTTGGTTTTGTAATGCATAGCACATTAATAAACTTTTTATCTAATTCCCCAAAAATTCTCAAAACAATATTGGTTTCCGCAAACGAATGTATTTCTCATTATTTAAATAGTAACAAAAAGGAACATCCACACTCTTCACAAATGCATATATTTGCTTCTTTTATGAGTTTGCTATTTTATGCAAACCAGATTTCTGAATACCCCATTCCTTCAAATTTATTCTATAATGGTGATTTTTCGTTAAGGGTAATTTCTTCATGTGAGTTTGAACTATTTAAAGAACCCAAGTTTTCATATATTGATCTTCCTTCAATTCTTACAATTGAGATTAAAGAACAAATCTTAGGTGAGGAGTTCGATTATTTATCATCAATTAATAATAATAAAACCCTTGATATTGAAGTCAGTAGAGATAGAATTATCAATGATTCTTTGAAGTTGTTTTCTCGATTAACAGCAAAAGATTTAAAGTTAAGGCTTAATGTTAATTTTGTAAATGAACCAGCTCAAGATGACGGTGGTGTTTCAAGAGAATACCTCAATTTATTAGTTAACTCCCTCATTAACTCTGAACCTTCATGTTTTGTTCAATTGAATGATGGACTTCACTGGTTCAGAACAAAAAATTACCCTCCAAAAGATCTTTATTTCTTTTTTGGCACATTATTAGGTGTATCAGTAGTTAACTCAATCATGGTTCCAATTAGATTCCCATTGGTTCTTTATAAAAAGCTTCAAGGACTCAAATTGAGCCTCGCTGATTTAAGCGAGTTAAACCCTCAAATGGCATCTTCATTATCTGATTTAAGGCATCAGGCAAAGAACGGAAATGATATATCAGAAGTGGGATTATTTATGGTTACGACAGAAGATGAGTATCAAACTGTAGAGCTAGTTCCAAATGGTATGAATATTCCAGTTACTCATCAAAATTTTGAACTTTATCTCGAAAAGTTGATTGATTACCACATTAATGTTTCTGTAAAGGAACAGTTCGACTCATTTAAAGATGGTTTTTTCCTTGCTTGTCAAACCCCTGTAATGCAAATGTTTAATTATGATGAACTTGACGTTATTGTATCTGGTACCGTTGTCTTTGATTGGGAAATCTTTCAAAAGAAAGCACTCTATATAGGATATGACTCTAAATCGAAATCGGTTGAATTAATGTGGTCAATTTTCAATGAGTTCAATGAAGACAAAAAGAAAAAATTCCTTAGATTTATCACAGGAAGTGATAGAGCTCCAATAGGCGGCCTTGGAAGCGTGTCTATCACTATTCAGAGGAGCGGAGACATAAAACTATTACCAACAGCACATACTTGTAGGAATATTTTAGTTCTTCCAGATTATAATGTAAGAGAAAAGATGGAGTGGGCATTACTTACCTGTACGGAGCATACAGAAGGCCTCTTTTTGGTTTAGTCATAGTCTTCCTCATTACTGAAATCAATTTCTTCATGACTTACAAAATCATCCAACCCCTCAATTGGGTTATTAGTTCTCTCGTTTTGATTATCATTGGATACATTTTCATTATATGTGAAAATATTTTCTTGATAGATGGAAAACTTATTCAAATTAATTCGTTCATCATTACAAGGAGGTGTGATACTTATATCTTCTTCTGAAATTGATGGAGAGCCACTTTGTTTTGGTTGTGTATCAAAATTCTCAACATGATCAAGCACAACGGGTTCAAAATCTACTTGATTTCCAGTACTCTGAAATCGGGATTTATCTTTTAGCAAATTACAATATGTTTCGGTATTATATCTCCCAGTGGTTCTCGGAGGAACCCATCCAGCCTCTTTTGCTTTAATCTTCCAGTCAATTTTTTCTCCAGGTTTTAACCACCCATGTTTTATTGCTTCTGAGATAATATCAATTGGTTCATCATCTTCACTATAATAATCATAGTCGCTATACGCTTCAAAAACCTCTTCCTCTTCGAGTTGCTTTTCTATTTCGTTTTTTTTTGGCTCAACTATTGTTGAAATTGGAAGAGGGACTTTGCAAAATTGATCTGAATATGGATCAAGAATTGGCTGATGTATCAATTCACCAAGAGCAATTGTTACATGAATTGATCCAACTATCATTTCGGTTAATATATCTTTAATTTCGCAAGGCTCATTTTTAAAAATGAAAGTTAATGGTTTTTCTTGATACATTTCTGTTGATTTTTTTACCATGGGGAGTAATGATACCCCGATCAGCTTTGAATTTTTCCCAATTTTGGAATAAAGCTCAATTACTGGAATAAATGATCCTAGTTGAAACCCAGGAAACCCAGAGAAATCTAAGGTGTACCCAACGTTGAATAAAACCTCTGATGAAGAACACCATACAGAATTAGACAATATTGGTTTGATTTTAGGATGAGTTCTAATCAACAAATATAAAGATTGTTGCTGCGATGAGGAAAGGTTTTTAATCTTCGAGATACAAATATAGAAATGGGTAAATGGAGGGATGGGATTGCTCATAATTGGTGCAATCGATACATCAATCTTATTTGATGTCGGTTTTGGAATGGATTTCCTGGGTTCTTGAGCAAAAGAGTCCTCCTGATTCATATTTATATTGTACGTTTAAAATTATTCGAATCAACAAGCTCAATTTTCAACAATTCCGCGAAAACACCTTGTTTTTCCAGATCTAATTGCCTAATAGCAGGATCAAGTATTGATATTTCTTTTTTTAAGTCTTGGTTAATCTTTTGTTGATTCATGATCGCCTTTTCTAAAACAAACACACGAGAAACAAGTTCACTATTTGTCATTGACTCGAGATTTTCACGTGAAATATATGAAATTATCCTATTTTGATAAGGAATATTATTGTTTTCTCTGAGTATCGAACTATTCTCAATCAAGCAATCACAATTCTCAGAAATTACCTTTTGATAAAGAATTTGTACTTTTTCTAATATACATTGATTTAATACATCAAGTTGGCCCTTGGTTAGTTCTTTCATCAGATGACTATCAAGCTCATCATTTTTCATGATTTTTAATCGTTTTCCCCCACTTAAGTATCTAGAATAATCTTATATATAACACTTTATTATAGTATCCTTCTGGGTTTCAGACCCAAAAGTATTACTTGTATCAACGAACCCACTAAACTCTGGAGTGGATGAAACATCCATATTGAATAGGGTTGGGTGCCAATCGTAATCATCATTTTCTCCCTCATTGATAGGAAGTGATTCAAGAATAGATTTAATTTTTCCATAATTAGGTGTTTCAGAGAATGACATATTACTTATGTTTTCCCATATGAGTTGCATCTGAGAAGCATATTCTGACACCAATGATTCAAAATTAATCCTCCTTTTAGAATGTAGCATTTCCGAATTATCATTAATGCTTTTCCAGGGCAATGAACCTGTAAGTATATCTATAAACAAATAAAACCAAGATATTATGTCATCTCTCCGTGATAGATCCTGGTTCATATGAGCATTTGGGGAAGCATACACTGTTGTTCCTCTGAACCCAGGATGAGGTTTCGGAGAATGATGGGAATTAGTTGTTTCATCTATATAAACTTTTGAAAGACCAAAGTCAATTATGGCAATTGGATGCTGGCGAGAATGACGTAAAAGAACATTCTGTGGTTTGATATCCCTATGTACAATTCCATTTTCATGGATGTTTTGGAGTGCCTCTAAAACATGAACAGACACTTTAATTGCACATTTCTTGCTAAATCTTTTTGATGAAAGACTATTTAAAATTGATGAAAGAGAAGGGCCCATTAGTTCAATTGCCATCCATGATAGAGATAAAGTTCTACCAAATCCAAAAAATCTTGGGATAAAACTGCAGCATTGAAGTTTTTGATAGATAATTGATTCAAATTCAAGGGTTTTTCTCTTGGAATTCAAATCCTCAATCTTTAATGCATAAATCAGACCATTATTCACATTTCTAACAATAAATATCTGTCCAAATCCACCTTGTCCTATTTTTTGCCCAACCTCAAATGGACCAATACGAATTCCTGTTGCCATTTCACTATATGATATTTGATTTTATACAGCAAAATCCTCTATCGGCGGCCACAACTAATCTCAAAATTGAGAAAACTGATCGCACTTTCAATTGATTGGTATTAAATCAATAATTGAAAACAGAACTATCGAAAAATAGATTTTAGCCTGTAGGCCTTAGGAGCATTCAGTTTTCCCCGTTTTAAAAGTGGCCATTTGCAAAACGATCATTAAATAGGATTATCCATTTAAATGTAATTAATGGGAGTTCTACACAATATCTGAGCGATCTTCATTATTCAAAACATCCTTTCATAATAATCATCCCTTCATCGACATTTATTCTCCGTTTGCTTCATTATTGTTTTCCAACAAAATCGTTCAATAATTTCTCATAATTGCCAATAATTTAAGAATAGCCGATTATTTTAATGAGAGGGATTCAAAAGTGATTTTATGATTTTATTGTTTCAATTTTGTATTTGAAAATTGACTATTAATTGAAATAAGTGGTTGACAAAAATATATTTAACATGTGGTAATTTTTGGGTAAATTAAAAATATATTAGATGACTTTTCTATTTTTGCTTTTCATTCGAGCCCGTTCCGAAGAGAATGTTTTTCAAAATGGCTTGTTTGAGGATTTCATTCATATTTCGGAAGAAACAAATGTTGAGATTGAAGGGGAGTTTAATAATGAGAAGAGAACCAATTTTTCTTATAGGTCGAAAGTTGTTATTACTAATTCTATGTTTAATTCATCATTTGCTTTTGGATCTTCAATGGAATTTGGGTCAGGAGGAGCAATATATGCTACAATGTGTGACGTTCATATTAGTAATACTAGTTATTCGAATTGCGTTTCGATGATAGGCGGGGCTGTTTCTGTTGTTTCTTCCTTCCTTACAACAACGGGCTCGCAGTTTATTAAATGTTCAGCATACCATCTAGCAGGAGCTTTGTTTTTTTCATCATATAATTCCGGCGAACATGTTTATGTTTCAGCATATATTTATAACACAAGTTTTTTGCAGTGTAAATCTCATGGACAAAGTGGTGCTATTCATTTTTCCAACTGTTCAGAAGCGATTCTTATTAATTGCTATGCGAAGAATTGTTCGAGTTTTGGATCTAGTGGTGCAATATCATTCGTTCAATCAGTAGCATTTTTGGATAGTTGCGAATTTATGTATAATACCAGAGATCCATATTTAGGACGGATTAATAATCAAAATCAGTCATTGGTTTTGAATAGAAAGGGCGCGGGTGCAATCACTGTGACTCATTTGTTTGAGACAAGCGAAACAAGAATGGTTACAATGAATTGCAGTTTTAATTGCAATCAGGTTAATCATATATATTTACAAAATGAGATTTTTTATCATGATATTGCTTTCAATGGAAATTCATCACTTGTCTGGCAAAGTTATAGTGATTCATTTCAACTAAAAAAGAATATGTCTATTGGAGGACTTGATAGTATAACTTATCTCCTGGAAGGAACCCACTTTTATGACCAAAATTTGTGCTTTGATGCCCCTAATCAAATTTCTCTAAGTCCAGTTTCTGAAATTTCTGAAGAAGTCTTGCCCACAGATACACAAGAATTAGACCCAACTCCAATGAACACAATAGTATACCAAGATCAAACCCCCAATCCTAGTTTCAATTTTACTTATTTTGCCACACGGAATATTCCTACAGTTATTATCCCAACCCGAATATCTGTGGGACCAACAATTAGTAATACTCTCTCAAATACCCAAATTGAAACCCCATTCGTTACACCTGAATACACACCCGAGTTCACACCTGAATACACACCAATAATCACACCCGAATACACACCCGCAATCACACCCGAGATAACTCTTGATCAAACACTTCTTGAAACACCATTTTCATCTCCAGAGATCACCCTTGATCAAACACTTCTTGAAACACCAGCTTCAACACCAGAAACCACCCTTGATCAAACACCAAAAAAATCACCTGTCTCAACTCCAGAGACAACACCAGAGAGTTCAGCAGAGATACCTCGAACACCAATAATATCCCCAGAGGCTACTCTCGATTATACTATTCCTGAAACACCTCTTGAAACACCTGTTTCAACACAAGAAACCACTCTTGATCAAACACTTCTTGAAACACCCGAATACACGCCAATAATCACACCCGAATACACACCAATAATCACACCCGAATACACACCAATAATCACACCCGAATACACACCAATAATCACACCCGAATACACACCAATAATCACACCCGAATACACACCAATAATCACACCTGAATACACACCAGAATTCACCCCAATCAACACCCAAGAGTTTACTCCTGAAAGTACTTTTGACAGAACTCTAGATATAACTCCAATTATTACATTACCATATACCCCTGGTGTTTCTCCAAAATCAACTCCATTTTATACCCCATTCAATACTCGTCATCCCACTATTCAAAGAACCCCTAGTTTATCGGCCAAACAAGGAGAATCATTAATAACATTGACATCGGTTTCATTTGAAGAATCATTGGTATATAAAGGGACCATAACTACAAATACTCAAATTACTACCTTATCCGAATCACAAGTTTTAACCAACTCAATTGTTCAACAATCAACAATCAGTAATGGGACACATATCATTGTTGATGTAATCACCGAACTTTATTCCAAAGTTGATGTTGCAGTTAATACCATTATTTATATGATCCCAATATATGAAACAACACTCATTCCAAGAATATTTGTTCAGTATTCATATCTTGAAGAATCAGGTTCAAATGGAGATTTAAGTGCAGGATCACTCATCGGTCTTGTTACAGGTGCCGGGCTAATGCTTATTTTGATTGGAGCTTTAGGTGTCTATTTTTATAGACAGTCTAAGGATGATAGCTCAGGTGAAACATCTGAAGAGAGCATGAGTGACAGATCCGATAATCTCACTGTTACCACTGCAACAGACAACACTCAACAAATGACATTTACCCAAACACTTACTGAGATTCATGATGCAGATGATCAGTGGATAATGGGAGATGATTTCAGTGGGAAACTATTCTAAAATTATCTTTAGCTATTTTATTAAAATTATGCTTTTTTCATTCCAAATTGAAACGCGTCAAGCATATCACTTCGCATATGCAATACAGAAAGAGCTGGGCCCATAGAAATCCGGAAAACAGGAGGCGGATTCATTAATCTGGAGCCCAAAACACTCACGAGTTCCCTTTGATGGGGTCGATATGAAATTGCTGCAGAATGCTCTCTTGGAAGCATAAATAGCCCAATCTTATTGACAGATCCATCACTCAGAGACATGCTTTTCATATCTGGTCTAACATGAAATGCAAACCACCACTTTCGCTGAATATCAAAAGCAAATATATGCATATACTGAGAATCCGCCTCTCCGCCTATTAGGAAGAGATACTCATCTATTGAAACCAGGGACGAGCGTGTTAGTTCTCGAGCAGGTTCAGTACCAGTGCATTCAATATTAGTAAATTCACCAGAACTAGGATCAAACTCAAGTAGTCCATGCCCTTTACACGAGCCAAAGACAAAATACCTCCCATTATGTTGACAAAAAGCAGCAGCCACTCTTCCAGTATGACCCCTTTCGAAACGATGCCACCCAAGGGAACTGGGATGCAAAACATGGATTCCACCACGAGGAGAGCCATCATATCCAGACCAAATATATATAGAGTTGTCTGAAGACACAAAAACTACAGGCGATGTTCGTGGAGAAGGAACTGGCCCTTCAGTATTGACAAAGGTTACCTCACCTGTATCTATATCGATAAAATGCAAATCAGAATACAGGTTATGATCAAAGCATCCACCAAATACAACCATTTTTCTCCCCATTAGTGCTGATGATGCGAGTTGACGTGGACTTGTTGCACATTTATTTATACATTGCCATGTATTGCTTAAAAAGCTGTAGCTCCAAACATCGTTCAGACACACACCATTTGGATCGACTCCATATGCAATCACAAGTTTATCCATTTCAGGATCATAAACATGGCATTGTCCCATTCTTGTAGTAGGACATATTGAATCAGGAAAAGACATCGACCAAACCCCGTGATACGCTGTTTTTAATAATGGAGAACTCTGATCATGCAGTTCTTGGCCAATCCTATAATGACTTGTCTTTGAACCCCTATCAATAGACACAGGTGTATATGTAAAAGAGTCGAAAACTTTCATTGGCTGCATTCTTGTGGTACTTTCTTCATTACCCATTTGTAAAGATGAATCAGACAATTGTGTCTCATAGTCCAAAGGCCTCATTTAGTTGTCTGGATCATATAAAGTCATGTTTTGGTTGTATTTGTCCGTGTTTTTATCCGAATGTCTTTGGTTCTCAGGCCTACAAAGCATTGGATCTCGGTCCTCAAAAGGAGGATCGCAAAACACTAGTTTTGGATCTCGATGAGACATTAGTTCATTCTAGCGTATTTCCTACGAATTTTCACGATTTTCAAATTGAGGTTTCGTCTGGTGGGCAATCTTTCACTTTTTACGTGCACAAGAGGCCAGATCTCGATGCGTTTTTAAAATTAGTTTCTGATATATATGAAGTTGTGATATTCACAGCATCTTTGGAGTCGTACGCTAACCCAGTGATTGATTTAATTGCGCCATGGATTCCATTGACTCATAGGTTTTTCCGAAAGCACTGTATTTCATACAATGGTTTTTTCGTCAAGGATGTATCTAGACTAAATAGACCGATCTCTTCCATACTCATATGTGACAATGCCCCAATATCCTATGTGCTGAACAGGAAAAACGGTATAGAAGTCAAGTCTTTCATGGGAGAAAAAGATGATAAAGAGCTATTGTCTGTTCTATATCCGCTGCTTAAAAAGCTGGTTGAAGTACCTGATGTTACCCAAGTTTACCTGAAGCAAAAATCTCAATAGACAATTTTTCATGGAAGAGATACGAGATATATACTATCTTGGGAACGTTGAAGAGTGCATCAATAGTAACCCCGACGACAAATTATTTATTGGATTCCGAAATGTAGTTCCAGATCCCAGTATTCGTTTCAACCGAGCAAATAACGAGAAATTCCAAAGGCAACAGGCTATTATCGATAAATTGGCCATTTATGGTATTAATAAGTATGATGTGATGAGAGCTTTCGATCAAGGATGCTATTCTGAGGATGATGTTAAATACTATCTTAATATTGAGTAAAAATTGGTTTTAATAAACAGAGTAGAGTTTTCCGTCAAATGAAGGCGGTGCTGCAAGGTGTCCATGATAAGATTTGGGTGGATGGCCTGGAACAGAATCATCGGATTTTGGAGGAGAAATTGGAAGGGGTTCTGTGTTATCAACATCTTCTACAGGGATTTGATCAGGAGAAACAATCGGTGGCGATGCTTTTTTGGAAGTTTCTTTATTTTTTAGCGCTCCTTCTTTCAGAAGTTGCTTATATCGATACCTACACTGAACATCACTCCTAGAGCCTATTTTTGTAGCTATCTGCGTCCAGGCTTTATCGCCATGAAGCTTAACAAGACTGATTAGTGCATCATCTTCATTTTTCATCCAATGGGTTTTTGAAATTTTAGGATCTAGACCTCGATACCATCTCTGTGAACACTGAGATCTGGTTCTTCCATTGCCAACAAAGCATGAAATTGATGTCCAGTTCTCAATACCATGTCTATAAATACCAGCCAGCAGTCTTTGATCCTCATATTGAGTCCAGGCTCGAGATTTTTTCCGAAAGTTCGAATCTTCATCAGAACCACCTTCGGGTGATGGAATAGGATCTGAACTAGTATCGATAATGGATTGAAGCCTATCTATAGGAGCAGAAGTTCCAAAAGCTTTAGAAAACAGCTGACATGCAACGTCATATTGAATCTGCTTCCGGATAAATTGAGTAATAATAACAACCATATTGGAAAACGAGTCAGAGTATGAATTCATAGTTTTTTCAGGAATAAACGATATTGCCAGGTCTATAAACGCGCGCGCAGTCAACTCATTCATCATGAAGATTTTAAATAATCATATTTAGGGATTTTTTATCTAATATTCCAAATCATGGATGATTCATTGTGTTCAATAATTTTTTCATTTTATCATAAATATCGTCAACTACTGGATATGAGCCAATTACGCCAAGTAAAACCAGTTTAAAACATATAGTGCATCATAAATATTGTATTTATTGATCTTTCTTAAGCACCAATTATCGAATTTCGATTATTCTTCACATATGATGATAAATACATTTTATAAATAATATTCCAAATAAAAATCATGCTATTTCAAAACAGAACCCATTACTTGCAGATAATATTACAAAAAATATATGATATGGATTTTCATCGTGAAAGATTGGAGAGAAGAAAAATTTATTTATCAAATATACCATTAAATACAAGGAAAATGTTGAAAAATATGTATTAATATATATATCACATGGTCAGTCATGATTCATAAATTTTGAGCTTAAAAGTAAAGAGTTAAAGACTTATTAAGCTTTCTTGAAAAATAGTAATTAAGACAGAACCGCTCTTCACGAAGCATCGTTTAAAGGATACTCTGAAGTTGTAAATTTTTATTAATACATAATGGTATTGATATTAATGCTCGAGATTCCATTGTTTTTAATTTATTGAAGCATTTTTAATCATTGTTTGAATACTCCCCTACATCTTGCAGAAAATATAACCACCCCTCAATTATTTCATATCTTGCATATATGAATGGTATTGATTTTAACTTGAAAAACAAGTCAAATTTTTCTCCAGTTCATGAAGCAGCTTTTCATGGAAGCCTTGAATCGATCAAAATCCTCTCAGCAAAGCCTGGGTTAAACATTAATCAAAGAAAACATTCAAATTATTAAGTTTTCATAATGGTTTTAGAACACCACTCAAATGTGCAGTACTGAATGGCCATTTATGTATTGTTTAGAATCTTCACTCCATTCCTTCAGTTGATATTGAACTAACGCAAAGTCGTTAGAGAATCAAATTGCGAAGCCAGAACATTGAAAGCTTCAAGAAAACAGAGATTCCAAGAAATGATCAATCATTTGATGATATTTCTTCAGTATTGGAGAGTGTTCTTTTTTTAGAAGATGATCACTTGGAAGTATCTATCTTTATTGAAAATTTGGTCTTCTTTGAGAGATTAATATCATTTGATAGTCATAGAGATAAGCTAATGGATATTTCATTTTCATTTATCAGAAGCAATGATTTTATTATTTTCCAAGATGGATGTATACAGTCTATTGAGAAAGATACTATTTTACCGATTTCTTTAATATTATTTTGAATCAATAATGAATATCGATAATCAAGGCTTAAGTAATGAGAACAACGAACGAATTTTCCAATTATGTATGGTTCTACATTTTTTTGGCGAATTTGAGAGTGATATTTATAATGAAGACAAATCTCAGATGAAACCAAATAATTGAGAGTTTGCATCATTTTTTTAAAAATTAAATCAAAAAGTGTCATTTTTGCCAATGAATGAAGGTCTTAAGTTACTTTTAGAAAAATGTAATAAAACGGATGGCAATAAGGAACTATCTAGTTCTCAAAAAGAAGATCCAAATAAAGAATTATCAATTTGCCCGAAAGAAGATCCACCAAAACTAAAAACATATCCCAAGAGATTCATTAATGACTCATATATTCAAATAACCCAAAACTTTTTTCAACTCATCAAATTAGAAAAACAACTTTTTATAGAAAGTATGAGATTTTATGATCCTGATAATGATCAATATAAGGTAATCTTGGTGGATAGTATTGAAAATGGCCACAAGATATGTAAGAGATTAAAATTAATTGACTTTGGCGTCCAAGAATATTATGAACATGAATTTATGTTGAGTAGAATCACATCTGAGAAAAATGAATCGTGTGATCTTATAATCACCACCCCAAAGATATTTCAACATTTATGTTTGATTAATAATAGTATCCGTACTCATATTTCTTTCATTGCAATTTTTAATGCAGATATAATATTTGAAGAGTATATTCGATATGGTAGTGATTCATTCTTTGAATTAATACCGCAAACAACAATTTTTCTTCTTGTTTGTTCTCGGCTTACTTTTCATGTTTGTTTTTTTTGTGAGCGATATCTGAACCAATATAAGATCTATGGAACAGACGAGAAAGTCATTCCAAATTTCCTTTATCATCGAACAATTTTATTGTTGTCATTTGATGATAAGATTAGTTTTCTATATGAAACATTTTGCGATAATTTTCGTATTGTTGTTTTCACAAGTAGTGAAAAGGCGAGTGAGTTACTTTTTAGTCATTTTCGAAATATTGAACGTTTTCAAAACTTTCATATGTGCATTTTTAATGGAAATAGTTATGATGAATCTATCTTTAATCATTGTCAATATA
>Ga0209639_1001306_pt1 | contig 25730 bp, 18 predicted proteins | sample EPASupsiteHSE605_FD_187268 | JGI IMG/M metagenome (GOLD analysis project Ga0209639, IMG submission 187268) | Bioremediated contaminated groundwater from EPA Superfund site, New Mexico - Sample HSE6-05 (SPAdes) (version 2) | ecosystem: Environmental > Aquatic > Deep subsurface > Groundwater >...
ACTCAAAACAATCCGATCTTTTGTCGTATATTCATCTAGATACTTGTTTAAACACAACAAAAATCTCTTTTCAACACGTTTTGTTTTATCCTGACACTGAAACACAACTTCTGGCATCAACAAAAAAAATGCCAACAGAATATCTGATCAAAACTGTTCAGAATGCCACAACAATTAACATACTTGTATATTCATTCATTTTGAAATGACACTGTTTTGGACTATTGCCTGATATGAATGCTCGGTCGAATTATTTATCAATCCCATCTCCACTTAATTTATTAATACGGAATCATACTTTGGACAAATGAATCACCCCGCTATTTCTTGATGTATGAAAATGCTAAAACAAATGAATACATCTATGTTTTTGATCTTAAAACTTGGTTAAACCCTAAATAAACATAACAATATAACATTACAAAAAGTGCTATACTCGTTAATGAGCGGAGTAAAAAGTATTCCAATGCAGCTCTGTTATGCTACATGTTTTGACCTCGAACACCCACCATCGAATGCCATTGAACCAGACGAAACATCATTCTGGATGACTACAGGATTGTTTCCACAAGAAATCGTTTTCAAATTTAACGAACCAATTCGCATTGTAAGAGTATCATTGATAGTCGGGAAAACCAAAAATGTAAATATACAATCAGCATCAGATCCTGAATTAAATTCATGGATGGAAATCGACTCTTTTACGCTTCCTGCAAACCCAGTAAAACAGAAAGAGACTCACCAACTTGACCTTAGGAGCGTATCATATGGTTTGAAGGTAACAATTGAGCAGGGATGGGGACCATTCGCTGCCTTATACTTGACAAAGGTAGAGGGGACTGTTGCTGAGGCGAATAAATAAATATTATTTTACCACATAAGGGAAAATTATTGTATGTCTGTGAACAGAGAACTCGAGTATTTAGTGATAGAGAAGAACCAGGAGATTCGATTTTCTCTTGATTTCAAGCAGGAAGTCAAAGTTTTTGTTGACTCTGGGTCTGTTTTGCTTTTTGGCTGCCCCCTTCAGGTGAAGCATGAATACGTTATGAGAAATCAGAGTTTTGCTCTTTCTACATTTGACGGATGTACGATAAAAGTAGAAGGAAGTTTTAATTCGTATTATATTTGTAATATTAGCATTCCAGAAATTCTCACGTCATCGGATTATAAACCTTGCACAATGATTATTGGTCCTCCTTGCAGCGGAAAGACTACATTTGCTAAGTGGATGATGAACTATTCATGTTTAAGAGTATCACAGACATCTAAGGTTCCCAAGCAGTCATCAATTTATGTTAATTTGGATCCACAGCAGTCGTACTTCTCTCCAGCTGGTTGCATTGGCGCTCTCCCCATATCTAAACACATCAATCATATTGGGTTTCCTTACGTTAACCCTTTGGTTTACTTTTTTGGGCATCTTGACATTGATGAATCTAGAGCATCAGAGTATAGAGGACTAATCAAAGAGCTTTCAATACACGTGAAACAGAGACAAAAGAATGCTGGGAGCCAAAATTCTGGGATTGTTATTGATTTTCCTTTTATAAAGGACCAATCATTAATGCAATCGCTATGTTTCGCAATCGAAACATTTGAAGTGACCCATATTGTTTGTTTAGGTGATGACAAAACAGCGAGGATATTGGCAAAGAAGTATAATAGCGTTAAAGTTATCGAGCTTCCAACTTTCCCAGGCGCTGTCATTGTTGATAGAGCATTTAAACAGTCTCTTAGAAACCAAATGTCACAGAGATATTTTGATGGAGATCCATTGTTAGAACTTAATCCAGTTTCTCGATATCACAAGCTGAAAGATATTAAACTATTCAGTGTGGGAGGGCCACAAAGAGAAGCAGAAACAACCAACTTCCGTACTTTGGTTCCAGTTCCATACTCTCTATCTTTAAAGGGTAGTATAATTGCAGCAGTAAATAAGCCAAATCAGATGGAAGAAACATGGAAACAAAACAGCTTAACTTTCTTCTATGTGCTCTCAATCGATGAAGATAATGGAAGAGTGGAGCTTCTGATGCCAAACAGCAACTTTATGAGCGATCAGGTCTATCTAATAGGGTCAATCAAGTATTCGATTGAATAAATATTACCAATGCCAATCACACCAGATTTTTCTCTTTCACAAGATGATGAATTTGTTCATTTTTCTATTATTTGTCCAAGTGTTCGGGGAGAAGATATGGAAATGGATATAGTAGACAACGAATTCCACTTTGCTGCTGATCCTTATCTACTTATTCTCCATTTTCAACATGGACTGAAGGACGGGGATGGATGTGTAGCAAAATATGATATTGAAACCGGGGTATTTACAGCTTCGATCAAAAAAGAAATACCAGGAGAGGATTTCCCAGAATTAGTCCTATTATCAAATCTTAGACCAAAGAGGTCTAACCCAAACAAGATTGAATTAATTGACAGAGATTCTCCTTTGGAATGGACAGAAGACTCTATTGATATCAGCAAGTATGGTTTTGGTATGGGCTTTTATGGAATGTTTCCAAATATGCAAGAAATTATGTCATATATTGCAGATATCGAAAACCCAGATGAAGTATTGCTTCCTTATAGAAGAAGATATCGAATTGATAGAGAAAACTCTGAGTACAACCCTGACCTTGTTTTAATTGACTTGACGAATCCATTTTCTCCTGAGTTTCAAGACTTAGAAATACTTAGAAAAGGATACACCAGCGAAGAAAAGAAGACCCTTCTTTCAATTCACGGAAAAGAGTTCTTAATGTCATATGAGACAGCATTTTGCTCCTTTATGTCGATATCTGAGGTTGTTTTTTGCATAGTAATGGATATATTGTGCTACGGAAAGGACTTTTCATGCGAATCTCATTGGCAAGTCTCTAAATTGAGTGCTACATTGTCATGGTTTGAGTTATTCGATTCACCCAAAGAGCTATTCCTCTCAACTGTGAGAAGAGTCCTACTATACAATGTCAATAAGAATTTCGATTTGGCCAAAAAGTGCTGGGATCAAACCATATTATTGATGAACGAAGGAAAACTAGGCGTAATCAAAGCCCTGCTCAGATGTTACTCCTTGTTTGAAAAAAGTGAGCACAAGTGGAGACTGAATAGGATATATATAGATCCAATGATCTCATGGATACAAAAACTGGAAGATAAAGATTACCAAGCATTCATGAGCAGACTTATTGAGTCCCACAAAATATTTATCACAAAAGATGATGTGTCAATTGAATGGTGTTTAGTTTTGCTTGAAAAATATGCCGAAAAACTGACAAAAACAGGAGAAAAACCCGAGATAACAATAAAATCAGATATAGAGACCACAAAAGAATTTGGAAATGATAGAGACGACGAAGAGTTAGAATTCCACAACTACACTGAAGTTGATATAAATGAGTAAATAATCGTTAAACCACTTTTTTCAAAATGAATTCTGAAACTGAAAAAAAGGGCGGCAAGTCACATCGTTTAAAAACCAGACGTTCCTCTGAGCCTCTTTTAATAGATCCTGTGAATGAATCTCTTGGTGTTTCATCGATTCTTTCACCGCCTGTTGAAGTTGAAGAGCCTACTATTGAGATCCCTCCTTTTTCTTTCAAGAGGAAGCCTGATATTATGCCTCGAAAAATTAATACCTCAAATCAAAACCAGTTTTCTGTTTCAGAAGAATTTGACTCATTGTTATCTCGTGTTCAGAGGTGTCCATATGATCAGTCATACTGGGAAGCAGAAGTAATGAGAAGGCATCCAGATCTTGAAGATCTGGTCAACAGAGTTGATCCTGTAAATAGAGCATCGACTTTAGCTGCATATTATTTACCAAATCGGCGTTTACAGAATCAAGGTGCTATTCTATCTCTAATCTATCAACATTTAGTAACTATTGGGCTGACAAATACTGCAGAAGAACTCAAAGATTCGTTCTGTTTCCCAATCGAAACAAAGGAGCATCATCCTATCTCACAGCTTGTTTATCATCTTGAAAGAGGGCTAATTAATGCTGATAAGTTTTGGTCGCTATTGTTACCAACACCATCATATCCAAAGGATCAAAAATCCATCGAAAAGCAAATTGCTGCTCTTCGAAGCGCTTTAGGTATTTCCGGAATTCAGAATAAGAACTCCACTCCTATTTTTGAGGAAGAAACAGAAACTCTTCAGGCATTTGCAATGAATGAAGAAACTCAAATGCCTCTAACAGGAACCATGAATCAGCTCGTATGGGCAGCTGCAAGTAGATTTAGGTCATTTAACCCACAATTCATTGATGTTTTTGCAATGGCTTATCATACATTTATGACAAGCCACCAAATGCTTGAAAAGCTTAAGCAAGCATGGAAGAAGCTTGATACTGTTTGGAAAGAAAAGGATAGAGACAGAGGTGAACTAATGTTTGTTGCTCTTGCCGAAAAATGGATTGAAACATCATTCTTTGATTTCGATTCAATGCTTATTCAAAATCTTCATACATGGATATCAGAGCTTAAAACTTCAAAGCCAGCGCCCCAGAAAAGACTCATGACTGCTTTTAAAAAACAAATAAAAGGAAAGGAAGATGGACAAGTTATTGAAATCAATTCGAAGGATGTTTCAATTCCAGAGAATTTATTATACTGTCATTTTGAACTGTATGATATTGATATCGATGAATTATCCAGGCAACTCACAATGTTTGCTGGGAGGTACTATTATTTAGTCACAGCCAAGGAATTATTAGACTGTGCATGGAGCAAACCTAACATCAAACATAGAGCTCCCAATGTTTGTGCGATGACAAATCATTTCAATTGTCTTAATCAGTATATACAGCAAACTATTCTCTATGCCCCAACCATAGAAAAAAGGCTAAAGCTTTGGGAATTTTTTGCCAAATTGGCAGGAAAGATGTGGGCAAATCAAGATTACTTTAATGGTATGGCTATTGCTACTGCTTTCAATGCTAACCCAATGTTTAGGTTGAAGAATCATGTAAAAGCTCTTGGTGAAGCAGCAATGCAACCAGTTCAACAAATTTTAGCAGATGCAAGCAGTGATAAAAACTTCCAGATATTAAGAATGAAACACGATGAAGCACCCATGAATGGCAGGGGTCAATGCATACCATATGTTGGTTTATATCTTACCCAACTGACATTTTTCTATGATGGAAATCAGGATTATATCGATTCTCTTGTTAATTTTTCCAAATGCGTTGGTATTTTTAATTTAGTTGACAAAGTTTTATCTTTCCAGAAGAAAGAGTTTTCCTATGTTGTAATTGACCAAGTTCAAAACAAGATTAGCGCTATGAAAACCAAAGAGAGCTCTATATTATTCGAAAGAAGTACTCTTATCGAACCAAATCAGATGGCATTCGAAGATTTCCAAAAAAGAATGCAAGATGGCCAATAAATAGCTTTTTTTCATTATCATGGGCATTTATTATCAAGAATTGGCTTCACAATTGATATAGCAAGAGATAAAGACGTTTTCTCAAGGGAGTAAATTGAACAAAATCTTGCAAGTTTTTCATCATTGGCAGAGGCAAAGTCAACATCTTTCAATCTCTCAAGACGCCGACCAATGTTTGTTGCATAGTGAAGGTTGTGCTGGTTTGTAATGCACATCAAGGATCCAGCAAAAAGGAACACACCCTCACCAAATTTTTGAAATGGTGATTGTTCATCTGATGCTCTAATTGTTTCAATCAAACAAAACACAAACTCTAGGACTGACCAGACTGAAGCAAATCCTGTTAAAGTTCCAAAATCTAATACAGTAGACGATTTCTCTTCAAATACTGTTGAATTTTCTTCAACAATTTTTTTCATTAATAATAATAGAGATGTAAATAGTGGAGGATGGGTGTCTTTTGAAGAAGGGCTGTCATCTTTAGCAAAAAGTACAGGTTGAAGTAAGTTCGATAATCCAGTTTTATCCAAAAACTTACTATCATAATTCCCCAGGGGATCAATACCTTTAAAATATCCCGCAACCTGATGCCTTGTCATTGATCGATGTAATAAATACACATCAATCATAAGAGATAGGGCCAATGTATTCCCTATTAATTTCATTGAGTTGAATATCTCCATTACTTCTTTATCATAAGCAAAATATGTATATGCTCCTTCATATCTGTCAAATGTTAATGGACCTGGTGTATTCATTGATACATCTCGAATTCTCTTGACTCGTTGAATTATTGAAGTATACTGTTTGATAAATGAGACAAGGTTATTATCAAACCCTTTAGTTATTTCGGATATTAGGAAAGAAATCGAACCAGAATCCAAATACTGAAAAGCAAAAGATATATGTTCAATGGTTAAAACAGTAGTTGTTAAATCCAACAAGCCTTTAAGAAGTCTACCAAGAGTATGTTCTCCAAATGGAGTTGATGGAAGTCCTTTAAACCTCGAAGGTACAAGACGAATAGGATTGTTCCTAAGGGCAGACTTTTTAAGTACATCATGTAACAAATTCTGAATAAATGAACTAACTAGAGGTGAAAGAAAACTTGATGGAGATCCACTACCAATAGCTTTTCGAAGTAAAATATCAAATGGGGTTAATGCAATTCCTTGCTCGCATAATAGCCTCCTTGTTTCTTTCAATATATCCAAACCCTTCGAGCAAGCGATTGAAGAGATAACACCAAATTTTTTAAGTACATTCACAAGGGCCTCTACTGATAAAGACAACTGGAGCTCTACTGCATTCAGAATAATTGACCTAACATCAATGAGTTTCAAATGTAAATAAAATGTGTTTTGCTGAATCATTGATGTAAGTCGATATGCTCTACTTTCAGGAAGTGTCCTCTGATCGATACTAAAACTACTCAGAACTTCTTTGTTGACATATTTAAGCGAGCTAAATATCCTAAAGGAACCAAAAGTGAATGTAGATATTAAAATTGATAATGTTTTCAAACAAATATCAGCTTCGGCCTTGATTTCATCATAAATTATCTTTGACTTCAATACATTAGTCGCAATATTTGCAGCATCATCATAAATTGCTAGGGGATAAAAAACCAACTCTGTAATGTCGGGTCCAACATCATTCCCTAATGCAAATTCACAAAGAACAAACGGCAAAGAGGCACGAATTGGAAAACAGACCACTCTATTAACATCAAGTTGAACTTCTTTAAAGTATAAATCACTTTGATCACCCAAATTATTGAGAAGTTGATGAAAAACTAAAATGTCTTCGAAATGAGTGGAGTCGGTAAGGAACTTCTTAAATGATGCCATATCTTTATCATTCAATGATTTGTTCTTTGATCCAAAAGTACCAGAGGAAGATTTCATAAAAGGAGAGTTATTGTTCAAAATATGTTCAATTTGGATTCTAACCAATTCAATTAAAGCTGGAGGCGGAGGAGCCTTCAAATCGGTGGTATTTGTTTTTTTTCTCTTAATATCCTCTGCCGATACAATAGACCTAATAGAACCGAGGACTTGTTCAAGTATATCCTTATTCTTCTTTGAATTTGATAAAGCAGAATCAAAAACTTCTCTGATTAGAGTCTGAAGTGAGACTCCAATATAATCACTAGAAGCCCTAGATATTGTATCTGAATTTTCCCTTAACAAATCATGAAGAGTCCTCCACATTGTAACCAATTGGAGAAGGATTTGAATGTCTCCCTTATTATACCCTTTTCTAAGAGACCTCTCAAAAGGGCTTTTAATTGCTTCATCAGGCGGGGGATTAAGTAATTTATTTACGTACTGTTCTCGGATTGAGTTTTTGGTAATCCCTACAGTCTGAACAATTTGTGTCACAATATTAAAGAAATCTTTTGACTTCAATTCTCCAGTTTTAGCTCTGGAAACTTGAGTTGGGAAATCATTAATTTTTTTCAAAAGATCATTTCTAAGTGTGATGAAATCAAAATCAAATGTCTTTGATGAAAAATCAGAGAAAATATGAGATTTCTTAATCAAATCCTCAAATCTCTGAGACATTTCAAAGCAAAGAGGAATCAACGGATGTAATGAAGCCTGTTTGAGTAAATATGACTTGATTTGGGATTCATTCTTAGAATCAGGCTTGGAAAATCTTATCAAAAATATTAATGTTCTCAGATATGCAAATAAAAATTCTGGATTCAGATATAATGAATTATCTATTAAATACGTAATTGTTTCCCATAAATAATTGAAAACAGTTTTCTTTTGCTCTTCTGTCATCATTTCTACCTGTGTAAGAAGCATGCTTTCAATGGAAAACTCGGTTGAAAGCCACTGCCTTAGTTTTGTGTGTGGTTCAGGTGGGTTATCCAAACCAGATGACATATAAGATATAAATACAGAAAAATCATTCGAAAGAGATGATTTGACCAAATGGAGCTCATCAAGGGTCACCATTTTGAAATAAAGCAAACAGAAGTATCGAACAAGAGAAGATGAAACCATTCCCTCATTCCACTGAGCATCAGCTCTAAGAACAGATGCCAAAGCACTCGTTATCTCATTGGCACATGACATTGTTGATGTCACCAGCTCAAAGAGCTCATCAAAATGAGGCTTCGCAGCACTCCTTAAAGCAGCAGCACGGGCTAATCTTCCTTGTTTATGCTCTTGTGTCTCTTGCGGAGGAATCGTTTCGGCTCTTTCAACATATGCAAGCAGAGCTTTTGAAAGAGATCTCCTTTTAAACAGTTTCGAAATTGATATATCTGCATTTTCAATAACTTTAATCAGTTTCTGAATAGTTAGGACATTCTTAGAGGCAGATAGTGCAGTTCTTGAATATGTATGATGATGATAGTATCCTTCATTCGGAAAACTCACAAAAATAGAATTAGGAGTGGAATTTGGTACTACCTCCAGCAAAGGCATCTCGTTCAAGTCATTCCAACTTTGTATCACATCAGGGGTTGGAGTGTTGATGCTAAACTCTTCGCTCATTTGCTTCAAATTATTTGGGTTTTCAATGTAAATTTGTGGTTGGAATATTTACCCTTGTTATGAATATTGAGAGATATCAAGTGGGTAAAAATGCCTGTTCAGGAGCCTTCTGTTTCGAGTGGGGAGAGTGAGTCAGAGGAGAGAGTTTCTAGTGTTGAAGATGCTCAGGATTCAAAAAACCGCATTTTCATTTATGGGTCGATTGTTTCAAGTGGTTTTTTGGCTTTTTTTTCATTTTTATATTTTATTCTGCCTCAATATATGAAGAAGCAGCTTCCTTTCGAGAGTAATTTGGCAAAAGATATATTTTATAAGTGTAACATAGTGTCTTTAGGCTTTTTAATCACAGGAATTTTGATAATTGTGATGATTGCACTAGATTATTTGAAATATTCTTGTAATGATATGTTCAAGGTTATTACTGGTCTTTGCATTGCATATTTCATAGGAAGAGATGTGTTTTCATTAATGACAATGACAACACCGCATAATTGTCAGCTATTATGGGAAACAGGACTAACAAATGGAACAACAAATGAAGAATTTGAACAATGGAGGCTGAAAAACAAAGGCACCAGTCTTTTTTCGGCCAAATTTAAATCATGCTCAGTTTTGAGTTATACATCATCCTTGGTCATATTCATTGTGTTTAATATTTTTATTTTTTATTCTTATTTCTGTAATTAGTACCACAAGGAAGTTATTCTATGATCATAAAAACTATTAATAACATGTTATTATTCTTCAAGAAACCATTGTATGTTTTGAGTGGGTACTTACATATATTTACATTATTCATTGGAACAAGTGTAGAAGACGCATTTCCAAATGAACAAGAAATACATGTTGCTGATGTAGAAACCGTTGAATCAGAACTACACTGGTAAAATGTGGCATACGAATCCCCATAATGAAAATTGCCTTTGTTCTTAACAACCACAATATACGAGTAGTACACATTTGAAGAAGATGTAATTGCATTAAGATTTGTGTTGTTAATTATATTAATGCGAGAGTGGTATATCATTGATGATGTCGATGAAGTCCAAAACATGTTTGAAGGAGTGCTTTCTCTATAAAAAACACAATATGAAGTTGTTGAGTTCTGAGGTGACCAACCATAGTGTAATCCTGCACAATACATGGCCATATCGTTCGAACAATTAGAGTTGTAAGCAGCGCATAATCCACCTTCAAGTAAAAATATGTGATTTCCCGAATTACTCATGCCACACTTATTGGAATGTGCATAACTAATCTGATTATTACCTCCAATTGGTGTACGTGAATAAAAAGCAACACCTGCTAATTTTGATATACAAGAATAGAAACAAACATTTCTACTCATAGATGATTTAACATGAACTGCGTATCCTCCTCCACTGATATCAGTCCGGGGACCAAGAGATCCCGATGTTGAACATTGGCACATGACAAAATCACAATCGGCTATTTCAAACACACAATTAGTATTATCAATGAAAATAGCTCCTCCCATAGCTGATGAAGCAATATTTTCAAAAGTACATTTATTCAATATAACTGATGATTCTGCAGAATACGATTGGTGACTAAAAAAATGATTGAAACTAACTGATATTTCAGAAATTTTAATACATGAAGAAAGAAATCTGGAAAACCTAGTAGTTCTAAAATCAACAACTTTTTGGTTAAGAATAACTGGAGAAAAAAACTGGCTAAACAATAATTTAACAGCACAAAGACTATGTATATTAGAATTGGAAAAAACAGGGGAATAACTTTGAACACTTTTTAGCTGTAGAGAGTATAAAAAGTAATTCATTTTTAAAAAAGATATCTCGAGGGATATATGATAATATCCCATAAATTTTTGATTTAAAAACTGACAATAATTTTGATGAAAGTCACTAGCATTTGTTTGGTACGGAGCTTTTGGATTACAAGACGTTGTTGATGTAGATATATTTAATAATTTTTGGATAATCGCTTGGAAACTATAAGTTCTTAATATTTTGACAATAATTCAATGATCAATTGAGGGAAAAACAAATACAAAATCGACGAGATATTGCGAAAAAGATCTATGTGATGTAATATGTCGAATGAAAAGGATAACAATGATAAAAAATTGCCTAAGGGTAGACAAAAATTTTGTGGAGGAAAGGAGATTCGAACCCCTAACCCCTTCTTCCGACAGAAGCGCTTTTCTATTAAGCTATTCCTCCGACCACATTAATCTCGATTAGAATTTCGCCTGATTATAAAATGATATTCGATATCATTTCAAAAGCCTAAAAATGTTTTGTAAATTCTGCTCTTCTTTCCATAAATAGGAATCTTTGGAGATTACAATTGCCTGAATCCTAAAAGAATTCGAAATATCATTTTATAGATGAATAAAATTAATAAAAAGGGCTATAGCTATTAAAATTTCTAACATAAATCATATATTACAATTATTTTGTAACAATGCAAGCATTTTACCCAATCTAACTAAAACTTGGAGTATATCTTCCAAATTTGGATACCCAAGCAATTCATACGTATACAAGTAAAATCACTGATCCATAATAGTTAACTATCAGCTGAATTTATAAATGGGATTCGAATGGGATATTTTCAAAAAAATATCCCATTAAATGCTGGAATCTAAAAATGAAATGCTGGGAGTATCTATTTTGTTTGGCTTTTTGAGTTTGTACTCAATTGCGTGGATTATCTTGTTATTCATATGGGAAGCAAATATGGAAAACATTTTCCCATATTCAAGAGATAATTATTCTGAGATTAAATTTATTAGTCAATGGGTTCATTATGGGATCGTATTCCATATTTGGAGTTCAATATCCAGTTGTTTTTCCTCAATTTTTTTGCTAATATACAGTCCAAAAGAGGACGTTGCAAAATGGGATATGATTTTTGCAGGAGTTGGGTTTTCCTATGGGGTATCATACATAGGATGCTTTGTCGTATGGTTAGCTCTTTTGATAAATACTCGCGATTCCAAGTGCAATGATTTATGGAATAAGGCAAATGCAGCTAGGCTATTAAATAACTATTCATTACAGTGGGAAAAATGGGGATACAACATATCATTTTCATTAAACAAAAAAGACATTTGTGAGAACCTATACACGAAATGTTTTAATATGAGTTGGATTTATCTATTGGTATGCTCAATAGCAGGAATGATTATAAGCTTTTTGGGAGATATAATTGACAACCCCACCGATTAAATAATATTTGAGACAATACCTGTGATGGTTTAAAAGTGCCAAATTATTTCTGATAAAAGAATTTAAAAAACTCACAAAATATGGTTGCTGTTGTAAGAGTACCACACATGCTTGTATTCTGTTGTTTATTGATGACCAGACTGATTATTAATGTTGAGATATCTTGGAGGGTAGAGTGTTCATTTCTAGTTTTGTATTTAGTTTTGCAGAGATTATTAACAAAAGAGTATGTTCAGAAACTGATACAAAGATATAATGATGATATAATTGTGAAAAATAGTACTATGGTAATCAAAAAAATAACAGGATGGTTGATATTTCTTTGCTCAGTTGCCTTCTCATTAGTATTATTGAGACAAAAAGGACCTGAGAATACTGCTTTTTGGTGTTTTGGAATTAGTAAGTCATTGCAGATAACTAGAAATGAAATGAAAATGTGTTTATATCAGAATAAAGGTGATCAGAGAGTTTATGTTGATAGAAGCATTGATATTTGTGGTTGTTTTTTTAAAAGAACTAAGCCAATGACTCAAGGTGATGGAGGAATAATTTTTATATCTGGAGATGCATATTCCATGAAGGTTTCGAATTCGATGTTTGTTAACATCTCATCTGAAGGAACTGGAGGCGTAATTTATTTTAATTCAATGAACTCTCATTTGGAAAAGATTTGTGCATATAATTGCATGGCTAATAGTGTATTTTTTGCGCATCTCTCTGCATCACAAGATAATCGAATTGGGTATACATCCGTTTCATATTGCAATAGTTCAACAAAAGGTTTTACACTTCGTATTATATATGGAAATCACATCGTAAATAACATTAACTCATCTCAGAATAATGCTTTTCAATCACCAGGAATAGCTATTGATCTTCCAGATACATTTTCAATGAAACATTGCACTTTTTCTAACAACAATGCTACTGACGGTCTTATTTATATCCTATACTCAGTCACAGAGACCATTTCATATGTTAATGTGATCAATAATAATTCTCCAGGTTGGGGAGTATTATATATTGCCGGAGGGAGTTCAGTTTCCTTCGAGAAATTTGTTTTTAATTTGAACTATTATGTGTTGTTTCAAGTACATTCAGATTCTTTTCTTACTCTTCAGTCATGCTCCATTTCACATTCAGGTATAACATGCAAGAACACTTTGATATATTATGAAAATGTTTCATTAATAGAAGAGCCAACCCATATCATTGAATTCTTTAGTTCTCATTATTGTAATGCTGATAATCCTATTAGAACTCCAGACCATACATACTCCACCACTATGAAAGAGACTCCATATAGATCATATGGGGAGCTTGCAACCAGCACATATTCTGATAACAGCATTATTGAGACATTGAGTAATCCAATGTATGTCTATTCATCTTTAATCGTTTCATTAGTGCTTTTCATGGTTCTTGCATTCTGTATTGGTAGCAAAAAGAATCGATTTGATTCATCAGCATCATCATTATAGTAAAAGTGCCTAATGAGTAGATCTGAAAGTAACCTCATTTTTTCGGGAGAGATGACAATGACTCAGCTTACCGAACTTCATAACGGAAATGAAACAATGAAGGGGTTTTTGGAAAGAAAATCAAAGATTATTAAAGATATGGAAAGCACTATTCTTGAAAAGCAAATTAAAATACAATTATTTGGAGAGAGATTTAAGGAGATCGAAAATAGTATATATAATGAAAGTATTCCCAAAAAACTAAATCATTTTTCCAGATTTATCAAGAAACAGAACAAATATGAGGATTTATTGGCTGAATTAGATGAGGAGAAAGCTAGAATCATACAAAAAGAAGCCAAAATGAATCAAGATCTGATTTGTATCCAAAATAAGATTTCTGAAATGACCAAGGAACTGGTATCTATTCCTCAGTCAATTAAGAGTTATGAGGAACCAATAGAAACTCTTGCAAATGAGAAGATTCAAGTTATATCATCAATATCGAATTTAGAGAATGTTTCATTCAAAGTGTCCAATTTAGAAAGGATTCTTATATCTCATGATTCATTGTTTTTGCGACTTAAAAACGCATTAATGGGAACAAATGAGAAAATTATGGAACTTAAAGAGAAGATTATTAATGATAACAGAGCATTTACTGAGAGATGTGAGAGAATCAAAGCAACAATGGAATCATTAACAAAAGAGAATTCAACATACAAAACATTAACTTCTGTTCTTCAAAATGAGCTTGCCAATCACAAAAGCGATATTCAATTAAAGAAAAAAGCACTTTTAATCAATGAAGAATTGGAGAAGGAGGTGAAAAGTCAAGAGCAGGAAATATGTTTAGAAATAGACTCAAAATTGCTTCAACATGATCAAGTAATGGCAGAAATGGAAGCACATCGAAAAGTTCATATATCACATATTAGTGAGTTAGAAAAAGACACTACTGTTTCATTCAATGAATTAGCAACCATTATATATGAGAAACAGTCAGTTAATGAGAGCATTCAATCTCAAAAGAAGGTTACAGAGAGCAGCAATAATTTAATAAGCAATTTATCGGAAGAAATAATACAAATTGAAAAAAGTCTTCATGGTTTAATCACACAACAGGATATGTATAGTGTGTCTCAAAAACATGTTGATGATCTAATTAAAGCTGAAGATATATCTCAACAAAGTTTCTCATCTGAAATGAAAATTATGACTGATGAATTGGACTTTTTATTGAAGAAGAAAGTAAGTCTTTTGCAAGAAGTATCAAAAACTATCACAAATGAATTGGACCCTGTTGAAGTGGTAGAATTCTGTCTCCCCAAATTTAAATCTAAATATTCCCCAAGGATAAAAAAAGAAAAAGCCAAAATTGCCGAGATTTTTGGTATGTGTCAAGAGATAAACAGAGAAATATATGAAAAAGACGAAGAAATTAAGATGATTAAGCACAAGCTTGATATTATTGAAACAGAAAAGAGTTCATATTACCAATCATACACATTTTTTGAGAATGACCAATATCAGAATACACAGAACATAATATCTAATCACCAAGATTTAATGTCAAAATTGCATTTTCTTATTTCTAAAACCAAATCAGCAATATATGAAAAAAGGTCAAAACTAATGAAGAGACAATATTATTTTAATTCTGTTATGAATGAATATCATTTAAAGTGTTTCCAGGATAGTATATATTTATTCGTTAACAAATTTGCTGATTTATCCCCACAAAAAAGTAATCATATTGAGAATATCATATCATATTTTCTTATTATACAACAGAGGATCAAGAACACAAAAAATCAATTAATGGAAAACGAAACTGTAACTAATATCGCTTTATTAAAAAATTGGAGCAAATTCTTATCCGATTGTATTTACATGAGAATCAAGTGAACATCAGAGATGCATCAGTATCTTCAATGGTATTATACTCGGTTTTATTGCTTTTAACACATGAAACATACAATATTACCAGTGCTCCAACAATGGTTATCCCAGATGCATATACCCAAATAGACACATTTCGTGTTGAGACATCAACAGGAATCGAAATCGTAGCTTCTGGAACTGAAGCCCAGTTCATTAGAAATGCAAGATACATATCTGTTTGTAATAAATATGGTGTCACCGAAAACTTATCTGTTGTTAATGGACAAGGTTCAAATAAAATTGTTTTTTCCCATTGATAGAATTCTTTATCCGTCAATACTTTTTGAAACGCTATAGGATAGTATACTGATTGGTTTCCTGGTGGAGCAAAACTCATCTTTCCGTCAAACAATTTAACATTGAAACTTTTCGGAGGAGAAGAATCATACTCCTTAAAATATATATGTGGATAGCATAAACCAACATAAAAGTTGATGTAGAAAGCAGCCAATGAAACATTGGAGGAAATAAACTTAACTTGACTACATGCTATAAGACAAGAAACAGTTAAGTTAATTCTCCTAATAGCAGCGATTGAATTCTGGCTTACATACAATGATTTAACTTCAACTAATGGGTTTTCTTCAATGATAGAATTCAAATATGAATCACCAACCATGATTAGATTATTCACAATTACTCTTGGGATTCCTGAACTATAATCAAAAACTAATACTAAATCATTCAAGGAGAGAACAGGGATATTAACAATCCATTCATCTTGGCACTCAATATTCAAATAGACTCTTTTCGCCAAAAAATCAAGTGGCATCATACTACTATAAGTTACCACATTAATAATTACCTCATCACCATACACAATAAGAGCTTTCTTTGTGGCTTTGTTAACAGATTCATCAAGATAAACCCTAATTGATGGTAATCCTATGTTAGTAGTCTCAAGAATTTGGATTTTGAACTCGTAATACTTGGTGTTTTCTTTATCAAATTGAAGGAAAAGGTTTGTTTGATCTCCTACTAGAAATGTGATCGAGTTTGATTCATTGACAAATCCAATCGAAATATTGTACCTGGGCGAAATAACATTCCATCCATTCGGTTTATATTGTACAGCAGCTCCTGTATCAGCTAAATTAACATAAACTGTTTGATTGCTTTTGAAATTAAAATATGGATAGTACTTTAATTCAGTAATTATTCTAGAAACACCATCAAAACACATTTCATGAAGATTGGAAGTCTCAACCATAGAGTATGGACCAATTCTGAAACTTGGAATGCTTATCAACTGATTACTTGTTAAATAGAAAAACCCTTTCTCAATTGAAAGGCTTAGTAGATTTCTATTAGCCTTTTCATTAATATTAATCTTCAAGAAATTTAATGGGTTTGTGGATATGGAAACAGATATGGGTTTCGGGAATAATTCCAAAAAATCGGAATAATTAATCATATCTTCATAAAAAATGATACTCAATTGTAATGTCTCACTTGGAATCAAATTCCCAATATATTTAATAGTATCATAATTAACATTGATTGTTCCAGCATCACATTTAGAGATATTGGATGAATAGCAAACTGTAGGGTAAAACCTAGTTGGTATTTGTTCCAAACGGAGTGCCAAAGAAATCAAATCTCCATAGTCTTCGACATTAATATCCAGAATAGAGCTTCCGTCATCAAAACAAGGATGAGTTGATATAAATTTATATGGAACAGGCCAGCAATCCATGAAAGGAGCAATAAATAGTGGAAGAGTGGTGTTAACAAAACTTGATATATATGATTCACTTGGGATTAATATATCATCAAATTTAATCCTAATGGGTTTTCTTAATAAATGAAGATCAAAACCAGAAAGAACTTTTACACATGGCATAATATAAAAGCTGAAAAGAACTTCTATCCTTGAATCTTTATCTATTGTAAGAACCCCAAATGTGCATTGAGCTTTGTTTATTAAGAGTTTTGCTCGAATAACAACTGTTGCATTAACAAAACCAGAAACCGATTTGGTTTCTGTCAGATCTAATGAATTAATTGTGTAAACATTCGGATGATTAGAATATATATCAGATGTACCTGCAACACGTAAAAAACCAATGCTCAAAGACAGTCTACCTTCAATTCTCATATTTCCACCTTCAAGCCGTATTGAGACAAATGTATTAGCCATGCATGTAGCCTCAGATATTTGAAATGTCCCATCAATAGCAATAATATCAAATGGGAAATAATTAAATGTTGATTCTATATTACAGTTAGCAAAAGTATAAACTGTTACACTGGGAACATATACGTATTCTTTAGGATAGCTGATAAGCTTGAGTGTTGATAGGGGTCCCAAATAGAATGTATACTGATAATTCTTATTTGGCATACTTATTGATTTCACAGATATGGGAAGTGTGTCTAGAACATTTATGGAAACTTCATTTTCAGATACTTGTATCATAACAAGTGCTTTTGTACCAGAAAACAAAATGCTAATTACTCCGCCAGATAACTCGAGGTTATCAATCATATAAAAGCCATTTAAAAAAAGTTTTGAGTCTGCATTTGTGGATAAAAAAAACGAAAACCCATTTTTCGGTCCTTGTTCTTTTTTATAGCAATCTAAAGCTGCTCGATTTGATTCAATATAATCAAATTTATCAAGAGAATAGAAATCTGAGGAAAGTACCCATGAGTATAGTTTGAATCTCTCACAAACATCGAATGTAACGTTCTCTAAAATCAATTTATATAAACTTAGAGAAGATGCTCCAGAAATTTTGACACTAATATCGCAAATCTCCAGCAATTGGTTCGTATAAACACCTTCAGAAAAATTAATCTCCAAATACGAATCACCAATGCCACTAAATACCATTTCTGCAAAAAAAACTTGCGAATAATCAATATAAAGAGACGAATTGGCATCATTAATCACTTCAATATAAAACCTGTTGTTAGGATCATTTGCAATTTCATCATACAAATCCTCTACATTATCGAAAAGCACATGTTCTTCAGAACAATTAATATCTGTCCGATTATTATAACAAAAATGGCGCAAAAAAAGGATCAAAAACATATGTGATAATAACACATAGAATAGATTGACACAGTTTATTATACCCTAAGAAGGTCTATCATATCCTCTCTAAGCTTCAATACTGGAAGTGCATCAGTGAGTGAGACAACAAAGAATGGTGGTGGGTTTGTTAATGGGTTTCCTAAATATCCAATCAAATTTCTAGTTTTTGGGCAATATTGCATACCAAATGAATCAATTCTTGGAAGAAGGAAGAGTCCAAGTTTATCAATCTGGCCATCTGCATATGTTGTTGTATCGCCATCTGGGCAAACATGAAACACAAACCACCATTTGCTCCTCAATTCGAGTGCGAACATCAAGTTAAACTGGGATTTGGATTTTCCGCCAAACCAGAATATGTAACCTTCTGCATATGCCATTCCAGCAGCTGCAATATCGAAAGGAGGAGGCGAACCAGATGTCGAGTATTCTGTAAAGACTTCTGATTCCATATCCAAGACCAATAGAGTCTCGGTTTTAGATCCACCATAGCAATATAAAGAAGAGCCATTTGTTACATATGGAACAGATGTTCTCCCATTGATTCCGCTCGATTTGTGAGCCCACGCCATTGTGCTCAAGTTTAAAATACTCAACTCTGTTGGGTATGTTGTATTATATCCTCCCCAAATAAATATCTTTTTGTTGTAGTGAGCTATCAGGGGTGTGGATCTCTCATCTGGCGGGGAACCAGATGTCTCAAGCAACGTGACATAGCCAGTCTTCAAATCAATTGAGTGCATATCGCCGTAAAAATGTGGAGAATGATATCCCCCAAATACGTACGCGACCCCATCAACATACACTGCTGAGCACCCGCTTCGTGGTGACAATACATTACCGCATAAACGAATCTCTGTCCATTCAAGAGTAATCATATCCAATTTCCAAAGATCAGAATACGCATTGTGATGATCAGAACCATATCCAATATAAGCAATCGTTCTTTCCGGATTTACACATGAAAAATGACCAATCCTCGGAGAAGGACAGCGTAAATTAGGATGCTGAATAGACCATATCCCGTTTAGGCTGGTTTTCAACAATTTGTTCGTAAGACGAGTCTCTGTCGACAAAAAAGGCTGGAAAGAGCGCCGACTGGATTCTTCATCACCTATGCGAGTATAATGAATCGAGCCGTGGTTATGAACCGGCATCGTTTCATAAACACCTTCGCTCTGAACATTTCCCATTTCAATATGAACGATTACGCAGAAACCGAAACCGACTAACCCATGATAATTCAGCTTTACTGCTCGTGTACATAGTGCCTTGTAGGCCTTGGTATCAGAGTGTGTATCTCAGGGTTTTCTGGGATATATGGTATTCTAGATTTTTTGCGGATATCCCTAAGCATGACTATGTGATCTATGTCTGTTTGGGAGAGAGATGGGCACTCTATGAGTTCTATTTCTTCATCGGTGAGGGTGTCTGATTCACATATTTCCACTGACTGGAATATTTCTGGGGAATTTTTGATGATCAGAGTGATTAAGCTGTTCTGAATGGCATTTGATTGCAAAAGCTGTTCAGTAGTACCTGTGATCGCAGAAAACAGTGTTGGAGCGAAAACAATAGCAAGATTATGCGCTTCCATCTTGTTAACAGATGCGTTTTGATATATCTCGTGGAGGAATCTGAATAAATATGCAATTGTGAGCATTTTTGGCTTTGATAATGAAGATAATGCCTCTTTCATTGCTTCTATCTGCTCTTCTCGGTTCTTAATCGCAGAAACACGAACGATCTTCTCATAAATATCTGAAGGGAATAGAGCATCAGAACTGATTTTGTCACGAAAGTACTTTTTAAGCACAGAAGCTACTGTATGAACCCCTTTAAGCTCTCCCCAGTCCTTAATTCGTCCATTATCGAGCCGGATTATCATATCCCACACTTCCTTATTTGATCCGTTAACCCTAAATACACCTTCCACTGTCATGCAGCCAGATTCTCTCAGCTTTTCTACCAAGTCGGTCACAATGAATGGGATTTTGCCCCCAAAATCATCGATTGATCTAGAAAAAAACATTGCGCACATTGTAAATAGCTACGTAAACGCTTTATTTCTTATCACTAATAAGGGGCATTAGTTCTTCATTAGGCTTCTTTGATGCATTCATTTTGACCTTCGAGTAAGAAAACACACCGATAAGAGCTACAATAATTCCGGATATGGCCCTTATCATCTGAGATTTTGATTCCCATTTGGAGGGGAAGAATACATAGCCTAATACAAGTAGCAAAACAGTCTTGAAGTGGCCAACAACTTGGTATGTAACACTTGAGGTCTTTCCAATGAGGCCAAATGTAGCAATATTAACTCCAACCGCAAAAACACATGTTAAAAGCATATACACAATAGCATCTATTGAAAACCTAGATGACATAAATGAATCCTCTCCTGTTCCTTCTAAAACAGTTGCAGCAACGCAACCAATCGCAAACTCTGTAGGCGCAATAGATAATTGTAGCTCAGGTCCATTAATGCTATAAGCTTTTTGAAGATCTTCTGTCATTAATTGGTTATATGTTGTGGATAAAATTGCAATAATTGCATAAATGGTTCCTTTAATATTAAACTCAACATCTGACACCGAGAAAAGAGCAACACCTAGTAGAAGAATGGCTAATGAAAAAATTTCTGACATAGAAAATCTTTGTTTCTGAACAAAGAATTTGTGCAAAACCATGTATGGTATACATACTAATTTGGACATTTGATAAAAACCAATGGAGTTGGCCCCAAGGTTGAAATTCATTGATACTATTGAAGTACAAACCAAAAAGGACAAAATAATTCTCTTCGATAATGGAACCTGGTCACACCTGCGAATCTTACCAATGAGCGCAATAAACTCCAAAATTAGCCAAGTTGACAAAAAATGAAACGTTGAGAGTGTTGTGGTGTACTTACATTTAACTAATTTACCTACTTGCTTCAATACTAATATTAATGATGTTGAAGAAACAATACTTAACCCAATCCAAGAGCCAATTTCGAATCTGGATGTGTCCATTCTGTTTAGCAAATTCCGGTTGTTTTACAAAGTTTACAATGTAAACACCCGATATTTTCAATTCTCATGTTGATTCATATAGTGACTCTGATTCTTCTGTTTTTTGGGATATATATGTGTAGGGTAAGACCAATGCACTTCAAAAAGATTGGTGGGAAAATAATTGAGGGCAGTATATCTGAAAAAACCTGGGTTGACATCAACGGAGTAAAACAGGGGATGTTTATAAAGGGGATAAACAAGAGCAACCCAGTGTTATTGTTTCTTCACGGAGGTCCTGGAATGCCTGAGATAGCTATTGCTAGACAATATCCTGTTGTTTTGGAAAAATTCTTCACTGTATGTTGGTGGGAACAAAGAGGTACTGGAATATCTTTTCATAAAGATGTTAAGCCAAAGCATATCACATTCGAGAATTTGATGAATGACACAGTTGAAGTGACTCACTATTTGCGAAGGAGATTCAAGCAGGAAAAGATTTTCTTGTTTGGGCATTCTGGAGGGTCTTTTCTTGGCATTCAGGTATGCAAATTGAATCCACAGTTGTTCCATGCCTACATAGGAATGGCACAAATGGTCAATCAATTAGAATCGGAAAAGATAGCATACAAATATATGGTTGATGAATACAAGAAAATGGGGAACAACAAGATGGTGAAGAAATTCGAAAAATTCGATCTTCTCAGGAGAAATAGCTTGCCAAAAGGATATGGAAGCTTTCGTGATATGCCTATGCATGAATTGGGAATCGGAACAACTCATAAAATGAGATCAGTAATTACAGGAGTGTTTATTCCGGTAATGTTGTATAGTGAGTATACATTTGTTGAAAGAGTTAATGTTTGGAGAGGGAAATACAACACCCAAATCAAAGCTGGTTTGTTTAAACAAGCTGTTGAGACCGATCTATCATTAACAATCAAGAAACTTGAGATACCTGTCTACTTTTTGGAGGGTATTTTTGATTACACATGCAATTATGCAATTTCCAAGCAGTTCTTCAAAGATCTTGATGCCCCAATCAAAGGATTTTATACATTTTATGAATCAGCTCATAGTCCTATATTCGAAGAACCACAAAGAGCTTCCAAAATTATCACTGAGGATATCTTGAGGCTTCAGGTTGGAAACTCTGATTCTGAGGTGTAAAATACGATAAAACTGACAAAAAAGTGCTCATTATATGGGAGAATTCGTTGTTCATTTCCGCCCGACTTTTGGGGATAATAATAAAATGAGCGATTTTTTTTCCTCGCATGGGTATAGCGATTATCTAAAAATCACATTTTATTCCATGTACTGTTTCCTTTCATTCGAAAGCAAATCCAGAGCTGAGTCCTTTATAAGTCATTTCAACGGAATGAGACATGATAATTATACACTAAATGCCTCATGGGGTAAATTGTCTTCTCATGAGCGGCGGAATTCTTACAGGGATAGATATGATTCTCCAGATGATGGCTACAGACCCCGTCAGCACGATTATAACACTTCCATCAGGTCGAAAACCATCATGGTTACAGGATACCCGAGACATTTGTTTACTGAAAGACAGCTTTTTAAAGATTTCTACAAAGTTGGATTTGTCAGGCAAGTGCAGATTATTAACATGGCTGGATATATACAGTTTGATACAGAAGAAGATGCTATCAAGGCTATGAGAGAGAAGGAGCGAAGAGACCGAAACTACTCAATGAGAATTGAAATGGTGGATGATATACCACTTAACCTGCCGAAACTAGGAATTCGTGTCATAATTCCCGAAAGGAACGATACTGAGCGAGGTTTCGTTAATAGGAATTAAAAAATATATTTTGTTATGGCGTGTTTTGTTTAAACAAATGGGAAAGGGCATGGGAGTTCTTTGGGTACTGGGATCATTGACACGCCTAAATAAGGTTCTGATCCATACTTCTTCTTAATGAAAAAAGACTCTTCCCTATTTTTTTGTAATAGAATCTGATGGAGGCTCTTTGCATGACCAGACAAATCATCAAATGAGTACTGAGAAAAATTGGCAAGCTCTTCGGTCCATGGTTCTTCCCCAATAATGACTCTCATCATCATTATTGATGTAGCGGCTATAGCAGAAGGCTTAACATCAAAAAATTCTTCACAGGTTAAACAAACTTCGAGAATGTACCTTGTTAGCAAAATAATCTCATTTGTCTGCCCATTAATCCTTAAGAAATATGATAAAAAGAAGAAGGGAGTGGGGAAAGCAAGATCAAACTCAATGAGGTTAGCTATTTGGGTTTCCATTTTTAGTAAATCTGACTTGGAGAACGAATGGTTTGTGCATATCAATGCAGATTCAATCTGCAGTGGCATGATATCTTCAACCTTAGAAGCGATTAACAATGAAGCACATCCAACTATCTGAAGTCTATCTTTAGTCAACTCAGTTAATGATAATACTCTGTTTAGAATCCCAACTGCTCTATATAATGTTACTGTTGTTAGCTGGGTTTTGTAGTGTATTCTCACCATTGAATCCACTAACAATCCTCTATGCATTCCATTAATTTCAGTTTGCTCAACAATACATTCAGGGAATACGTTTTCTCTATTTCTCATTGATCTATATACTATATTTTCATACTCTGTTACGTCTTGAGGATTGTTTGGATCGCCAATTTGATACTCAACATGATAAAATGGTATATAGTCACATTCTTCTGTATCATTTGCATAACTACTATGACTGTATAACTCTTCATCAAATTCATTGGTGGCAAATTCAGGGTTTGACATTTCTCTATGGATCTTAGGTGCAAAATTACTAACTAATCCTAATGGCTCCCTCTTCTTCTTATCATTATCTTGACTGTTTTTCCTTGATAAGATATTTTTAAACCCTCCTCCAATGAAGAAGTTCTGCATTAAAGTTAATTCTAAACGTACAAATAAACTTTATTTATATAAACTGCTTCTTTAAAGAAAAATACACCTTAAGAAAAAATAAAAGATTCAAAGATCAAGTTCTCAACCATTTCAAAAGAAGTTCAGAAACAAAGCATTTTACTTGAAATCAAAGGAAAATTGAGAAGAACTTGTTTCATTCAATTGCTTCAATTTTGTTTGAATGTGGATTTTTCGGCAAAGAAAAGAACACCAAAATTTAATAGAGGGAGCTTTCAAATTAGAAAAATATTGAAGAAGATCTTGTATCTTTCCAACTGAATTCACAAGTTCTTGTATCTTTCTCATCTTCATCACTGGTCCCAAGAGAATGAGGGTTGTTGTTAAATGGTGATAATTGTATTTTGGGATATAATCAACTGACTGTCACAAAAATGATTGGATTGGACTCTCATTAACCGCAGTAAGCCCCTCACTAGATGATTACATGGTTCATTATCAAAATTGTTCCATTCAAGGATAACAGAATCAATCAATTCCTCTTGAAGAATTTGACATTCAGATTGTTCATGGCCATAATACTTGATTAATGATTTCAGATTTGTGTGATAATAATATAAGATTTCTCATAAGAAGATAATAAATAATAAATCCTGTCATAGTTGGCATGAAAATCATGTCTAATCTTTCTGATTGCGGTTCCGTTACTATAAATTCTTCTAAACGTCCAAAATCTTCAGGTAGGTGTACTTTACTTTTAAGAAGTAGTTTTATAAGTGGCATTTTCATTGTTGATGCCAGAAGTTGTGTTTCAGTGCCAGAATAAGACAAAACGTGTTGAAAAGAGATTTTTGTCGTGTTTAAACAAGTATCTAGATGAATATACGACAAAAGAGAGGATTGTTTTGAGTGATTCGTGTGATTTTGATGTTTTTTGTCGTTTCATTGATTTTCTTGTGTTAGGATGTATTCCTAGTGATAGAAATGATCAGATTGGAGTAATAAATTTGTTGAGAGAATGGGAATCACATTTTGGAATTGTTGATAGTTTTCGTTTTCGTCTTTGTTGTAAAGAGAAAGATGGAATTGTTGTTTATAATGGAGACAAGTATGAAGTGAATATTGGATGTTTGTTGTTTCATAGTGAAGTTTTTCGGGAATTCTACAAGAATAGTTGTGGAATGGTTTTTAACTTTGATTCATCATATTCTAGAGAATCATTTGAAGTGTTTCTAGATCTGATTCATAATCGAATCAGTTATCCAAGTGTTGAA
>Ga0209639_1001308_pt1 | contig 25701 bp, 25 predicted proteins | sample EPASupsiteHSE605_FD_187268 | JGI IMG/M metagenome (GOLD analysis project Ga0209639, IMG submission 187268) | Bioremediated contaminated groundwater from EPA Superfund site, New Mexico - Sample HSE6-05 (SPAdes) (version 2) | ecosystem: Environmental > Aquatic > Deep subsurface > Groundwater >...
CCTTACCCTAGCAAGTTATCTGAACTGGATTTTCAGAGGTTCTCACATTGTCCCAGAAGCTTTGCACCCCATCATTACTGATGACGCACATTCTGGTAGGGTTACCCCAAATGGAAAGGGTAGCATTAAAGCAATTCATGGCATAACTTCTTGTCGCACAAAATGAAAGTACCGTTAACCTGCAGGTACTTTCATTTATTTGTGTCTGTTATTCGAAGAATTTCGTGTTCGTTTTTTATTCATGTGTTCTTTATTCATGTGTTCTTTATTTATCCTGTCTTTAAAAATGAAGTTTCTATTTAACTTCATGAAAAGATATATGATTCTAAAACCCTAACTGGTAGGATAAACTTTAGAGACCCCTTTATCTGATCATCTATGGTTGAAAGAGAAGTAAACACCTTATGCAGCCAGTACGGTCTGAAACCGACCAATCTTTCAGAACTCACCTTAAAAGTTAACCTTCCGGATGAGGGTCTGGAGAGAGGTTTTATTGAGGAAGAAAATTCCCTCTATCTCCCCCTTTATGAGGAGGGTTACGCAGTCCCTTCCCTTCCCGAAGTTGGAGTGGAATTTCAGGCTTATATCCAATTTGTTCTTAATCCCGAAAAAGCAAATTCAGAATACCTTTCAGATTTTTTCAATAATTCTCTAGGCCTGAAAATCCGAAAAGCCTGGGTAAGGAAAGGTTTTATCTGGCTACCTGAAACCCCTTTTGGCTCAAATGGACTGATTAGGGATTTTCCAGATGGTTCTGTTTTGGAAGCTGTCGCCCAGAAGGCTATGTTTTCAGGGAAATCAAATTTTTCCGGAACAGCCCTGCTTGCAGAAGAATCTGGATTTGCAGGCAAAGCTTCTGTTGAGGACATATGTACGGGGATTGATGAAAATATGGACTTACCGCCGAGGCCGGGAATTCCTGTTACTGCCGGAACTTCTTCTTCCTTTAGGATTGATGTCGATTCTCTTATGCATAGCAAACTGTACCTCCCTGACATCCAGACCCAAATGAAAATACTTAAAATCAAGGTTCTTACAAAGGAACTGATTTCCCAGCTCAGCCTTTTCGAGCGCAGGCTTTCAACTTACCCAAAGAACATCACCCACGTCGAAGAGAAGCTTGAACTTATCCGGGAGGCTGTTAAGCTTGCAAATGACTCGGATTACATCCTTGAATTGATCCGACGGGGTGAAAGCAAAAAGCTGGAGTTCAAATCCACTCTCCGAAAGAATCTTATGAGCGGCAATCCGGACTGGAGTGTCGAACATGCCGTGCTGAAAACGATTATTGCCTACCTCAATACCGACGGTGGTATTCTTCTGGTAGGGATCTCAAACAGCGGGGAAGTGCTGGGAATCGAAAATGATGATTTTCTGAATGAAGATAAATTTCTCCTACATTTCAAACAGCTCATCAAACAGCATATAGGGCTTGCCTACGTTCCTCTGATCGAGTATACTCTTGTGCCGGTTAACGGTAAAAAAATCCTGAAAATAGACTGTCGGAAAAGCGACGAAGCTGTATTCCTCAAGTTAAACAAAAACGAAGAAGAGTTCTACATCCGGATTGGTCCTTCAAGTGAAAGGCTCACAGGCAGCAAGCTGATCGAGTACGTTAACAGGCGGTATAACGGGAAGCAAGGTTGATTAATTCAGGCTGGTTTGCCTGCTTTTTTTATTTAAGAACTTTTTTTATTTAAGAAGTTACTGCAAAATTTTTGTACTTTATGGGGGCTATTGACCCCCCTCTTAACTGGCTAAGTTTTCGTTTAATTTCTCGAAGCTGCTATCTCAAATTGTTAAATGGAATATATTTATTATACCTAGAGCAGTCAGGTCTACTGCAAGAGCCGCAAGCAAAAGTCCCATCAGCCTTGTAAAAACCAGCATTCCGTTATATCCTATTAATTTGTGTATCCTCCGTGAGAAAAGGAAGATGTATAGACATAAAACGAATGTTAGTATGATTGATACAAGAATTATTATTTTTTGCTCAATGGTTTCTGTCCCACCCATCAGGACAATCACTGTACTGATCGTACCCGGACCTGTCAGAAGCGGAAGGCCAATCGGAAAGACCCAGATATCTTCACGTTCCTGGGATTGAGAAATCTCTTCATCAGTGATACTCTCTCTTGAGATCTTAGCATGCATCATATCAAAGGCAATGCTGAAAAGCAGGAGCCCTCCGGCAACCCGCAGTGAATCCACACTAACGCTGAACAGATTAAGTATCATGCTTCCTGTAATTGCAAAAAAAAGGGCAATTACACATCCCAATGTGACTGCTTTTTTTGCGATTTCGTTTTTTTCCTCACGTGTCATCTTGCTGGTCAGGGAGATGAAAGTCACAACTCCACTGATAGGGCTGACAACCACAAAAATAGAAGTGAATGCATAGATGAAAAACCCGAGGTTTTCGGCTATCATTTTTTTCTCCTAATTTTTACTACTCGCCCACTTATACATATAATTTTTCCTGTTATAATATTTACATCTGTCATAATATTTACATCTATTATAATATTTACATATTAGAATTTATAAAGCTCATTTCAAGACCCCTTTCAATTAAAAAACTGTAAGCTGCATCTAATATTTTAAAGTTTTCTATGGGGTTTGTTTTACGATACATTGATCAAGAGGTAATAACTCATTCTTACAGATTGTAAATTTATTGAAGAACACTGAATAATCCTGAATAATAAATAACCCTATATCGTTTCAATAAGCCATTTCACTTTGTTCAATAACTGAAAAAAGCTGAAAGCTTTGTCTGCCCGACTTTTTGAGCTGTTTCTTCTTTTTCTTCTTGATTTTGTTCTTCTTTTTCTACGTATTTCAAGAAGCTATCCAGAAAAGTGCTTTCACTTTCAGAGTTCAGCGAATTTCTGTAATACAGCATTGTCTTTTCCTGCCAATCCTCTGAAAGCAGTAGAAACTTCATCCCCCTTTTCTGCTCGTTCCATTCCCAGACTTCAGAGAAGTAAAAAATAGCTCCTAAATGGCTTGAGAGCTGAGCATAAGGAACGTCTGGCCTGAGCCTGTATAGAAATTTTCCAATACCTTCTTTTTCAGTTCCCACACACAACTTTGGGGCATTATTTGCAAGGTCTTTCCATTCCGTGTCCTGCATGAACGCGCAAAGCCTTTCGAGATGGCTGTAGCTAATTTTATCGATCCTGGGAAAACGACATCTTCTGAACTTCCTTTTTATGAAAATGTTTCCGCGGCTGTCCATCCTCCAGGAAAAGGCTCTCTGTTTTATGCCGAGAGTATGGGATTGAGACCATAAGGCAGCCATGAAGGATAAATCGGCTTTTGAAATATAAAAAATTGTTTGTTGTCCGTATTATTTTTCGGTTTAAAGGAAGAAATAGAAACTTTCTTTTTAAAAAATGAAGGATTTTAAAAAATGAGGGGCGTTTTCAGAGTATTTCATTCAGGCTCTTCGCTATTTTGTGTGGGTAACTTATATTTCGCCCCTAAATGTTGAAGTAGTATGTATAAAATGTCGGAACAGTTGTTGTTGAAAATCACATTCAGACGTGATGTTTCTTTATTTAATCTGAATACTTTCTAACTAAGCAATTATTTTCAACCAATACAAAACAGCGAAGAGCCTTTATTCATTACCATTGACAGTATATATTTATTTAAAGAAATTCAATGAGCCTATCTAAAAATTAAGATTAAACTGAAATTACTAAGGTTATGATATTAGTTTTGGGATAAGCTCAAGAATTAATCATAAAGAATTTCAGACTTCAAGTACTTCAACAGCCAGGTCAGAATTGATAATATTATCAAAGTTGATTATTTCATCCCATTTCTGCTGCATGAACATGGACTGAAAACAGACTCCGATAACTTTTCTTTTTTCCGAATTTTCGAGGACCTTTCTGGCAATTTCCTTTGCTTTATCAGGACTCGTTCCTATTTTTGGCATGGCAAGCCCGCCCAGCAGGACAACAGCCTCAGCGTGTGCATCTGTGAGTTCTCCAAGCTGCATGCCCTCAGGAGTCATGAGGATTGATCGCGCTTTCTCAAAGTCCATATTGGGAATAAAAGCAAGTTTTCTGTCCCTTACTACAAAACCGAGAAGTTCGGCAAAGGGAGTGCAGAAACCTGGAGTTCCCACAAAAGTAATCTTTTCTGCTCCTTCAACAAGGCTCTTGAAACTGTTCAGAATGCCTCCTACTCCTTGAGATGTGTTTATTATTGGCATAAAACTCTTCTCCTTATTGATCTTCCACTAAAATTCTGCTTTTTAAGCATATATTTGTAGCAGTTTTTATTTCTAAAATAAAATTGGAGTCATTACCTTAAATAAGTTGAGTTAATAGCCACACCTACCTTAAAATCAATATATTTTCAGCTAAGTATTATTATCAACAGTAATAAAAGTGGACACCGAAAATATCCAAAAATTTATAAACCGTAATAAAAATAGACACCGAATATAACCAAAAATTTATAAACAGTAATAAAATGGACACTGAAAATTATCCAATGAAGCTAAGATATCCAAAAACAACCAGAAATTGATAGGCTTAGGAGGACTCTATTTTTTATTTATAATACTCTTGATAGTCGCATGTATGTAAGAAGCAAAAACATCTGTCAGATGTAACGAAAACAGCGCAATAACAGAAATTGAAGAGATCACTTCAAAAGCAGAAATAAAATAAAAAGAAAGGTCCGGAGGTGCCACTCCGGACCCACATCCTATGTTGACTATTTTATATTTTTTGAAGAACATCCGTTCTTCTCGTAATAGTTTTTTTCCGAACTATCCAATTAGTTGAGTCTACACAACAGAATATCTGATTTACATCCTATTATCATGAATGTTTACATTAGTTTCCGTTGTATGTACATGTGCTATTGCAGGCCCAGCTAAATCATGGAAATAGTTTCCATAGACTTCTATGTTTGTAACCTTCCCTTCTAATTCTAAGCCTGCATATCCGCCGCCAGATGTGCTACAATCATTGTTTGCAAACACTCCATCGGTAACAACATCGAATCGACAGGATGAATTAGTCCGGTTAATAAATTTACAATTCTTAACTGTAATATCCTTTACATTATAGGCATATACACCGTCATGTCCACATTTGTTTACAGTTACTGTGTCTATCATTATATTGCTAGATTTTGAGATAAGCATTGCATCGTTACATCCATTCTTGAATGTAACATTCTGAATTGTTAACCCATTGCAACCTATTAAAGTTGCCATGTTATAACAGGAAGTTCCAAGCTTAACATTAGGATAGTAATCACTTTGACTACCATCAACAGTAAAGCCTCTTATTGTAACATCGTTTGCAGAATTGCCTTTAATCATAAGCATAGCTTTTTTTTCTGAAATACTACTTCCACGTCCACCCCATGTCGGTAATCCCGGAGCAAGTTTAATTGTTGCACTGGAATCTCCTTCAAGGATTGTATTGCTGGCGATCAGAAGAGAATCGCCTATGTTATATGTGAATGGGCCTTTAAGGTGGACAGTTGTGCCTGGATTACTTGCTGCATATTCAAGTGCCTGGTTAATCTGCACGTGATCATCTTTTCCATCACAGTTGAAGTCTCCGCTTCCATCTCCGGCAACAGTTACCACTTTTGTACTCTGAGCGCCTAATACAGCAGGTACGGTTGTTAAAATAAGGCATGTTACCAGGAATAGGGTTCCTAGCTGTCTTTTTAGCATCGTATCACCTTTGGGTTGGGTTTTTAGAATTTGAGTAAACTCAAAAACTTTAGGGTAGTTGTATATTTTTTCCCAAAGCCGATACGGTTGTTAAAATAAGGCATGTTATCGGGAATAGGGTTCCTAGCTTCTTTTTTAGCATCGTATCGCCTTTGGGTTGGATCTTTATAGGGATTTCATAGGGATTTTGAGTACAATCAAAATTTTATAAGGTAATTGTATACCTTATCCCAGATCTTTCTCAAAATTCCATATTACGTACTCGTAATACTTTTTTCCGAACTATCTAATTAGACCGAGTCTATACTGAATATCTAATCAGGTCGGTTCTATACGGTTATTCAAAAATCTATATTACGTCTGCGTAATATTTTTGAACCTATCCAATTCGGTTCTCTGCGATTTATGTGGGGCGGACACGTTGCACACAGAGTCTCCACTCTCCAATCACTCTTTAGGGACTGGTCATTGGAGGTGGCCGGACATGAGAAGCTTTGGCTTCTATCAATCAAAATTTGCTACTGACCATGGGATAGTTCCTTCTGGTCAATACCTCCTGTTTTAGTTAATCACGGCCTCTAGCCAAGTCAACTTTTCTTCCGAAAAGGATTTCATTCAGCTGTTATTGAATTCCTGAGTTGACATTCAAAGCTTATGTGATCCTATTATAAAATATTTTTGGTATTTTACGAAATAAATTTAGATAGTATTTCGTACATTTATGTTTATTTATTATTGTCATTAGCTTTTTAGGCCATGAATAAGCAGGATTTTAGGGGAATTCCTGAATAAATTAAAAGGATCAAAGTTAGGTAGAGTAGGGAAAATTCAAGTCTATAGTTCCTGTTTTTCTACGCGAACGAAGTTTTGATACTTGCACAGAGTATCTTTTGCAACTTTCAACTATCATATTTAATAATTTCATACATATTTTTGCTTTGGCATAAATATGAAAAAGTAGAGTTCAGGATGAAATACTTACTGTTTTTGTTACTTTTCCATAAATACATATTATTAAATGTTATTTTTTGCATTATGATTTCGAGACTGTTAAATATCTTCCAATGTTATCAAAAATCAAATTCATTTTCAGAATCTAATAGCTACAATCAATTAAATATCCAAAAAATAATAAAAAAGCTTTTATGGAACGAGTTAATAATATACTATAGGACTTATGCAGTTGTAGGCTCAATATATCGCTTTTTTCATCACTTCTTTAATGTTACAATCAATTTGATTTGTATCCCAGTCAGTTTATATATGTCATAGCTGCCACTTTGTTAATCTTTGTCATACTTTCGACCATGTGGTTCCATATTTTTAATTCTTGCAGCTCAATCCCTAGAAAATCTCTTAATGAAAACATTATATTTGCCCTATGTGACTCTTTGTCTCTTACCTGAAGCTTTTCCACCATATAAATGCTTTATTACCTGTGGTATTCCTCAGGTTTCCGGAACTTATCACCCGATAATCTCTTCGAATCATCCATATCAGTACAGGGATGGGAAAAGCGAGATAAAAAAGAACATAAAGAAAAAACAAAACAAAAAACAAAAGAAAATTAAATAGGGCAGATGCCCTTTATACCTGCCTTATTCCGAAGGACTCAAGCAGGATTTCAGGGTAAAGCCCGCCGCTGGAAATGGTTTTTGTGCTCTTGAGATCGTTTACGGTCAGCCTGGCAGGTGCAAACATGCCTGCGTCAACCTTGAAAAAGTCAAAGTTTGCGGCCTTGAAGGTCTGATAGAAGGGCTTCCCGAAGTCGCTGGAGGTCGTCGAAGGCACTTTCTTTACGAACTCTTCAAGTTCGGCCAGTTCTCCGTCAAAGCGCACGGTGTAGTTGGTTTCGCCGCAGTAAATTACACAGTCATTGGTTGAGCCCATGCACTGCACATCGTTTCCGACGATAGGAGCAATAGGAGCAGCGCCGTATCCGCTCTTAATGCAGTTGATATCAAAACCTATGGACTCAAACTTGTGAATTCCGGTTTCTACAACGCGAGCCGAGATCTGGACAGAACCGGCAATTGAAGCCGTAGGAGCAACAGCAATCATCACGTTTTCAGGGTCTACGCTGCAGTGCTTTGCAATATACTCGACAACTTTCTCATCAGGAAGCTTGTCGGATTCCATTACAAGAACCGCAGCTTCAAAGTCATCTTCATACCCGATCTCCTCATAGAGTTCTTTGGGTTTTAAGCCGAGTGCACGCGCAGGACCTGACCCCATTCCAAAATAGTTTCCGACAGAGATTCTCCAGCCTGCATACTGGGAAGCCATACAGGCAATCACAGGATTATCAGTTGCCACCTGGATAGCAGGCCAGTTGAGACCCTTCAGGTCAAAGGTGGTATATCTGAGGTCAGCGAGGTCGGCCAGGCAGAGTCTTGCCAGGTACATCCCGGCTTCATATCCGCCTTCGGCTTTAACTCCGCAGTCAATAATTGTAGCCCCATTTTCAAGCTTGATGACTTCGGTTTTCAGGTCTTCGCTCCAGTCGAGCATCTCTTCCATGACATATGATCCCATTTCGTTGACGCTTATCAAAGTATCACCTTTACGGACTCTGGGATAAACAGAAATAATGTTCTCGTTCAATCAGAAATTTAATCCTTTGGAAGGCTCTTCATCATGCATGAGGACTGTTTATCGATCAGAAAATTGCTTCTAAGTCGAGAATGAATTTCAATCAAGAGTTGTTTATCGATCAGAAGATCGCTTATTCATCGGTAGCAGTTTATCTAAATTGAGATTTACCCTGCCGATCGGAGTTAACAGACAGAGTTATTTATCCGAGAAAGGTATCCAGCCGATCGAAATTATTACCGGAATTCTATAACTGATTCTTTCCTGTAATTTGTTATCCGTATAGGAAGAATCCAATATATAGATACTGTTATATTATTTTAATTGGGTTATGAAAATTAGGTCCTTTTTTCTAACTATACCGTCGACAGCAAGCCCTATTTCATCTCCTTTTTCAGCTCTTGAAAGATCTTTACCTCTTATTTTCAGAGATCTAACCTGCTGCCTCAGATAGGTTGTGTTTCCTTCAATCAATATTTCGTCTCCGACTGCAATCCCTTCTTCAAAAAGTCTGACTGCTGCCGCTTGCTGTTTTGGATAATAGTTCTCAACCACTCCCACAGCCCGACGTTTCTTTTCAGACGCATTCATATTTTTTGCAGGAGAAAAGCCTTCGAGACCTGGAACTCCAAAGTAAAAACCCGTAGAAAAACCCCTATTATAGACAGAGGCAAGTTCGCGTTCCCAAACCTTTACTTTTTCCTGAGTGTAGTTCCCTTCCCTGAAGGCATCAATTGCCTCCCTGTAGCAGCGGGAAACAACTTCAAGATAACCGGGATCTCGCAGCCGTCCTTCAACTTTAAAGGAATTTATTCCGGCATCAATGAGTTCTGGAATATGCCCTATCATGCAAAGGTCTTTTGCGCTGAGGAGATATTTCCCAAGGCTTTCTGCAACAAGCCCGTTTTCCCCATGAAGCTCCCATTCCCAGCGGCAGGGCTGGATGCACTCTCCACAGTTTCCGGATTTTCCAAGAGTATAAGCCGAGAGATGGCACCTGCCTGAAATAGCCATGCACATTGCGCCGTGGACAAAGGTTTCAATCTCTACTTCCGTCTGCTGACTGATCTTGCTTACTTCTTCAAGGGAAAGTTCCCTCGAGAGTACAATGCGCTCGGCTCCCAGAGTTCTGTAAAATTCTGCAGTTTCGTGGTTCGTCACGTTTGCCTGCGTGGAGATATGGACCCGAAGCCCTGCTTTCCGTGCCTTGAGGATCACAGACGGATCCCAGGCGATAACCGCGTCTGTTCCTGCCTTTACAGCAGCAGCGACTATATCTGAAACATCTCCAAGCCTGTCCTCATTTACTGTCGAGTTTACAGCCAGATAAGCCCTGAGCCCTTTTGCTTTCACCTCATAGACAAAATCATCGAGAGTTTCCAGAGTAATCTCTTTTGCTTTTGCCCTCAGGCTGAGTCTGTCGGTTGAAAAATAGACCGCATCCGCATAACGGGAACAGGCCTCAAGCCCTGCAAGGTTCCTGATGCCGAGGATGAGCTCAGGTTTTGAACTTTTACGCATGAAAACAGAAAATGTAATAACTTTCATTTAAAAATATCTTTATTGTTTCCACACAGTAATATAAATAATAGTAAGAAATGTCAACTTTTGACGCAGAATAGAAAGGTTCACGGGTTGACAGATAACTTTATATAAGTGAACAGCATTTTCCAAAATGGGGCTTAATGGAAATTTGAATAAAAAAATATGGCTCTTCGCTATTTTATGTGGGTTGAAAATAATTGCTTAGTTAGAATGTAGCCAGCCCAAAAAGAGAAACATCAAGCTTGAATGTGATTTTCAACAACAAATGTTTTTAAATTTGATACATGCTACTTCAATATTTAGGAAATGAATGTAAGTTACCCACTCGAAACAGCGAAGAGCCAAAAATATTCATGAACAAACAAAAAAAAGAATAAACTACTGTTATCATAATTGAAAATGGGGGAATAAAATGGAATACGAACTCGAAGAAGTCGAGAGAGATTACATAGAATTCAGAAAAGAAATGGGAGAAGAATAAAACGTGAAAAACGAAAAACGGCATGAATTAAAAGAGTTTTAATTCTTCCAGCAGATAAAACTAATGACATATCAATACCAGACATATCCAGACATATACATTTTTTTCAGTTGAATGCCCCGCAGCTTGCTGCGGGGATAGAAACTTTCTCATGAAACATCGAAAAATTGCGTGTTAGAAATTGCGTGATATTTGTCCAACACTCTTTTGTTGTGAAATTTTGCTGAAACAAAATCTTATAAGTTTTTTGTCTTTTTGTCTTCTTTTTCTAAATTGGAGCGGTAACGCAAACATATCCCGTTGATTGTATCGTAGTCCATCGGATCAATTTTGATTCCAATCGAATTTCAAGTCTGATCTTCTATCTCCTCCTTTCTTAACAGAACATATATATAAAAGATGTATCTCGATTCACCTAATCGAACAATCCGGAAACTCTTATAGATAATTTATTAAATACAAATAAAAAATAATAATTATTTGTTATTTTTAACATAATTTTTGTACATTTTTGTACATAATTTTTTTTAGTATGATAACGGCATTATCGATCATAAACAAGAAAAAAATAGAGGTAATAGGGTTTCTAATTGCAGAAATAAGAATAATAAATCTTATTTATTCAAAAAATATGAAATGAAAAAAATTCACTAATTATAAAAGGCTCAAAAAAGGTTCTAATTAATAAGAAGTGAAATAAATTCATTAAATAAAGGATACTCATTATAAAATAATATTAATAAGAATATTCATATACTGTTTGTATGATATAATAGATTGGAACCACATACATTTACACATGCCAAAAATTCAGCCAGATCAAAACGGGGTTCATTTATTAAAATGGGATTAATATCTGCTGGATGAAAAATAGTGGGGGAATTTATATTAGAAGATTAACCAGTTTAGTCCATACTTTAATTGTTTTGTTACTTGTAAGTGCAGCTACCTGCACCGCTTCGGCGCAGGAAGACGGAACCGGAACCATAGTAGACGTGGCGAAAGAAAACGGGAACTTCACGACACTTCTTGCAGCGCTTGATGCCGCAAACCTGAACGATACCTTAAAAGGAGAAGGACCGTTTACGGTTTTTGCCCCGACAGATAATGCTTTTGCAGCCCTGCCAAATGAGACCATTGAGACTCTCCTCAACAACACCGAAGAACTGAAAAATGTCCTCCTGTACCACGTTGCTTCAGGGAAACTTATGGCTGTCGATGTAGTCAACATGACAAACACCACAACCCTTCAGGGAAGCACAATTCCTATCAATGTCACAGATGAAGGAGTATTTATTGGAGACGCACAGATCATTGTGACGGATATAGAGGCCAGTAACGGGGTGATTCACGTAATAGATGCAGTGCTTATCCCACCGGAAGAGGAGCCGGCAAAGTGGTACTTCTTCTCCATACCCTTCCAGGCTGAAGACAACAGTGTTGAGAATCTGCTTGCAGGTGTCCAATACAACGCTTTGGTCTATTACAACAGTTCAAGCGGGATTTTTGAGAATGTCTCGACTCTCGAACCCTTGAAGGGATACTGGATCAACGTCCCCGGAGGAGTAGAGTTTAACGCTTCCAAACAGTTTGCTTCAGCCAAAGAGGCAACGTCTGCAGCTTCGGTCCCGCCAAGCCTTAAACTGTACCCAGGATGGAACGCAGTGGGCTCACCAGCAAAACTTAACCTGAGTGCAGATGCCGCATTCATAAGCATTGCCGATTCTTACTCCAAAGTAAAGGGCCCCTGGAGACCTGACGAAAAAGGCTCGGGTAACTATACCTTTGTGGGTTACAATGGCCTTACAGGCACACTCAGTGGAAACCAGGTAGGCACAGATGCCTTTGCAGTGAGACCCTATGAAGGGTACTGGGTATATATGAAAGAAGAAGGGATGTTAGCCTGAAGCAGTGTCCCTGAAAGATTTCATAAAAGCCTGAATAAAGGAAAAACAAATTTGAAAAACTATAAATCTCGTTCCCAAACTCAGGGGATTGAGATTTAATTTATAATTTTTGTATCTCTTTGTGTATATCTTTGAAGTTTTTGCCATAAAGTTTTTCATTCACTCTATAAAAATTTCTTCTTGACTTCATCTACCTCATATAATACTTAAATTGAAATAATCTCTTTTGAGCAACTTTATTTTCTTATAACTTTTTGTCTATTTTTTAATCAATATTTATTTAAAGCTTCTTGCCAAACATGCAGGACATGGAAACCCCCGAACCCCAGTTTTCTTTTGCAGAAAACTCTTCTTTTGCAGCAAATATATCCCTTTTTGACAGAGGGTTAGAGCAGGCATTTGCATGGTTTTCAGGTAATTTTGGTACGCTTTTGTTCATAGTTTTTGTTGGCCTGAGCACTATCCTTGTTGCACGTACCGTAAACCGCCTTATGGAGAGCTATTTCAAAAAAGCAAGCCGCAGGCTGCGCATGGACACCACTGCTTTTAGGATGTTCAGACATGTTACGATTGCAGCAATCTATTTTATAGGAATCATTGTTGTTATTTTCAGCATTCCGGATCTTCGCACCCTATCCGTTGCTCTCTTTACAGGGGCAGGAATTGCAGGTATCGTTATCGGTTTTGCAGCCCAGAGCACATTGAGCAATATAATCGCAGGTCTTTCCCTCGCTCTGTTTCAACCCTTCAGGGTTGGAGACCGGCTGAACATTATGAACGAATACGGGAAAGTTACGGACCTTAACCTCAGGCACACCGTCATCATAACCTGGGATAACAGGCGCCTTATCGTCCCCAACTCCATAATCAGCAACGAAGCGATAATTAACTGGACGATAGAAGACCCTGCAGTAATCTGGCCGATAAATGTTGGAATCAGCTATGATGCCGATATTGACCAGGCAAGAAAAATCATGATTGAAGAAGCCAGAAAACATCCAAACGTCATGCCCCCCCAGGAACTGAAGTATAGTGTAGTAAAACCCAGCCTCATAAAATCCGAAACCCTTAAAATGGGATTCTTTGACTCACCCGTGCTTCATGCCGTGGACCCGGATTTCAGGGAAAGAGGAGAAGTTAAAGTAAATGTCACCGAACTGGGAGACTTTGCAGTAAATCTCCGCCTGCTGGTCTGGTTCAAAGACAGAAGCATTGCGTACAGTTCCGGATGTGAAATCAGAGAAGCTATTAAAAAACGCTTTGATAAGGAAGGAATAGAGATTCCATACCCATACAGGACTATAGTATACAAAACAGATATTGGGAAGGAAAAAAAGGCAAATGAAACATTTTCTTCGGAAAAAGAAAATTGAAGAGAATATTGAAAGGAAAAGAGGATAATAAAAAAGCAAGAGGATAATAAAAAAGCAAGAGGATAATAAAAAAGCGGGAAAAGGGTTTTCAAAGCTCCCTTTCATCAATTACTCTTTTTGTCTTTTTCATACTGCGAGGAAGTTCCCCTATCTTTACGCCCACGACCTCCACTGATACTCCTATAAAGTCTTTGAAAGCTTTTCCGAGAGCTTTTTCGGTTTTCTGTTTTTTTATGGGATCTTCTACACCGTCAATCTCAACTTTGAAGGTCATGCTGTCCCTGCCATCCTTGCGTGTAAGGAGGATCTGGTATTCACTGCTTACGCCGGGGATTCTGTGGATAATATCTTCAATCTGACCGGGATATATATTTACAGCCTTGAACTTTATGCGGTCATCAGATCTTCCGAGAATTCTGTCAATTTTCGGGAAGGGACAGCCGCATTTACAGAAACCGGGGATAATCCGCGTCAGATCCCTTGTCCTGTAACGGATAAGAGGAGCTCCTTCCTTTGTAAGGGTGGTAATTACAAGTTCTCCAAGCGTGCCTTCAGGAAGCTGCTCACCTGTGATAGGATCAATAATCTCAAAGAGCAGATGGTCAGACCAGTAGTGCATTCCTTCATGGAAGGAACAGTCAAGAGCAATTCCAGGCCCATATATTTCGGTCAACCCGTAAATATCAAAGGTCTCTATTCCAAGTTCGGTTTCGATCCTGCTGCGCATTTTTTCGCTCCAGCGCTCCGAACCAATAATCCCTACTTTGAGACAGATCCGGTCTTTAAGCTTGCGTTTTTCAATTTCTTCAGCAAGCAAAAGTGCATAGGAAGAGGTGCTTGCAAGAGCCGTGGATTTCAGGTCCGTGAGCATTTCAAGCTGTTTTTCGGTATTTCCCGGACCTGTAGGTATAGCCATTGCTCCCAGGCGTTCAGCCCCGAGCTGGAACCCTATCCCTGCGGTCCAGAGCCCGTAACCTGGAGTGATCTGAATTCGATCCAGACTGGTAAGGCCTGCCAGCATATAGCAGCGCATCATCATTTCGGACCAGATATCCACATCTTTTCGGGTGTAAGGAATGATAACAGGCTTTCCGGTAGTCCCTGAGGAGGAATGAATCCTTATGACCTCCGTATCGGAAACTGCCTTCAACCCAAGAGGATAGGCATCTCTAAGTTCCTCTTTATGAGTGAAAGGGAGGAACTTAAGGTCTTTAAGAGAACTGATTTTTTCGATATCCACATTTGCTTCCTTGAATTTCTTCTGGTAAAAAGGACTGCTTTCAACTACACGCTTCAGCAGTGCCTTCAGTTTTGCAAGGATATCTTCTTCCGAGATTTTGGGATTGTAGAGCTGGACTTTGGGATCAAGCTCAGACTCCGTAGATGCTTCATACATATCATTTCACCTTCCGCTTCCCGTTCAGGCATCGGAGATTAACCTAATACATTTCATCGCGTGTTCGAATGAGGCTTTATTTACGGCTCTGTATTTTTCGGGTATTTCGGCATTGAGTACTGCCTTCAAGGTTTCCTCTGAAAAAGGTAACACTCCCGCGCCTGCAGCCGCCCCAAGCATTGCAACATTTGCAGCCCTGTATGTGCCTTCTTCTTCCGCAAGTTCTGTGAAATCGGAACATAGAATACCAGGGCAATGTGCATTCAAAAAAGAAAGTAAAGCTGAAAGGTCGTATTCAGGGCTTCCCGGAGGTCTCGATGCAGGCGGTATGGTGTGAGTATTTACTATAACTTTTCCACCTTCCCTGAGAAAAGGCAGGTTTCTTACGGTTTCTGCAGGTTCGAGGCCTAAAAGCAGGTCTGCCTGCCCGACAGGAATAAGGGACCCGGAAATTTTGTCTCCTATCCTTATATGGCTGCTCACAGAGCCTTCCCTCTGGGACATCCCTATGGTTTCGGCAGTGCTTACATGGAATCCGGCTTTCATTGCAGCAAGTGCAAGCAGGCGAGAAGCAAGCACTACACCCTGTCCTCCAACTCCTGCAATCAGGATATCATATTTCACAGCCCCACCTCCTGTATGCGGATAGCTCCAGACGAACATACCTGCGCACAGAGCCCGCAGCCGCTGCAGTTGTCCTGTATGAAAGGCTTATCTTCTTCTGCAGGAAGGGTAAGAGCAGGGCAGCCAAGCTGTATTACACAGAACCCGCAGCCTGTGCAGTTTTCAGGCTCTATTGTGTAACATTTGCTGGGTTTTGTAATCCCTACGCACTTTCCCTTAAATACGATAACAGACGGGCCTTCAAATTTCATAGCTTCTTTTGCAGCTTCCACACATTTTTCCAGGCTGTTTTCCAAGCTATTTTCCAGATTATTTTCCGGATTATTTTCCGGATTATTTTCCAGGCTCTCTATATCTACGGTTCTTACAAATTCAACCCCACAGCTTCTAACCACATCGGCAATATCAATGGCTTTTGAAGCGCTTCCGAGTGCAGTTACGCCTATGCCCGGATGGGGCTGGTGCCCTGTCATTGCAGTTGTGCGGTTGTCAAGGACTGCAAGGGTGACATCGGCTCCATTATAGACAGCGTTTATCACTGCAGGGATGCCTGAGTGGAAAAAGGTTGAGTCTCCGATAAAGGCAACGTGTTTTGCTTCCGGGTTCGTGCGGAAGAGCCCTCCTGCTATACTCATGCCGGCCCCCATGCAGAGGCAGGTATCTACCATATTAAGGGGATGAGCATTTCCGAGGGTATAGCAGCCAATATCTCCGGAGAAGATCGTGTCAGCCTGAGAATCCTTTTTAAGCTGCTTTGCAGCCTGTTTAAATGCGTAAAAAACAGTCCTGTGCATGCAGCCAGCACAGAGAGTCGGAGCCCGGATTGGCAGAGGAGGAAGTTCTTCCCTTAAAACGGCAGGAGAAGCATGGGGAAGGCAAGAATTCTCTCCAAGATCTGCAAGTACCCCGTTAATGCCGTCAATAACAATATCCACATTATATTCCCCGCTAACAGGGAAAAAACCGTTCTTTTTTCCATAGACATCAACAGGCAAATGCGCTTTTCCAATAAGCTGGAGCACCTGTTCTTCAAGGTAAGGGTCAAGTTCTTCAACTACTATAAGCCTATCAATTTCTTTCAGGAAGGACAGGGCTGCCTTTTCAGGAAACGGATATACTGTCCCGACCCGAAAGAGTGTGAAAAGTTCTTCAAAACCCCTGACGGCTTCCTTTGCATAAAGAGCTGAAACCCCGGATGCAATAATCCCTATTTTTCCGCTTCCCGAAACCGAATTGCAGGAAAGCCCGGAAAAACATTCTGAAAGCTGCACCTGCACGTTTTCTAGCCAGGGGTGCCGCTCTGCAGTAAGCCTTGGAAAAATCGTCCAGCGCCTGTCCTTTACAAATCCCTCACAGGAAACTTCAACAGCCGCAGGTTCTAAGGCTGTAACTTCAACATCTCCGCAGCTGTGGGAAACTCGTGTGGTAGTTCTGAGGATGACAGGAATTTCAAATTCATGAGAAAGTTCAAAAGCCAGTTTCGTAAGCTCGTAGGCTTCCTGCGGGGTTGCAGGGTCCAGAACAGGGATATTTGCAAAATGTCCAAAAGCCCTTGTGTCCTGCTCAGTCTGAGAAGAATGAGGCCCCGGGTCATCGGCAACAAGCAGGACAAGAGCTCCTTTTACGCCGATATAGCTCAGGCTCATCAGGGGGTCGGATGCAACATTTAACCCCACCTGTTTCATGGTCACAAGCGCCTTTGCCCCGGAATAAGCCGCCCCTACAGATGTTTCAAGTGCAACTTTTTCGTTGTTCGACCATTCGGTATAGATCCCACACCTGTTTGCATACCGGATAATTGTCTCCAGAGCTTCGGTCGAGGGGGTGCCCGGATACCCTGTAACCACCTGGACGCCGGCTTCTATAGCTCCAAGTGCAATGGCTTCATTACCCATTAACAGTTTTTTGTCAGTCAAATAAGCTCATCTCGGATCGGGTAATACGTTAACAAATTTGGATAAACCTTGAAGGAAATAAGATGAAGTTGAAAAGGAAATTTGATTCTCAAAGAATACTCTAAAATTATCTTATAAAGTACAATAAAATATTTTAAATTGTTCTACCGCCGCTCTACGCCACGGAAATATGATGCCCATCTATGTACAATGCTGCCGGGAAGAAGTACGTAAAATTCGAATATAAAGTTTTTGTTTTTTGGTTCTGTATGTTATCAACTTACACGTAAGCAGATTAGGTTTGTATTAGAGGAATTCGAATACCAAGCCCCAAAATACTTCAAAGTCAAAGATTAAAGCCGTTTTTCTAATATGGTCATTACTCAGATAATGGATACTCATACTGAACACGCTAGGAAGTCACCAGCACATTAATCGTCATCTGGTAACCTTGATGAAGGTTCCAAATCCTTTAGATACTCGTCCACATTATTGATCACTTTGTTTTTTATTTCATATTTACCTCTAATAGATTCAGCTCTATAGAACCTTACATCTATACCATTATTAAGGTAATTATCTTTAATAGTTTCATAAATAGATGTAGCATCCTCACGGTTTATCCTCAAACCAAAGATAACTCCTCTTAGGTCTTTTTTTCGTATTTTACGACTCTTTTTCCAAACTCATTAACATTAAGCAAAATTCTATACTCCTGTTCATATTCCCAAACGGAGAATTTTTTGTATAAGGATTTACGCACTTTTGATTCAATATTTTTATCAAAAGCTTCCAGAGGATAAATCTCATCCACATATTCTACTTTACGAATATTATTGGAAATCCATCCTTTACCAAACTGAAAACAAAGACAAATACCCCGGTGTTCATTGGCATAATGACTCCACATTAGAATACTTTTATCATTCTTACTAAAACAGCAAACTCTAGGAATCGACTTACGCCTTAAATCCCAATGCATCTCTCTTTTTAGTATTTCAAGATCTTCGTCATCTGGACAAAAAACCAAAATGCCATTTTCCTCCTGGAAAAGACCAAGCTTTATACTCTCACTTAATAACTCCTGTGCTTCATCAAGAGCTATTCCTTTTTCTAAACATCTAGCAATCCAACCTTCTTTAGAGGCTCGACCATCCAACAAAACCAGACAGTCAAAGGGATCATTGAACTTAGTCGGGTCACGAAAATACAATTGATTTTCAGATCAGTTCTTTATACAATATTCGTCAATTTCTTGGTATTTAAAAAATATTTTTTCGTCTGTCATTTTCATGTGCATTCCACAAAAAAGCACAAGTCCGGATCTTATATAACGCTTACTTTTTCTTCATATTCTGGCCCTTCGTTTGTGACCCTGACCGGATGATATCTTTTTATCGATGATCGTTGTAAAAATTGTGGAGGAATTAAAAATCGCGAAATCAAGTGACTCGCAAGAAGACGAGATGGATGAATCATCCATAATCGGAATTAATTTTGTTAGCTTATTATTGATTTCAATACTTATCATTATGTATTATCTTACACATGCATCGGAGTCGGAAATAGAATGGGCGCCAATGGTTATCTGCTATTCGATATGACTACGGGAATATTAAAGCGTCCTTTTCATCGAAGTCCAGAAAAGGATTCCAGGCAACTTCCCACAAATAACTGTCTGGATCGGCAAAATAACCACTATAACCACCCCAAAAGACCTGTTGAGCTTTTTTAATCATCTGTGCGCCTGCTTGTTCAGCCATATGAAGAACCAGATCTACTTCTTCAGTGCTCTTTGCATTATGTGCTAGAGTAATACCTGAAAAACCTGTGCCTTCAGGACTTATATTTGCATCTTCTGCAAGTAAATTTCTAGGATACAGCGATAAGCCAACGCCACCTAAGTCGAAGAAAATTATACTATCCTGACTCGCATCAGAAGGTTTCCAGCCCAAACCATCTCGATAAAACTTAAGAGAAGTATCTAAATCCTTTACTCCTAAAGTAACCAATGTTAATTTTTGTCGCATAAACTCACCTTTTTAAAAATTGTTCTAGCTAGATAATATAGCAAGTCAAAACTGTGCTAGCGTACCCTGGCTGCAAGCAACGGTATATCTACGCTACCACCTCGTTGCAAGCAATGTATATTCGCGCCACCGCTCACATCAATGTGCCGGATCTTTATTGGAGCTGCGGATTTTCCAGCGTATAAGATCTATCTGGTTCGGCATCAGTTTCAGGTTGACTTTTTAAAGAGATACAGCACCATCATCACAAGAATTAAAAAATTGAATCCACCGGGGGTCGTTTGGGAATCACTTTGCACATTTATTTCGCTTTTCTTAGTGTCCGTTCCATATTCATTGCTTACTGTATGCGTTATCCTGTAATATCCTGCTGCAGAGTAGGTGTGTTCTGGATTCTGCTCGGTTGAACTGGTTCTGTCTCCAAAGTTCCAGTTCCATCCAGTTGCATTTTCTGATAGGTCTGTAAACTTTACCGTCAGGGGAGCAGAACCCCTCGTGGTATTGCTGGTAAAATTCACTACAGGTGTTTTGAGTTCTGATTCCTCTCCTGAGAGGGTACGCATGTAGATATCAGCGGTTCCATTGAAAGTATCCTCCCATACTATCTTATCGCCGTAGATCGCAGGATATTCCTTATTTGATTCGCTGCTGGTAATCCGAATTTCCCTGTAAGTGGAGAGATTGTACATGTAGATATCCGTGTCCCCATTACGCCCATCCAACCACACTATTCTATTACCGGAGATATCAGGGTTGCCTGCTAATCCGCTGGTGGTTATTTGAGTTTCGCTGGAAGTGGAGATATTATACATATAGATATCTGAGTGTCCATTGCGCCAGTCCTCATACACTATCCTGTCCTCGTAGATCTCAGGACCGCCTGCTGATCCACTGGTAGTAATCTGAGTTTTCTTTTGAGTAGAGAGATCATAAAAGTAGATATCACGAGAAACCCTGTTGTCGGTTGAAACAAGTAATTCTTCCCACACTACATTGTTGTCGTAGATCGCAGGACTATATATCATTGATTTGCTGGTGACTATCTGCGTTTCCTCTTGAGTAGAAAGATCGTACATATGAACACTGTTGTATTCAGTCCACACTATCCTGTCTCCGTAGATCGCAGGAGAGCTCGAATATGATCCATTGGTGATAATCCGCGTTTCCTGGCAAGTGGAGAGATTGTACATGTAGATATCGGATTTTTCAAGTCTAAAGTTTCCATTACGATCATCACTCCAGACTATTCTGTCCCCATAGATAGATGGATTCATCGCTGCTGATCCGGGAGTAGTGATCTTAGTTTCTTTGGAAGTAGAAAGGTTGTGCATATAGATATCATACGAGAGATTGTATGTTCCATCTCCATTATTTCCATTGCGATAATCCTGCCATACTATCTTGTCCCCGTAGATATCAGGAGTCTCTGCTGATCCGCTGGTTGTGATCTGAGTCTCAGTAATTGTGAATGGAGCATTTTGTGCAGTAGTTGCTGATGCCGTAGATGAAACGAGAATTAAAAATAAAATTAAAGCTATTGATGCTAAGGATACCAAATACAACTTATCCCTATTTTTCATTATCTTCCTCCTTTATTTTCATTTAAAAAATGTTAATATTTAAAACTTGATCCTAAATTTTAAGTTTTTTCTTTTTAACTAAATGTTTATAAAAAATATTTTAATTTAAGCTTATTTATCTAAAGCTCACGTTTTAATAGATGCAAATATGCGCAAAAATAGCAATGTATCTCGGCACAAAAAATGAAAAGTAGACCTTGATAATTTTAAATGAGCCTGGAGTTACAAAGAATCAGAAATGGGATATCTTGGTTTGAAAGTAAAATGAAAATTCACAGAGTCGGAGCAAGGCATATTTAAGCAAACCAAGATGCAACTTAAACTTATTGATATATTAAAGATATTAGGAAAAAACGATATGTAGAGCCTATTACTGCGTAAGTCCTATGAGCTTAAAAAAGTAAGAAATTAGGCCGTGGGAATCAGCTACTGAAAACCGTAAACACAAGAATCTTTTTACGTTTTCGCCATTCGTTTTACAGTAGCACACGCATTCAAAAACGATATTTGTAATTGGTCATGCTTCTTATGATGTATTATTACCTCTTCAGCAATGAACTTCAAAATATGAGTTTTCTTTCATCCGGTCAACGATCTGGTCAATCGGTATATTCTTCTCTGGAGTTGCCACAGCAATTATAAAATCGGCTTTATCGTTAACCGTCAAGTGATATCCTTCATATATTTTTGTTGTATGAGTAACGCACCACTATGCTTATGAATATATGATCATTGAAGACTTGCATTAGAATGCATTGGGGTTCTTATGCCCAGGGTGATCATGGTTAAGACCTGCCGAGCAGGATGAAGCCTTCTTTATTCTCTTCAAAAATTTCATCGAGAGCCTTCTCGAATGTTTCTTCGTCCTTCAGGACTAAATTTCTGCTCTTTCTTGCTTTAGCCGGGTCCGGGTAGGGAAACATAGGAACGTATTCTTCGGTCATACTAGTCAACGATTGAAAAAGGATTTAGATTTTTAGCCGAAGATAAACTGAATTAAAGGTTCAATACTATTTATTTTTCAGTTCAACCGCGTTAACCATACATTACATCCGTGAGCCTCGTTAGATCCCAATCATATTAAATACATTTTAGTTCCGAATTAAGATATCAAGGCATTTTTATATAAAGGCATGAGATGATATTGATATTTATGTCTAATATAATACATTAGCTTAAGATATGTATATATAGTGTAAGCTATATATAAATAGCAATCAAAGAGTATTACGTTTTTAATATTATCTGGACCTTTTTGATTGATTACAGATACAGAATACTGAAAAACGAAGGCATGATCTAAGGAGTTTTTATGGCATTTACGGATTATTCGATGACTTTTAGGCAAAAAAATTTAGTAGTAAAGTCTCTTCGGTATATGGAGAGGCATAAAAAAATTAGTCAGTATTGTGGCGAATACGAAAAAATCTGGACTGAATTATCCTTTGATGAGGCAAGTAACTTAATCAAGATGCTTGATAAGATGCCTTGGCAGTAACTATTTTTAGCTTCTTCCCCGCTCCCTTATCCTCTCGTGCAGCTCCTAAGAGTTTCTTGGTCTAATTAACAAGTCCGATTCCTCTCAATAGTTCGGGGAGTGGTCACAGGCAAATAAAGCCCCGGATTTTTCAACCTGTGGCCTTCGGCCAGATAAAGGAAGGTCACAAACGACCTTACCCTTTTTACCACTCATTTTTCGCTCATGACCTGGCCGAAGGATACCTTTTAAGACAGTAAAATAATTATATCTATGTGTAGACACAGTTAGTCACAATGGGGGAAATAACGGAATATCGAATCGATTAATGTATTAAAAGATTCAATAACAGTATCAGTAGCTGTAACAGGCATCATATTTATCATAGCAATTATTATAAACGTAGTTCATGAAGTGGGGTTCCGGTAAAGTCACTAACAAAAAGACCGCTGAAGAAAAACAGAAGCTGTAATAGAAATCCTGCATAAAACAGAGTTTTTTTGGTCATGGGGGTTAGTTACATAGGACTGTAAGTATGAAACATTTCAAGCTGGTCAAACAAGGAGGATATGCTTATTTTTAAGATTTAATCTATAACTCGCCCCCACAATTGCATATATATAGATCGAATATATATAAAGTAATTAGAATTAATTCTCCTTATCTTTGATCTTTTTTTGGATTTTACGGTTCTTCACTGTTTGTATGGGTTGAAAAAAATTTCATCAAGAGCCTTTTCGAATGTTTCTTCATCCTTCAGGACTAAGTTTCTGCTCTTTCTTGCTTTGGCCGGATCCGGGCGGGGAAACATAGGAGTGTACTCTTCGGTCATAATGGTCAACGATTGAAAAAGGGGTATTTAGATTTTTAGCCGGGAGATTATTGTTTTTTTAGCGCTTGCTTGTTTCAGCAACTTTACCTAACTCGGTTATCTCTTCCTGTAGTAGTTCCGAATCTCCCTAATTCAGAAATCCATTTTTTACAAATGGGACTTACGCACAAAATATACAAAATCAATTACATGCAAGTTTGTAAGACATGCAAGTTTGTAAGATTGCCATAATGTTCGGAAGCATACTGCAAGGTCACAGATTAAAGCAGCTTTTTTCGAATATGACTCTTGCACGAAGTTTCTGATCAACTAACCACCCCTTAAGGCGTAGATTACTGCAAGGAAAATGAAACCGAAAACAAGAACAAGAGCGAACGCCAAGAAACGGATAATGTAAACTGACAACCTGGGATACTCATAAAACGGCGTAAACTATAAACGATAGAACTATACAAAAAATTTGCTAACTTGTTTATTATATAACTAACTTGTTCATTATAAACATCAGAAGAGACAAACTTTATCGACTCTCACCAGCAAACGGACACGGAACGGACACGGAAAGGTGTGTGATACATCCAGGCATCAGGAACCGCACCGTCACATGCTCAAAAAGCCAAAACCAAAAGGAATGTCCGTTGAGCTCTACGTTTCTATAAACTCTACGTTTCTAATAAAGTATAAAGAAGAATTTTCCAGAAATGTAATTTTAGGGAATGGGGATTATAACAGAGGTTTATTTAATTTAGAGAGATCCCCGACATACGACTTTCCCCCATCACCCATTAAATATAATGCTATAGTTGTATTTATATTCCACTTATGAAAAGAAGATTTGCCCTCATTATGTAAATTGGCTTTATCGACTATAAATCTCTTAGAAGCAGGCAGTTAAGAGGAAAGTCACAGAGTACAAGGAAATCAAAGTCCTGACCTGCCTTTTTTGCTGAATCCATGCTTCACGAGTACAGACAACTCAAGGATCACAGCCAAACACACTCAAGCGATATCAAGTAAATGTCATGTCATAAACCTGGATCTAATCAAAAATCCGGAACGTAGATACGAATCAGAGATCTTAATATGCAAACGACTTAACAATATTTTTTATATGTATTGTGCATTATATAATGATATTATAATGATACAACAAAGGTGCGAATTAGAAATTCACACATTAACAGATACTTGATTTTATTTCTTTTTATATTTAGATGTACATTATATAATGATATTTCAATGATGTAAGGAGGAGAATAAAATAGAATTGAATAAGAAGACTGTGATTTTTGGAATAACTTTAGTATTTATTTGCGTTGTGGTTTACACAATAGCAATGAAATATTGGGGATAACAGTACATTTTAAGAATGGGTAACAGTACATTTTAAGAATAATAGACATATGTGATTAATCATTTCCAATCTATCATCTCTATCCGATTCCATTTTTTTAATAAAGCGATTTTGAAAAGGCAAGCCATCGCGCCTAATATGCCTTACTCTGCACGAGCTATGCCCTTTCGAATTTTTCGATTTTTTTGCTCCACGGATCTATTTTGACTAGACGGGCCCTTCAGACTTTTACCGACGGTGACCCGTGCAGACATGTCGGTTTTCAGATAGATTTCTCCAGCCCTGACCGAAGTCTACTAAGGGCCTAACTTCATAGATCTCAAAGGTCACTGCAGCGTGTAACATCTTCGCGGTTTTCTCTCCGGCGAAATTAGCAGCCTGTTTTCGGATCATTTCGAGCATTCCCCCCGACGTCGTATACTCCTTCATCTTCATGTAAACTCTGACGCCCTTCCAATCAGTAATCGAATTTCCGGGCTCCATGATGACGTACACAGCATTTGGATTCTCCAAAAGATTTACGAAAGTGCGGTTCTTGGCCGTTGCTACGACAACAGTCTTTTCATCGATCATATGAGGCGAGCCGAAGATGGCCGAATCGACCCGTCTGTCGTTGCTAGACGTGCTGAGAACGCCAAGCCTGGGCGCCTGTTGAAATATTTCATCAATTTTACTGATATGTTCTATCTCCTCTGTTTTAGTATTATCACTTATCCGGTCGTGTCCCTAAATCATTGACTTATTTTTATATATCTTTAAATCTATTATTATTGGGGGATTGGAATCACTTCTGAAATCGATTTTTCACAATTTTTTTGCTGGAACAAAGATTGTCCTGATTATGGAATTAATAATCAAGGGAATATAGTCCTTAAAGAAAGATATGGTAAAAACAACCA
>Ga0209639_1001310_pt1 | contig 25682 bp, 29 predicted proteins | sample EPASupsiteHSE605_FD_187268 | JGI IMG/M metagenome (GOLD analysis project Ga0209639, IMG submission 187268) | Bioremediated contaminated groundwater from EPA Superfund site, New Mexico - Sample HSE6-05 (SPAdes) (version 2) | ecosystem: Environmental > Aquatic > Deep subsurface > Groundwater >...
TCACTGTATATTTGTTCATTCTATTAGTTCCGGCTCCAATTATTCCCCTGAGACCTGCAGTACCGAACTCTAAGTCTTTATAAAATCTTTCTTCTATTTCTTTTTCATTGTCTTGTATTTGTCTTAAATCTTCCTTTGTACCTTCATCTATGTATGAATTATTAAGCCAGGTTAAGTAGCTGCGATAATGAGTCACTGTATCACTCCTAAATCTATCGCCAGCACATTAAATCCTCGAGAAGCCAATTCAGCAGCAATATTAGCAGTTACTGTAGTCTTTCCAACCCCGCCCTTATAATTGATAATCGATACAATACTCATAAATAAAATATCCTCCTTCTCTCCGCCCCTTTGCTCCATATCATACAATAGTATAATAATAGCAAATTATGTTAAATATTTCATAACAAAGACTAAAAGAAGCGAGATTAGCAAACCAAAATGGCCTCAAAAAATCCTTCCACTTCCCCATAAAACAAGGCCACCCCATATACTCCGTCTATAGAATCATCAACCCAAAATCTATTTATCCCCTACCTATTTTGAAAGTTCCAGTCTTATTACTGCAGCACCAAACTGTTTCTGTCAGCCAAGCCCATCATTTTTGTTATACTGCTATTACCAACAACCATTTTATTAAAAGCGCTGTAACTATAGCCCAAAGGAAGCTTAATCCGGTACCGAGGAAATATATCTCTCCTTGGAAATCATTACACTCCACATATGTTTTTCGTGCTACCCCTTTTATAGCAAAAATAATACCAATGGCTGTATATTGGTTGAATAGCGCTAATGTAATTACTATAAGCCGCTCAACAATTCCAATTTTATCGGCCAAAGGTGAGACGGGTGGTTCCTTACAATCTGGCCTCTTTATAGATCCCAAAATTTGGCCAATAATTATTCGCCCTCCCCATACCCCAGTTAAATAACCTAAGCCATAAACCCATGTACGCGGATCATAATAAACATTCCCCAAAACTTCTAATAAACTGGCGAAAGACCAGATCCCAAACAGTGCAGGCACGATTGCTATGGAAATCAGATGCAAAGCTTGATCTCCAAAGAACCACCAAAGGGTTACCACTTTTTCTTTTTTTAGACGGTCAATATAATGAAGAAGGGAGATTATTGCCAAAGCAAGGATTAAACGCCAAGAGTGGTACCCCACCGTGCAAATCATCATCGCTGTGAAAACTAAGGCTACATGGATGAAAAGATAACGCCGTTCCTCCAATTTGCGTTTCGCAACATTATCAGTCTGAAGTAGGAAATCCCCTATCAGATGTCCAACAATTATCCGAATTGCTAATATTGCCATAGGTTCATCCCCTCCTAAAGTCTTTATTTATTATCTGTTCCGCAGCTTTCCCATGGGGCAAATCTTTAAACTTGGCCGGCCATTTACCTGTTTTCATACATTCCAGGTACGCAAGGTATAGTAGAATTGCACTGCGTACAATTAAAATAGACTGATTTTCTTTATTACGTACAAATTTTAAAGCATCGGGATGATGAGTACATAAGCCATCCTTCCCAAAAGTATGCTGATGCTGAGGAGGGATTGCAGCAAAATCAATCCGCTCCTCTGCATCAAATACCCTAATTGCATGATTAGGAAAATCATACGGATATACAACTTTAATAGGAAATGACAGCAGGGACCTCACCTCCCTGGACTGCGATCTAAGTTCAGGGAGGATAACGGTTCCGGTTGCAATACGCGGTGGCTTGACTTCAAGCATGCACATATAAAGCTCTGGATACACTTGCTTTATATACAAATAATCCTTCCAGATTGCATGATTTACCAACCCCATGGTTTCAATACCCTTTCTGAACCACGCGGTGTCATAATTCCCCTCGATGATGTTAGTGCCACAGCCACCTCTTTAGCAGCACTGTTTTTTGCTTCTTCTATGGCTTTTTCAACCGCATCATTAAATTCTTTTAATGTGATAGATGTACGATAATAACCGGTAGTTGAGATGGCTGTGAGTTTGCTCACAATCACTGAACAGGCAATCGATTCATTGGAAAGTGACTGTGCCTGTTCTTTGAACGACTTATTTACGACTACATCCTGGTCTTCAGCATAACGATCTTCTGCAATATCGCCTTGTTCGGCAATTGCCCCCAACACATGATTGTCCTTATGGGTAGCCTTGCCTAACCGTGTAGCAAAAAATTGGCCGTAACAAAGCCCAATACCAACTTTCAGTTTTCGCCCTGAAAGATGCTCCTTATGCTGCTCATTTAAATCACTGATCTTATCCTTGATTAGTAAGGCTGCACGGAACATTCTTACCAGCTCGAAATCTGACTCTTGTTTAAAAGAGTTAAATACCGCAATAATTCGATCTCCTTGAAACTGCACTCTCACTCCGTCGTATTCTGTGGCTGCCTGATTTAACCCATCATAGATATCCTGCAATACAATTGCCAAAGAATCTAGGTTGGTTCCAGATACATTAAACAATTTAGTAAATCCACGAATATCCGCATAGAGGATTCCAGCCTCGATGTGCTTAGATTTTTTCCGGCTAAGAATGCTAAAATTAATCTTACCAGTAGCATTTGCAACTTCCATTTCTGAAAGGGTTAGACTGTTCGCAACAGTATTACACTCCTCATCTACATCCTCCAGTAATTGCTCAATTTCCTGATCATCGGTCAATAGATCACAATATTTAACACAATATATATTTGGATTTCCCTTAAGCCTCTCCTGTATCTCCTGTAAGTCATTTTCATCTAAGAGATTGAAGCAATCCTTAAGGTCAGAGGATAACTGTATATAAAAATCGTTAGTGATATAGATATATTTTTTCGGGGCTGCGCTGGCGATCTTTGCTGCAATATTAGCCACTCCACCAATAGTGGTGAACTCATCTAACCCATCAATGTCATATTTATAATAATCGCCATAGTCTGCACCACCATGTGCCGTGAACTTCGGATATTGCGAGTACTTACCCAAATCATTAAACACGTCATAGACAAAACGAAGTGAAGCAACCATATGCTTTACACATCTTAATATGTAATCTTCGCGGGTTTCTTCATCCTTTTGTTCAATGTAAACATGAGCTCTGCTACCAGAGAATTTCTCTATACTTGCTTCAAAGTACTTGGCAATCGAAATTAATCCAATATAGTATGTGTATAACCTATGAATCGACCGCTTGACCTCATCATTAGCCGTTTCTTCACCTTTAATGATTTCATCAAAATTCGGTATTCCAATATAAAAATGAATTCCTGTTGTCTTTTCCAATAAAGATTCTCCTGTGGGCTGGGTGTGGTTACTCATTTTTTCCAAACATCGAGCAGGAATTATTAAGATAAATGTAGAAGGAATATAATTTATATTGTTGCAACATTTGGTGAGTATACCACGCATCTTGGACATGTAGTAGCTTAGCCCGAGCATAAATTTACTGCCTGTCCGCGCAAGAATTTATCAGGAATTTGGAGAATGCAGCGTCCGCCAACGCTGTATTCTCATTTATTGTTCATCGGCCCCCCCCTTTCAATCTCACACATTATCTCAGCTCATGATATGATAAACTCTGATACTTTTCCCAATCTTAGTTAGGAGTTGATCTACGGTGTCCCGGTACCTTAGTGCCATCTTTCTTCGTATAGGACTTGACGGGAACAATTTTCTTCTCCTGCTTTCCCCTGGTGCTACTCTTGGTCTTGGCCATCAGACTCACCTCCTTTCTCATAAACTCTAAGCCCATAACCCCCCTCCTCTTAGCCTAATATGATTTTACAATAGCGTTGATATTCAACTCAACTAGTAATACAAAAAAATTTAGAATAATGAATTCTGCCCCATGGCTTCTTCTGGTGATCTGTGTATAGCTCCCTCACTATCAATATAGAGCAGTTTTAGCTGATCTAATCTCGTCGTTAATGCAGTTATGCTCACCCGAAAGGTTTTAGCAATACTATATAGATACGGCCAGGTAATGATGGTTTTATCATTTTGCAAATCCATAATCAGCGGGCTCAATATTGCTTCTGGCATAAGCAAACATCCTGCGAACCAGTCTGCTTGGTACTCAATCGGCGACTTTTGACTGCTTCTACAGTAAAATACGTCATCCTCAAAAAGAGATAATTGCATACCGTTTACATCCTCTACATGTAAGATCCAATGCCCCAATTCGTGAGCTAAAGAAAAAAGCTTCGTACCAAATTTCTCTTTAAATAAATCCCTGCATAATTCGTTGAGAATAATTTCTCTACGCTTGGGGTAGAGGGCAGCCAAAACAAGACCGTCACTTGAAGGATGATTAACATTGCCAATCAATGCCAAAGTCAATCTCAATAATGTCCTCAATAGGAACTGCCTCAACTGAGCCATTCCATTGCAGCGGATATCCAGTTTTATATAATATGGACTCAGTAATAGTCTTCATCTGATCTGAAGTAATAAAGTTACTTCTTACCATCATTCCTATCCTCATCTTCCGCAACTATATTCTTAATTTGATCCCATTGCTTCTTTGAGAGATAAGGAACCTTTCTCAAAAAAGCAGGTACCTCCTCGTGCGAAGAGATTACTTCTTGAAAATCAGTGGGGATCTTTTGCGCTAAAAGTATCATTTTGTCGGCTTCTTCACCCAACGCAACAGCAATTTTTTTTATTGTACCTTCTGACGGCGCAGGCATGGCATCATTTTCGATCTTACTAATATATGTAAAATCTACACCTACAGTTTTTGCTAGCTCCCGCTGGCTAATCTTCTTTCGTTTGCGAACAGCTTTTAGATATTCACCAAACTCACTCATATCAACACCTCAAGAAAATAATATGTTATGTTGAGTATAATGTCAACGCAAGGGTTTGGATTTCTTTTTTGATGTTGGGTGCGTATTTCGGCCAAATGCGCATTCCTACATAAGGGTTTTTGCACGTTCCTACAACCGCGGACGCGCAATGCGCGCCCCACATCCTATATTTACGGTAGGGGCGATCATTGATCGTCCGGTATAATCAAAAATACTTAAAGGAATCATTCTAATACCCTTTTCTCCGGTCGATACATAGTTTTGCGCTTACTCCATAACCAATGCACCAATACAACCGCTAAGATACCTATTAAGGCGCCACAAGCGTCAATGCAATATCAGAAAACTGACAACCTCTGCCTGGTACAAACAGTTGGTGTATTTCATCGATAATTGCATAGCCGATTGAAATGCAAAGAGCAATCGCAAACCGTACCTTCATCTCTAGTGCATACTGCCGCAAAACAGTCATACACAACTCACTCTCCCTCTCGCAAAAGCCCTAACATATTCCTCTTATACGCCTCCACGCCAGGTTGATCAAAAGGGTTTACCCCTAATAAATAGCCACTCATTGCGCAAGCTTTTTCTAAGAAATAGACCAGATAACCAAAATAGTAGGGAGAGATCTCCGGGATATTTATCACTAGATTCGAGACGCCACCATCGAGATGCGCCGACATCGTTCCTTCCATCGCTTTTTGATTGACGAAGCTCAGGGACTTTCCATCTAAATAATTAAAGCCCATATCTGCTTCGCTTCGTTTGATTTTTCAGCACCTCTTCTTGCGATGTCTCAACATTCAGAATGGTTTCAAAAAGTTGTCTTGGTCCCCTCCTGTATGTATTGGCCCATAGAATGTAGATCGGTTGTAAAGTTTACAGAAGCAGGAAATATTCCTTTACCATTCTTGCCTTCACTTTCTCCAAAGAGCTGTTTGAACCATTCCCCAAAATAGAATAGCCTGGGTTCATAATTTACAACAATTTCTGTGGTTTTACCTCTGTTATATAATATATTTCTAATGGCAGCATACTGATAGCAGCTGTTATCCTTTAAATTATTAACCCTCAAATCCCTGGCTGCAACCCTGGCCCCCTCCATAACCTCGTCTATATTCATCTTTTCTATGTATTCGTCGTCGTTCAATGTCCGTGAGGGTATGATAAAATAGAAGAAGTTATTTTTATCGAGGAGAGTGCTGCGATGAAAAGATCTATACAGACATTTTTAATGTTTGTCATCTTATTGGGTACTACATCTAATCTATTTATAGCTGTAACTCAGGCTAGCGAGCTTATAACTCATGAAGCCGAGGCCCGTATTCTCCAAACTTTGGGGCTATTTAGCGGAACAGACCATGGATTTGAGTTAACACGGGTACCTAGCCGAGTGGAAGGTGCGGTGATGCAAGTACGGCTTTTGGGTAAGAGTGAATATGCTTTAGGCCAAAACTTTCCTCATCCCTTTAAGGATGTACCTGTCTGGGCCGACCCATACATCGGTTATATGTACACCGCTGGTCTGACCGCAGGTACAGGCCCCTTAACCTTTAGCCCGGAACTTCCTTTGACGCCGAACCAATACCTTTCATTTGTGTTACGCTCGTTAGGATATAATGACCAAAATGGTGATTTCCAATGGGATAAGGCAATGGATAAATCAGAAGCTATCGGCTTATTAGATTCATCCGCCCGCAAAGAACTAGAAACAAGCTTTAGGCGTGATGAAATGGTGTTGGTTTCATACCTCTCGCTGGAAAATAATTTAAAGGGCAGCAACTATACTTTGCTGCAGAAATTAGTAGAAGTTGATAAAGTAGTTTCTCCAATAAATGCTCAGGCTACAGGTTTGTATACCCCCCAGTCAGGTGATCAAAATATAGAAAATATCACTATTCCTCATGTTGGCGAAACCAGTAATGGTTATTTGGTAAGCAATCAAGATGAGTTGAAGTATGCATTAGCTACCGCCATGCTGAAACTGAAAACAGATTTTGTTCTAAGCTTTGACCAATACCCGGGAGACCCTCTGAACGATTTCAAAACTGCAATAAATCAGGCCATGGAGCTTGTTAGCCAAAAAGCTGGCGTAAAAGACCTGCTGAGCCGTTGGGAGTATATCGGTACTACAGAAAAATTGAACGTAAAAATGCAATACCGGTATGACCAGGAAAGATTCTCTCAGGAACAAGGCAAGAACGAAGCTGTACGAGAAAAAGTTAAGGAAATAATTAGTGCCCAAATTAAGCCCGGAATGACTGACTATAATAAAGAAAAAGCTCTGCATGATTATATTATTAACCATAGCCAGTATGACTACGAAAACCTAACTAATAATACTATTCCCAATGATTCTTATACTCCCTATGGGGTCTTAATTTTAGGACGCGGGGTTTGCCAGGGCTATGCAGAGGCTTTCGCATTACTGAGTAAAGAAGCGGGCTTGGAGTGCCAAGTAATAACCGGCGAGGCCTATGGTTTCAACCAGTGGGGCAGCCACGCCTGGAATATGATCAAAATAGGTGATAAATACTACCACATAGATGTCACCTTTGATGACCCAGTGGTTGAAGGCGGCAACGAAGTATTAAGCTATGATTATTATAATTTGACTGATACCGAAATGGCCAAAGACCATACATGGGAAAGGTCAGCCTATCCAGCTACCGAATAGAATGTGTTGGGTCAGGCTTGACTTATTGCTTCAGCTTGAACGGCGGGAATAACATCTAATAACTTAACTCGGGGTCTGACCCCGAGTTATTGACCCGAGTTATCTGGGTATTTCGATATATATATCGGTGCCGCCGCCATCAGCGGCGAGTATGTGAATGGAAGTACCGTACAGTTTTTTTAACCTCTGGTTGATGTTGTAGAGACCTACGCCTTTGCCTCCCCCATCTTCATCAAATAGAACAGCCAGCTTCTCAGCAGGGATTCCCACACCGTTATCCTCGACTCCGACAATTATCTTGTCAACACCTTGTTTTACATAGACTCGTACGGTGCCCCCCTCCGATCTTGGCCTCAAACCATGGATGATGGCGTTTTCGACCAGAGGCTGCAGGATAAGGGGTGGAAGATGCATCTGCATCCCAATATCGTCCACATCGTATTCAACCTTAAGCTTTTCTCCAAAGCGCGCCTGTTCAATAGCTACGTAGGAGCGTACAAACTCCAGCTCTCGTTCCAGGGGCATGGTATCATCCAGTTTTCGAAAGTCAAAACAGCTTCTTAAGTAATGGCTGAATTCTACCAGGATCTTTCTGGACCGATCAGTATCTTGATAGGAAATTGAAGCAATAGTATTCAGTGCATTGTAGATGAAATGAGGCCGAATCTGGGACTGAAGAAATTGCAGCTCAGCCTGCAGAGCTCTATCCACTGATTTCTTGATTTCCACCAGCGTCCTTACCCGGGCCAGCAGCTCTTCCGCCTCATAAGGTTTTGACAGATAGTCGTTAGCCCCGGCCTCAAAGTTCAACACAATATCCTCCACCGTATTCCGGGCAGTCAACATCAGCACTGGCAGGTCATAGGCTGATTTATTCTCTCGGATTTTCTTACATACCTCGAATCCAGACATTCCAGGCATCATAACATCCAACACCACCAGCGAAATAGCAGGATCCTTCTTAATTTCATCCAGTGCGTCTAATCCATTATCCACCGCAGTAACAGAATAGCCTTCCAACTTGAGAATGGTAAATGTGGAATGAAGGTTGACATATTCATCGTCTACCAAAAGTATACGAGCACCTTCCTGGCTTATTCTATGCGGCTTATCCATAATATCATTATCCAGACTGGCCGCAGTAAGGTCGGCCGCGAACATTTCATATTCCTCAACTTGTGCAGCCTCGGTTGTAGCCAATAGCGTAAAGAAAAATCGCGAACCTCTGCCCAGCTCCGATTCAACCCAGATTTCACCTCTCATAGCTTCCACCAGCTGTTTGGCTATAGATAGCCCCAGGCCAGTTCCACCGTGTTTACGGGTCAAAGATGTATCCACCTGTTCGAAGGACTTAAAAATCTCCTCCAACATACTCTCTGGTATACCTTCTCCGGTATCTTCCACACATACCCTTACTGCTTCTCCGTCAGTTCGTGCCGACACCTTAACATACCCGCTGGCAGTAAATTTGACCGCGTTCCCCATAAGATTGAATAATATCTGTATTAAGCGGTTTTCGTCGGCCATGACAGGTGGTAAACCATCAGGAAGGTCGCAGAGTATTTCAACCTTCTTTGCAGAACTCGAATGACGGATGACCTCCAATACCATCGGTATAATATTATTTAACTGAATCGGCCTCAGATTGAGCTTGATATCATTGTGCTTGAGCTTCGAGTAATCCAGAATGTCATTTACCAGGTTAGCCAGCCTTCTCCCGCTGGATATCACTATCGAAAGGTTTTGTTTTTGTCCTTCATTCAAATTATCTTCCTTTTCCCTCAACATGGCTTCTGCAATGCCAATGATCCCGTTAAGCGGTGTACGCAATTCATGCGATGTGTTGGCAAGGAACTCATCTTTTAGACTGTCAACCCTTATGAGCCTCTGAGTAAGCTCATTAATATTCTTAAATGCCAGGGCAAACCTTTCGGCCAGAATAAAAGACTGCAGAAAAAGCATAATGAACACGGCCAAGGGGGTCATCTCACCAAAACTACTATAAATAATGTCATTCTGATAAAGTATGTCATGAGTACCGCCTATTATTAACGTTATTTCACCTATTAATACGATAAGTGCACCGCTTTCCTTCCTCAAATAAGCGGCAAAAGTATAAATCCCAATATATAACATGCTTACCAGTATTACTATTTCCACAAAATATGTTAGCCGCGTATAAAAGTAAACCGGGGTGATGGCTGTAAGTAAAGACATGCTTATTGAATAAATTATAAAAATGCGGACTGACTTTTTCGAGGTCTGCCGTGGGAACAGCTCCGTAATCAACAACAAAAACACTGTAGGAAACCAATATAAAGTTATATAGTCAATAAATACGATTATTTCAAATGGGATTCCCGGAAAAAATTTGTTTATCGAATAATCTCCATATATCATAGTCCTCCCCATGGCAACCAGACAGAGCAATACGAAATACAGGCTGCTTTTATCCTCTCTACGCATTAGGAAAATACTGAAATAGTAAAGAGCCATAATAAGGAGGCTTCCCAGGAGAAATAAATCCTTATAAATAATAGTTTCATCAAGGCTTTGTACTTGCTCAGGTGTCCCCATGTGAATGACATACCATATGCCCCCCCGGGCATAACTAAAATTAGATACCTGAACAATGACGTCAAATGTGTCCGAGGGTGGTGTAAATGAAACAGTAAGCGGCTTATATTCAGGCTTAAAATCCTCCTTGGCCGTGCCGACCACTCCATTGGACGCAATTAATTTATCATTTATGTACATACGATAAGCAGTAGATACCGTTGACATTCTAAGTGCTATAGGACTGTTCTGATTGACATTTTTTACCTTGAGCCTATAAGTAGCATACCCGAAGCCAGGCAGTCTTCTTCCTTCCACCAGGTAATTATTCCATACTTCAGGAACATTTGCGCTAGTATCAGATTTAAAAGTACCACCTGCAAGATCATGGTAACTTAGCAGCTTTTCCCAATAAAAATCCCAGCTGCCGTTTAGCTTAATAAATCCGTCCTGCTCCATGCTCCAACCAGCCAAATCTATAACACCGTTTTCTGCCGCAGGTACCGTCTTTGCATTAACTCCAGATTCGTTCAAAATCCCGGTAAAATTAGCAATATAAATAGCCATCAACAATAGGCAGCCTGTAATTAACAGCCGCTTTTTATATCTAAAGATATTATGAAACATGAAAACTCTCCCATTATTTGTCTACTATTTTTTTCTTGATTATATCATAATGGAAATAACTCGGGGTCTGACCCCGAGTTATTTGAGGAGGAACAGCATGATTAGAACGGTAGTCATAGATGATGAGCAGCCCGCTGTGGAAATGATGAAGCACCTTCTGTCAGAAACCGGCCAAGCCATTGTGGTAGGCGAATTCACCAGCGCCACCCAAGCATTGGTTGATATAGTCACTTTAAAGCCCGATGTGGTATTTCTGGACATTGAAATGCCAGGGCTGGACGGTTTAAGAGCCGCGGAGAAAATTCTTACTATAGATCCCGATATTAACGTGGTCTTTGTTACGGCCTACGACCATTATGCGGTAAAGGCCTTTGAGATTAACGCCCTTGATTACTTGCTCAAACCGGTACTCCCGGACAGATTAGAAAAGACCTTGGCGAGGATTGCGTACCACCTGGAGATAAGACCTGTTTCCACTGTTGCGTCCGGACGGGTGCTGTGCCTGGGCAGTTTTGAAGCCATAGGTAAGTATACCGATTCAAAACCGATCAGGTGGCGTACAGCTAAAACGGAAGAGCTCTTTGCCTATCTTTTGTATAATCGGGATACTGTCGTACCAAAAGGCAGAATTATAGACAACCTGTGGCCGGATGATGAACCTGATCAAGCTGATAACAACCTGCACACCACCATATACAAATTAAGAAAAACTCTTAGATCGGTCGGGATTGATATCGACATATCCCTGACCGGAGGTGGATATCTCCTGAAGACCGGGAATGTTTTCTGCGATGTAGTGATTTTTGAAAACTTTCTAAAAATGGGATTGATGACAACCGCCCAGACCATTAACGAATTCGAAGATATGATTGCTCTGTACCGGGGGAGCTACTTGGATGGCAAGGACTATGTATGGTGCCTGCCCGAGCGTGAAAGAATGGCGAAATATTATACCTCTATCTGTAAAAGTACTGCCCGCTACTATTTGGATAACGCCGATTTTAGTCAGGCGGTGTCTGTCCTGTGGAAGGCCATCAACAGTAATCCGTTTGAAGAAGATGCTCATGAGATGCTGATGACAGCTTATGCTCAAGGTAAGGATCGGGCTGCCCTGATCAAACATTATAGATATATTGAAGACCTGCTGGCTGAGGAATTAGGGGTTCAACTCAGTCCTTCTACCAGGCGCCTGTATGAACGCCTGCTCTCTGAAAGCTAGCCTTTAAAAAGGGCAAGTGTCCAGAAAATGTCCAGAATTTAATTGTAAAATATTCGACAAGGAGTCGGTCAATACTTTTGAGGAGTATTCCTTATGACATATATTTTTAAAATAGCTTTAATGATACTGATCATGGTTTTTCTTATTTCAGGATGTGGGAAAAACAGCAATTCCCCTGTAGCAGACGGTGAATATCCTAATAATATCAATCGGCCTAACCAGAAAACTGATAGCGCTCCTGCTGCCACCAGCTCCACCTACCAGAAAACACCCCTATTCCCTGCGACATCCCCAGGTTCCAGCACCAAGGCTCCGACTGACCAGCAAAACCCCCGGTCTGTTCTTCCTGCGCCTGCACCCTTTCCAGATGATGGTAAGGTTTCTGGCTGGAGCCAATCCTCCCAATTCCCCGATTACGCCTACGATAGCCCCAGCCTGCCACAGCCGCTGTATAAATATTCGTTTAATCAGAAGATTACCGATAGATACCGGATATCCATGGTCAAACCAGTAGACTTCTTTTATGAAACCAGCCCCGAAACCAGGGTGAAGCTGCTGGCCTTCTTCAGGAATTTCATTTCTGCCTATTATACGGTGAATTACCAGACAGCAGACCAGGGGGAACAAGTTCTGTGCAGATACCTAGATCCCAAAAAGCCTGCAGCGCTGGTAAACGGAACCGCTCCGGAGAACTTTGTATTCGATACCACCGACCACGTTCGAAACGATAAACTAAAAACGTCAGTATCCCAGATCCTTACCGATGAGTCCCTCATGTACCTGGACACCAACGCCTATTATCGGGTGAGGGGTCGGGTTATCCTCAATATTGTATCATCAACCGATCCAGTTTTACCTGTAGGAACCCAAACGTTTGATCTGGAAATGGCTTGTAAAGAAAAGCTTTTATCAGGCCCTGGATCCTGGGCTACGGAAGACTATGTAGTAACGTTGATTACCAAACTGCAGTAATAGACAGGAGGCCTTTTTTTTTGGAACCGCAGAATAGAAACCTGGAAACAGATGGCGAAATAGAAGTCAATTTGAGAGATGTTTTCCATACCGTACTCAAATGGTGGTGGATGATTGCTATTATTATGATAATCTCCTCCACCGCAGCCTATTTTTATACCATGTATACATATGTACCTACGTATACTGCAAGCGCCTCCATGATCGTAAACTCCAAGCAGCTCAAGATCGGGGTGTCGGGACAGGAGGTCAATGTTGACAATAACGTCACTCTGTCCAGAACCATCGCCGACAGCTATGCTGTTATAATGAGGAGCGACCGGATGATGGAATTGGTCGCCAAAGATCTGGGTCTGGATCTGCCTCCATCAGCCATAAGGTTGATGGTTTCTATAGCCCCAACCGTCAAGAATACCGAAGTATTATCCATTCTAGTGTATAGCACCGACCCCGAAATAGCCGCCAAAATAGCCAACTCCATTATGAAGATGGCACCGGATATCATTTCCAGTACGGTTGAAGTAGGTTCTATTAAGGTGGTCGATTACGCCAAGATACCTCGGTATCCCACCCCGCCGAAAACTGCTCTCAATACCGCAATTGCAGCCGTGCTAGGCCTAATGTTCGGTGTGCTTATCGCATTTCTCATTAAGTTTTTTGATAAAAGCATTAAAAACATCGATGACATTCAGAGACTAGGGTTTACTTCTCTGGGGGGTGTGCCCTTTGTTCCTCTCAGGAAGAAACAGGGAAAAATCCTAGCCCCGTTTGTTAACTCCGACTGGGTGGGATTCGGGTTTGTAGAGTCATACAAAGTGCTGCGGACCAATCTCCAATTCACATCCGCTCTACATGGGGCCCGAACCCTGCTGGTAGCCAGCTCTTTGAACCGGGAAGGCAAAACCACCATTGCCCTTAACCTGTCCATAGTATTAGCCCAGAGCAACAAACGCGTGCTTCTGGTGGACTGCGATTTACGCAAACCTAACATTCACAGAAGACTGGGCCTGGAAGTGGAAGTAGGCAAAAGCCTTACCTCAGTTTTAGTCGGGGAGGCTGACGTCCATGACTGCATTATTCATCTCGAGCTGGCCGGAATAGACATTCTGCCGAACAGGTTCATACCACCCAACCCGTCTGAACTGCTGGAATCGGAGAATATGAAAAACCTGCTGGCTTCTCTAGCTCAGGAATACGACTGGGTGATTTTGGATACGCCTCCCTCCCATCTAGTCACCGATGCTATTACGCTGTCCAAGTACACCGATGGGGTAATAATGGTAGTCAAACAGGGTTACGTTGCGGAAGATGTAATTCGCTCCACCAAAACCGCTTTTGATAATGTCGGGGCCCGTATTATCGGCTGTATCCTCAATGCTATAAAATACAAAGAAGCCGGCGCTGGCTATAAATATCAGTATTACGATATGTACTATAACAACTACTATAAAACCCAGACCCTGGCGGCAGAAGGCGATTCGGTCGTTGAATCAACACTGCGCAGCAATAAAAAATCTCTAACCATTCCCCGCCTGCTGAGAAAATCGGGCATTGGATGGGTTTTTACCAGCATGACCATAACCGGTCTACTACTGGTGGTTTTTGCTCTCTGGGGCTACCTTACCCCTCTTTATCAAACGGCCAAACTGTTTGTCCAACCAGCCGGCGCAGTTCATTCGGCAGCCCCGGTTATGTCCACAACCCAAAGTCAATCTGCAGCCAGCTCCAAACCCTACCCTCAGTTTGGGGCGCAGTATGCCACCCTCTTGATACCTTCTATCGAGATACACACTCCGGTTTTCTTCGGAGATACCCGTGAACAGCTTATGAAAGGGGTAGGACACTACAGTGGCAGTTATTTCCCCGGCGAGGGAGGCAGTATAATATATGGCGGCCACAATAATACGGTTTTCAACAATCTACAAAATATCAAAATTGGTGATGAAGTGTTGGTACAGACTAACTTTGGTAATTTCCGATACAAAGTGTACGATGTACAAATCATAAACAAAGACGCCCTGGAATACCTTACTCCCTCCAAAGAAAAAGAAGTTCTTATAATGTATACCTGTTATCCATTCTATCGCCTGGGCTTTAAATCAGACCGTTATGTAGTTTTTGCTAGTCCGGTAGCATCCCCGGCTCCGGTGCCAAATACTACCCCGGCAATAGTCAAAATCCCGGCCAATGCTGCTCCCAATAAAGGGGGTAAATAATATGATGTTCTTTAAAAATGAGCTGCCAGCTGTTTCTATCCCAGATTTTCGGAAACTGGGGAAATATGTGTTGAATTCAGTAATTTGCCTCTTGATGATATTATTATTATTCTATTTTCTATGTGCGGTGGTTTTAAGAACAACTATCCTCAACCCTGGATTTGGCGTATGGTGCCTGGATCGGAGCACCTATACCGAAAAACTAGCCGGAGACATGGAAAAAAGTATTGTCAATCTGGGCCAGTCCAGCGGTATACCCGAAGAAGTGCTGAAAAAAACTGTTTCCACCATACAGCTTCGCAAACAATTAGTCGGTTATGTCACTACAGTATCTAATTACTTGGCCGGAGTAGAAGAGGTATTTAGCTACGAAGTTGACACGACAGAATTTGAAGACCAGCTCAACGAGAAGATCGATAACTACGCTCTGCAGCAGCAAATTGGTATAGACAGCACTGCGCGCCAGGGGGTCAGGACCTTTGTTAAGGAATGTGCCGATATATATACAAACGGTATAGTCATTAACGCCAGACTGCTGCCTCAGTTTCGAACCGCCGTTAGAAGCTTTAATAATCTGCTCCCACTTATGGGCTTGCTCTTTGCAGCCCTGGTTCTTATTCAGGTAGGTGTCAATCGCAGTTTTGCACATACTATCCACTGGATTAGCATTTGTTTGATGATACTAGGAATGGCATCCTTAACTATATCGCTTTTATTTTTCAGTACAGGAATAATCGACAGACTGAACCTGGAGCCAGAATTTTTCAAAGAGCTGGTGGGGACGGTTTTTGGGGGTATTACATTTGATTTCGCCCTGGCCGGAACCGCTTCACTTACGGTGGGTTTGCTTCTTAAAGTAGCGTATAACAGAACCAGGAAAAAGCGCCTGAGGGAAGTTAGAGAAATGCATGAAATGTGGGGTGGCTAAAGAAGACAGAATAACTCGGGGTCAGACCCCCAGTTATTCTGACCCCATAATTAAGTTATTTGGTATATGCGGTCGCATACTTCGGAAACTGAGGGGCGATGAGTGACTACCACACAGGTGCGGGGGGGATTGCTGCTGCGTATGGCTTTTAGTACCCGGGCTTCGGTTTCCACATCCAGTGCGGAAGTGGCTTCGTCCAGCAGCAGGATTGGTGTCCTGCGCAGTAAAGCTCTGGCAATAGCCAGTCTCTGAGCCTGTCCTTCCGAAAGACCCAGACCGCGTTCACCGATCATAGTCCCCATTCCCTCCGGCAGTTCGGAAATAAATTCCCATGCACAAGCCATTCTGGCGCACTTTTCAATTTCCTCCCTAGTTGCATCAGGATTTCCCATTCTCAGGTTCTCCTCAATGGTTCCGGAAAAGACCGTATTACCCTGAGGTACAAATGAAAACAGCTTTCTGGTGGCTGGAGAAGCCTCCTGGCGACCTTCGGGCCCACCGGTAATAAAAATCTTTCCATGTGCGGGAACCACCAATGCCAGCAGCAACCTCATGATGGTAGTCTTGCCTTCTCCCGATGGACCGACCAGGGCTACGACTTCCCCGGGTCGAACTTCCATTGAAAACCGGTCAAGTACCGCAGCATCCTCATTATAGCAAAAGGAAACCTCTTCCACTAGAATACCGCTTAAAGGATACTTATCTCCTACAGGATTACTGGTACCAGACTGTTCCTCATCCCTGATTTCCACCGGCAGACCTTCCAGCTCCATCAATCTGCCGGCTGACGCCACCATAGCTACCGCTGTGGGCAGTGACCTGGCAAAACCAAAAAAGGGTCCCTGTACCTGTCCCACTAATTGCAAGAAGGCCGCCATAGTACCGAATGTAATCATCCCGCTGGAGAGCCGATATGACCCCCAGGCTATCGCTAGAAAGTATCCTAACCAAAACCCAAAAGACAGCCCGGCCCCGGAAGCCACTCCCAACCAGCTGCGTTTTACCACCCAGTTCAGGTGCTGGGATTGAAGCTCCTGAAGCCGGTCAGAAGACGGCTCCTCCAAATTAAACACCTTTACTACCAGCAGGTTCTGCAGCACTTCCTGGAGAAAGGAACGAGTCCTGCTATCACTTTCCTGGCAGCGGAGATGTAAGGTTTTTAGCTTACGCCCTATAAACCAGGCAAATACCGCCATAAGTGGACCTAAGAAAAAAGCCAGGATCGCTATCACCGGGTCAAAAAAATATAGAGCAACAAAAGCGGCTAGGAATTGGGCTCCAAGTGCCACCAATCCAGGTATCAATCCGGTCATTCCACTGACCACATTAGAAACATCACTGGTCATGCGGGTAATTATATCACCACTGTGGTAAGCGGAATAAGAAATCCACTCGGTTCTGGCCAATTTATTAAACAAATCACGCCTCATCTGGTTGCCCAGTTGTTCTGTAGTTCTGGTACTGACCACCGAAATCGCAGACTGTAAGCTAATCTGCAGCAGGATAACAGCCCCCATTACTGCACCAGTAGACCACACATTGGCATGATTAGCACCGGTAGCAGCATCAATCAGGGTTCGTGAAGCCAGCGCAAAGCCCACCCCGCAGATTGCCATTATTGCTCCACCCACACTCAAAAAAAGGAGGGAAAAAACAAAAGACCGGGAATGACCGGCCATCCATTTCAGCTCCAAACCCACTTTTTTCAATTCCCAGCCCTCCTAAGCCTGGTATCAAATCCACCTTCGCAAAGTTCTGTAACTATAAAGTATATATCTTCGGAAAGGCCTCACCAGCAGCCACAAAAGTGATAATGTTCTCCACCCCAGGCCACTGCAGGCAAACATTTTTTCCTTGCGCCACACTGAGGTAACTACGGCAATAACCTGTTCTGGTAACAATGGTCCTTCCACCATTTCCTGGGCATCTCCCAGTATATAAATGGAGTTCTCGCCTTTCCTTGCAATTCGGTGCAGAACATGCTGACCAGTTTCTCTCCTGGCCAGGATAATATCCCCGCGTTTCAAATTGTTCGGTTTAACTGGGGAAAACATCACACTGTCCACCCCATCCCGTAGGAACGGGTACATGCTGTTACCTGTAACCTTTATTTTCGCACTAATCCCACTTGAAAGCACACTCTCAATCGCGGGTATAAGTTCCTTGCTTTTAATATTTCTTATCTGCATATCTTGATTCATACAATCCAACCGCGCACCAACTCTACCGCTTCCTGGTCAGGCCTACACTGCAATAGGGCCACCGGCACCTGCTGGACAATTTTCTCCAGGTTCGACAGGGCCATATCCATTAAATAACGATCCCAATAAGGAAGAAAGCATCGGGCTGCCAGACGGCTGACTGCTTCAGAAGGGGGTAGTTCCCGAAGACGATTCTGCACGCCCTGCTCGAGCATGATGATTGCCGAAAGGGATGCACTGGAATTCTGAAAGTCAGGAGAGGAACCGCTCCACGGCGTTCCATAAACCATCGGAACAGTTCCCCGCATCCGCATGGCTGGGCGGTCACCATTTAAGATGGTTGCACCCATGTTCTTCTCCCATAAACTAGCCTGGGTGCTTTTACCCGTGTTTGATGGGGCGGAGAGTATTATTCCTTTGTTATTCCACTTTATGGCCGCGGCATGAACAACTAATCCGGAGTAAAAAAGAATACTTGTCCTGAAGGCGACTTCACCTAAAGTCTTCAGGACGCCCTGGGACGTGTTCGTTGCATTGATTCTCATATGTATATCAGTCCAGGTTTCATTGGCGTGTAGAATGGCACGGGGGGGAGTTCCCTCTTCTTTTGTTATGACTACTTCTGTATTGTTACCACTTTTCCACCAGGATAGGCCTTCTTCGGAGTATATTTTTATGCCGGATGTTAGTAGTTCTTGAGTTGCGTTAAAGTTAATTGTGATGTTCGGTGGCTCATTATTTTTTCTTTGGAACGTACTAAAATTAGATATATCTGCATTTGAATCCGGCTGAACTTGCATATCAATATTTAAACCAGCTATGGAAATATTCAGCATTAGGTGATGCTCCCCTTATGTAGTATTTAGTAAATATCTACATAATTAAAGTTGTTGTTATTAACTGCCCGAATATTCATCAATATAGTAGCATGTTCCCGGTGAAGTTACCTGGTACTGGTTAGAATTACATCCCGCCACATGCCATTTTGACAAATACCATGAATCACAAACAGCGAGGCGCTCCTCTAAACGCAATGCAATCATGTCAATGCTTGGTTTTACATATACTTTTTTACTCATATAAATTCCCCCTTTAAATTTATATTTTAGCTTGTTTATCAAACACCATATGAGCCATTTCACACACATATTGACTCAATTCGTTAAATGAACCTGTTTCAGCCTGTAATTTAGCAGGACATACTGAACAATATGGTTTATACTGACAAACTCCACACTCTTCGGGTGAAGTTATATCAAGTATGCCTAATTTTAATTTTTCCCAAGCCATCTCAAAGCTTGAGCAAAATGGCAGAGAATAAGGTTTATCCATCATAGCGCAGGGCAGCATTCTCCCATCCCATGCAACCCAATATGAACATTTACCTGCAGAGCAAAACATAGGTTCCTTACTAACTGTCACTTTTAAGGCACGTGATTTATAAGTTGGTTCACATTCCTCATCCGAAGATATTTCTTCCAGTTCTAAATTCTTGATTTCCAAAGGGGAAAGCCTCTCAGCTTCTGTATTTGAAATTGCCCCTCTTACTGGCTTTATTACAGATAGAGTATTCTCCATTTTTAAATTTCTATCTTTAGCGATTATATTCATGGCTGCAATATCGTTCATATTTTTGTGTATTATGGTGGTTCTAAGTGTAATTTTTAGACCAGCCTCAATCAATAAATCAATTCCACGCAAGGTTTTCTCAAATGCATTTGCAGAGCCAGTTACAGCAGCATAGGTTTCTGGCGAGGCTCCGTAGAGTGTAATTTCCACCTTATTGGGAGGAATTTTTGCTATCCACTCTGCAAATTCTGCAGTTACAAGTGTTGCATTTGTATATAGAGTTATTATAAAACCCATTTGAGTAAAGGCTTCATAAATCTCCTTAAAATCCGGTCTAATAAGTGGCTCTCCACCAGTTAAAAGCAGAAATAATGTGCCAGCTTTTGCAGCTTGCTCTCCAAGGCTAATCCATTGTTTGGCACTTTTTTCCTGCAATATGACCTGTTGATTACCAGCATCACGGCGAATATAGCACATTTTGCAAGCCAGGTTACATCTTGCAGTTAGCTCGAAGGTACCAATTAGCGGTTCCCCGCTTCTCTTTGCCGCTTGCATCATACCGTTGGTGGTGTCAAACCAGAGATATCTATCATCATCAGAATTCCTCATTCCACTACTCCGCTTGTTTCCAGTGATCCCAGGAATTCAGCTACATCAGCACTCGCCGTCTCCATATCTACATCGTATTCCTCCAGCAAGGCTGTAGTCAATTCATCTTCACCAGCCCCCTGCTCCAACCTTTTCCATAGAAAAGCACCGGTTTCGCTCAGAGTTATTAAGCCGTTAAAATCAACCACTCTCTGACCAAGAGGTACAACAATCCAGGTGCCAGCTATTTCCCTGAGCATAAAACCCTGCTTAATTTTCAAACCATTCATCTCCCATAGAGAATTCTATTATCAATTTAACAAAGCCAAAAGCCGGCGGCGGTAAATCCCTAGAACAATACCAATTAGTGCCATTATAAGGCCGCCAATCAACATAATGCCATAATTTGTCCCAGTTATCTTAAAACTGTTCTCCGCATAGTAAATCTCATCTATCTTTCGACCATCTTTTTCATAGAAAGCCAGGTATCCATGACCCACATCGGTTTTGCCGTACTTTATGGTCAGGTTGGCTATCTCGCCTCCTTCATAAATCAGCCTGAGCAGCCTGTGTTCCGACTGCCAGGTCATGGCGGTAGGATCGGTTGTCCTCTCCATCTTCAGAATTTCTCGAGCCTCATTTACGCGGGCAAGTATCTGGTCATATTGTTCAGTGGTAAAGCGGTGAGAAGTAAAAAACCTCTCCATTCTGATTATGTAATCACTTTTAATATATTCGACTTGACCGTTTACCTCAAAAGGCTGCTTCATTAAAGCAAGTATTTCCTGGTCAGTAGCAGCAGAGGCACCCTCAAAAGGCCATGCTATAAATAGCATGGTTAATAGAAGAAATGAAATGATATTTCTTGAAGTCAAAGTATTCATCTCCTCCCAATGCCTATCAAAATTTACTCTAATCCCTGCCGTTTCTACAAAAGAGTACAATACACAATAATATTCTACAATTTCGTTCTGGACAATTTCTGGACATTTACATAAAAAAACACCCTTACGGGCGTAAATTAATTATTTTACTTAATATTGGGGTCTGACCCCACCATTAAGTTTAATTTCTTCAGAAGATCAAGGCGGTTGCTGGCAATCACCGGTGCATTTTTGATAATACTCATAACTTCTTGAGGTGAATTACGGACAAAAGTTACGAAAAATGCCCGGTGCAGCCATGCTATGGGCAGCAGCAATGGGTATTTACATGCATATGAATACCGCTCGCCCAATTTCGAGTAAGCGGGAAATAAAACATGGGAAATAAAAGAAAGGTAGGGCGCAAATTTAGCTAGGGTTTTGGAATTATCAGATTTTTGCAATTCGTTCATCATTCCATTGCCAAAGGAACGGCTTTCAGTTTTCCGCCCATACACCCCGGCGGAAATGACATCCTGAATAAATATAAATACATCGTCTTTATCGACTATCAGCTGCTTATTACAGGTTAAAGGCAATGGCATATTAAGCCCAAGAAAATGCCTGCAGGTCTCCAATACAGTCATAGCAAAGGGTTCATAACCTATTGGCTGGATGGTAGCCCCGAAGTAACTCCAGTTGAGTTCTTGACCATAGGCCTCTATGAATAATACTACGTCACATAATTGGCGCAGGCCAAAACCTGCATTCTGAAAATGTTTAGCCATATGTACCAGCAGATATATTAAGTTGTCTTCTAAAGAAAGTGTAAAAGCCGATTGTCCTCCAACTGTGCAATAGTTGGCATGCTCCCAAAGCTGCTTCTCAAAATCATGAAGATTCCCAAATCTTTCTGGATTAAAAAGAGCATAATGCAATTCAATATTTAAGAAATTTATACTATTGAATGCGTCAACCAGACCATTATGCTCTTTCCGTGAATACCCCTCAGCCTTAAGCAATTGTCCGGCCAATTCCACATCTATCGGCTTAACCAACAGATCTATATCACCCATAGTGCGTAACTCAGATTGAGGATATAGCTCTCGAAGCAAAAGACCTTTTAAAACAATCACGGATATATTTGAATCCGCCAAAACTTGCAAAACTCGATAAGCTTCGTTCATATACTGTAATTGCCGAGTTGCGGAAAGAAGGCATATTCTTTCCCACTTATCCAATACGTGCGGAGGTGGTTGAACCGGAAGGGATAAGGTTTTTACAGCCGGATATATCAGGGTATGCACCTCATGAGCAGCGGCTTCAGAAAATATCCGCTCCCAATCAACCGGATCAAAATCTGGATCTGGTGGCTTCTGCCCCCGGATAGCGGCTGAGAGTAACTTCAGAAGATATACTTTCTCATTATCCATAACTTTGCTCCTTAAGACGATTGTGTATTTATCATTATATGTCAACCTCTTCATGGTCGGCAATAACTCCGGACCAGAAACGGGGAGACTATCCCTGATGTTTTCGATAGGAAACAGAGGGCCTGTCCCCGAGTTATTCATTGACCCCATATTCCGTATTTGCTTCTGCAATCTGTTCCTCAATTCGCTGCAGACTGCTGCCTATCGCTTTGAAACATCTTATTAAAGACAGCACCACATTTATAATCTCTCGTTCCTCCTCTTCATTGGCAGTACAACTATCCAGAGACTCCAGCAGCATCATACCCATATGCCGACTCTTAAACGCAGTGGCAGCGCTGCTCAGCAGTTCCATATCCTGTCCCGTGGTCAGATGAACCCTGCAGTCCCTGGCCTTTCCCTGGTGAATCTCATCCAGATAATGCAGATCTATATAACCATATACCATATCATTTTCACTGATAGCCCGGCGCATCTTCAATGGAATGAATACCCGTCTGGCTCCCAGGTGGAACGGCAAAACCCCACTCCGACGCAAACTCTGCTCCAGACCTAAGCGCTGCGCCTGCAGATCAATAGCATAGGTACGGGCCAGAGCATTCAGCACCGACTTAAGTCCCCGGTCATCCAGCAGGATTTCCCCTGAAGCCAGCCATATTTCCGTGGCATTCCCCGTATCTGTATATACCGGCCGTAAAGCAATAATTTCATCACGTATTTTTTCGATTTTCACCCTAGCCATTTATCAATGCCTCCTATCACTTTCCCTAATTCGTTTGTTCAGCAGATATTTTCTATTGCCAAAAAAATTTTACCATATTTTATGCAATTTAGGGAACATTTGTTCGGTCAAAGGCAAAGTATTTCCCCTCCAGAATAGCAGGGAAAATTAATGACCCCGAGTTATTCTGGTGGAAGCTTGAACTGCGTTGGTTTACCATCTATAATGTGATTATGAATTTACAATATTTAGAAAGCGGGGTGTCAGGCGATATGAATCAGGAGAGGATTAAAAATAGGCTAATTAATTATAACAATGCATTATTGCGGTTAAAAGAAGCACTGGACGCGGATGAATCTAATCCTTTTATATATGATGCAGCGATACAGCGTTTCGAATTCACCTTTGAACTAGCATGGAAATTACTGAAAGCGTTCCTGGAATATGAAGGCATAGCAGTAGTGAATTCGCCGCGCCGCGCTTTTAAGGAATCCTTTGGTGCCGATTTGATCCATAATGGGGATGTATGGATTGAGATGATCGATGATCGCAACCTGACAGCACATACCTATGATGAACCAAAAGCAATCGAGATTTATAAAAAAATTAAGCTCAACTATTATCCCCAGCTGTCAGTATTAGCGCAAAATTTAAGCAAGGCGATTAACAAATGAGATTTGGTTTGCCAGATAAGATTTTACAGGCCATTTTAAATGAATTGAACAAACATGAAGACATTAAAAAAGCCATCCTATTCGGCTCTCGAGCCCGCGGTGACTATAAACATAACTCGGATATCGACCTGGTCATCGATTGTGAAGGGAAACTCCCGGTGGGATTATATGGTAACCTTGATGAGGCTGCAGGTATTTATAAAATAGATGTAATCGAAATGCGAAGTATCACCAATGAAAAAATGATGAAAAATATCGAACAAGAGGGGATAATTATTTACCCACCTCCTGACGAAAGCAGGCAATCAGGCACTGCGTGAGCTTATTTACCTAATAGCTTAAACATATTTCTTTTGTAGGCCTCTACTCCTGGTTGATCAAAGGGGTTTACGCCTAGTAGGTATCCGCTGATTGCGCAGGCTTTTTCGAAGAAATAGACTAAGTAACCGAAATAGTATGGGGATATTTCAGGGATATTTATAATCAGGTTTGGTACTCCTCCGTCTATATGAGCTGATAAAGTCCCTTCGCAAGCCTTATTATTAACAAAGCCCATGGTCTTTCCCGCTAAATAATTTAACCCCATATCTTCTTCTGTTTCTTTTATAATAATATCTTCAGATGATTCTTCAACATTTAATATGGTTTCAAATATGTTTCTTCTTCCGTCCTGTATGTATTGTCCCATGGAATGCAGATCGGTTGTGAAGTTCACAGAAGCCGGAAATATGCCTTTGCCATTCTTACCTTCACTTTCACCAAAGAGCTGTTTAAACCATTCACCTAAATAGAATAGCCGAGGTTCATAATTTACCATAATTTCTGTCGTCTTGCCTTTGTCATATAATATATTTCTAATGGCAGCATACTGATAAGAGCTATTAACCTTTATATTATCAATCCTCAAATCCCTGGCGGCAGCCCTGGCCCCCTCCATAACCTCGTCTATATTTATTCCGGCAACAGCCATGGGAAGCAGCCCCACTGGTGTTAATACTGAATACCTTCCCCCAACATTATCTGGTACTACGAAGGTTTCATATCCCTCGTGAAAAGACAGCTCCCTTAGTACACCCTTACTTTTATCAGTTGTTGCATAGATTCGCTGGGTGGCTTCTTTTTTTCCATATTCATTTTCCATATATTCCTTAAATATTGCAAAAGCCAAAGCAGGTTCCGTCGTTGTCCCGGACTTAGATATTACATTTATAGATATGTCTTGTCCCTCAATGACTTCTAACAGATGGTTTATATAGGTGGAACTAAGGTTATGACCCACATAATATATTTTAGGTCCTTTTCTCTTATCCCTGGGGAGTTCATTATAAAAACTATGGTTCAGCATCTCAATGGCTGCCCTTGCTCCCAAATAGGAACCGCCTATCCCAACTACCAAAAATACTTCTGATTCACTTCTGATCTTCTCAGCAGCAGTTTTAATCCTGGCAAGCTCTTCTCTATCATAGTTATCAGGCAGATCGACCCATCCCAGATAATCACTGCCCTGCCCGGTTCCATTATGAAGCATATCATGGCACTGGTTTATTCTTTCTTCTAAAACATCTATTTCATTTTGCCTTAAAAAACCTAATGATTTTGAATAATCAATAGTTATTGGTTCCATTTCGCACTATC
>Ga0209639_1001312_pt1 | contig 25667 bp, 27 predicted proteins | sample EPASupsiteHSE605_FD_187268 | JGI IMG/M metagenome (GOLD analysis project Ga0209639, IMG submission 187268) | Bioremediated contaminated groundwater from EPA Superfund site, New Mexico - Sample HSE6-05 (SPAdes) (version 2) | ecosystem: Environmental > Aquatic > Deep subsurface > Groundwater >...
GGATTTTAAGTCCTTCGTGTCTACCATTCCACCATCCGGGCGGCCTGGAGCGAAAGACGGGACTCGAACCCGCGACCCTAACCTTGGCAAGGTTATGCTCTACCAACTGAGCTACTTTCGCATTACTTGTTTGCGGTTGCAAAGGTAGATAACTTTTTTATATGAGCAAATTTTTAAGGAAAAAAGTTAATAGAAATCTCGTAACAATGTCGTTACTGGTATTTATCAATAGAGCAATAATCGGTTCTAAAATCCGTTTAATATTTAATTAATGATGTACATTATGAAAAAAATGAATCTTATTAAAGGAATACACTATATTCCTGAAGTATTTATTGTTTTAGTGGCTATATATTGGTTTTTAGATGGTTTGTTGGCGACCTCATATATAAACTATCCGATGCTTGCAGTCATCCTCTTTATGTCGTTTCTGGTTATTCTCAAAAATAAAGCAATGGCTCTGTTTGCATCCTTACTAATTGGTATCGGAAGCTTATACATGATTTTTGCTGTACTTTCAGAGTATAGTGAGTTTCCGAGAGGGGATGCAAACGGATTTAAACTGTTATTAACAGGAGCAATAATCTTTTTATCCACTTTATTAGTCTCTATTTTGCTACCCATAAAATATTTCAAAAGAAAGCAAAGTCTGTCGTAAAACACCTAACTTCCCAGCCTTAAACTAAATAATATAAAGCTACAGCAAATGAATTTTTTTGAATACTTATATTGTCGCTTGTATTGGTGGAATACAGAAGTAATAAAGGAAAAAGATATACCAGTGTATTATTCCATAATGGGAATAGCTGTTTTTCACGGATTTAGTGTAATCCCAATATTTGATGTTTTATATTTATGGATTTTTAATTCCTATCACATTGAAGAATTCATCTTTGGATTAAATCCGTATTTAACTATTGGAGTAATCGCTATAGTAATAGATTTCTTATATTTTAGAAATAAGCAAACTGTTTTATATAAGCAATTTAAAAAGATTCCTAAGCAGAAGAAAAAGAGAATGGATATTTTGTGTATAATTTATATAGCGAGTATCATTGTAGTAAATACATTATCTATGTTCTATTTTCGATCTAAAAATTTGGGATAATTACATTTGTATTTATTCAATATGCTTTTTAGTATTGATTTGTGGGATAACGGAAAGGTGTAATTAGTATCATAGAGTTAAATGGTGGCATTTTAAATTCGTACAATTTCAAGAAGATGGTAAAAATTATTGCATTGTTTTGTGTTTTGTCTATCAATCTACTTGTTAATGCTCAAGTAGATACTTTAAAATGTGAGGAGTCTTTTACACAATATGATAATTTATTAGGAGAAAATCTAATTGCTATATGGGAAACTCCTCCCTCAATGAAAGAATGTTCTGGGCAAGACGTAGATAGGCTTAAGGAGTTTGCTAGAAAACAGACAAGCTACGAGTGCATTTTAGTTGACATGATAATTGATTCCGATGGTATTCCAATCTGTTTTAGATTTAAGCAACAAATAGAACCGGTGATTAAAGCTAAACTTACTGATAAATTGAAATTATTACGTTTTAAACCTGCTATAATAGTGAATAAAAGAGTAGAGTCAATCTACACAATAAAAATCTGACCTCTGTCAAAGTTCTCATTATTTCTTCCAGTATAAAGAAATTATGCTTTATATGCATGATTAATTAAACTGTGTAATGTAGAAAATGATAATGAAAATTTATATAATTATTATCCAATGGCTATTGCACATTGGACTTGTTTCCCCCCAACCAAAGGCCTTTTGGTTGGATTGTGTTACCTATTGAATGGTTTGTTCTATTATTGGGGGAGGGTTTGTTGTACTTTTGCGTTTCAAAGTTAGATAATACGTTAACAATTAAATTTTGAAAAGCATGCACTTGTCTTACTCTCCAACCGGTAATAACCGCATCGAAATAGCGGATGTATTACGTGGTTTTGCTGTATTGGGAATTACCCTTATCCATTTTATCGAACGGTTTAGTCTTTATAGTTATCCTGAAGAAACCTGTAATTTATTGTTGTTTACGGATAAGGTTATATGGGACAGTGTGTTTTTTGCCTTTTCGGGTAAGGCGTATTGTATCTTTGCACTTCTTTTCGGGTTCAGCTTTTTTATCCAGGATAACTCACAAAAGATTAAAGGAAAAGATTTTCGCCCCAGATTTGCCTGGCGACTGGTTTTGTTGTTCTTTATTGCCTGCATCAATTCGTCTTTGTTTCCGGGAGAGATATTGATGCTTTATGCTTTGCTGGGGTATGTGATGATTGCGGTGTGCCGACTTTCATCCCGTTCCATTGCCATTATTGCGGGCATTCTTTTACTGCAACCGTTTGAATGGGGACAGATCATCATTGCGCTGTTGGATCCTGCATTTGTTATCAATGCTCAACTGGATGCTCCTTACTGGGAGATCGTAAATACGGTTCAGAAGGAGGGCTCTTTTATCGAATTGTGCAAGACAGCTTTGTGGACGGGGAATATTGCCAATATGGGCTGGATGCTTTTACACGGAAGGGTTACGCAGACAGCAGGTTTGTTTATGGTTGGTATGCTGATAGGGCGTAGCAATTTGTTTCACTATACGGAACAGAATATCCGTTTCTGGACGAAAGTGTTTATCGCTGTAACCATCGCCTTTTTCCCTATTTATGGTCTTACGGCTATTTTGCCCGACTTTATCACCCGCGAGGCGCTTCTTGTTCCTTCTACCTTGTTGCTTAAGTCGCTCTCTAATATTGCCTTTACCGGAATCTTGTTTGCGGGGGTAATTCTTGTGTATTACCTTACAAAGCTGAAGGGGGTACTCCACCAGCTAGCACCTTATGGACGCATGAGTCTGACCAACTACCTGTCGCAGTCGTTAATAGGGGGATTTCTGTTTTATAACTGGGGATTGGGACTTTATCGCTATACCGGCATCACCGTATGTATTCTTATAGGTGTAGGTATATTCTTTACCCAGTTCTGCTTTTGCCGTTGGTGGCTTCGTTCGCATCCCCAGGGGCCGCTGGAATGGTTATGGAAGAAAGCAACCTGGATTAAAGTGGGAAAAAGCTGACTTTATAAACGTGTTCTTTTACAAAGAATGAGATGTAGTTCGCAACTCTGACGACTATTATTATTGGTTTGATTGTATAACGGTAATATAATCAAAATAGTTGCCCGCTTGCAGTGTAATCTTTGCAGCCCTTTTTTCCTGAGTCATATTTTTAGTGACTGATAATTGAATAGTTTCTCCGTCTTTACGTTCAACGATTAACCAGTCTGAAATTATTGTAATGTTTTCTTTATCAAACATATTGGTTTGATAATCTGGAAAGAAATATTTGTCTCCAATGTTTATGCTATTTATCCACCACCATGTATTTTGAGCTTTTACTTCGACAATATTTTGAGGACTATCAAGGTTTACTAAACGGGTGGATAATTCTATTTTATCATCCCAATCCCCAATTAAATCAACTTTATTACACGAAATTTGAAATAAGGCTAAGAACACTCCAATTCCTAGAATAATAATTTTTTTTCTTCCCATACTATAGTGGTTATCAATAATATTTCCGCAAATATACAAATTGATATAATATATTTGCTTGGATATATTTAATATCTTGTCGCTATTTTTCTGTAAATTGCAAAAAATATCAATTTAAAATAGCTTTATATATTATGAAAAATTTCCAGTTTATATTATATGTTGCTGATCAGAAAAGAAGCACTGAGTTTTATCGCCGGCTTTTATTGATTGACCCGGCACTTGAGGTTCCAGGAATGACAGAGTTTGAGCTTTCTCCTAATTTGAAATTAGGTATAATGCCGGAGAACGGTATTGCAAAAATCATAGGAAACAAAACGCAACATCCCGCGAATGGTAGTGGAATTCCTCGCTGTGAAATTTATCTTTTGCTGGAGGATATACTACCCTATTATGAAAGAGCAAAAGAATTAAATGCATTGCCAATTAGCGAGATCGCTACAAGGGACTGGGGGCATAAAGTATGTTATTTTAGTGACCCGGATGGACATATTATAGCATTTGCTCAATCAATTGAATAAATGCCGAACGTGCTATGCAAAATCAGATGAGTGTTCTTTAAATTACCAGACTTCCTTTAGTTGTGAATCTGGATGGTTTCGCCGCTTTGAGTTACGTTGTATCTTCTTAATGCAAACTTGGAGGGACCGGAGTAGGGGGTGCCTCCGTTGCTGATGTCGTAAACGGTTTTGCACTGCGGACAGGTGGCTGTGCCGTCGTTGTTGCCGGGTACAATCACAACATCGCGACGGGCTTCGTTGGGGCAGCAGCGGTCGAACGCCATATAAAGGTTGTCGTAGCTGTGCACGATAAGCAGTCCGGCATAGCCGGTATATTCTCCGGCGGCACGGGGGGAGGTAAATTCTTTATAACTCAGCAGAGGCACCAGGTCTTTATCGCTGTAACGCAAATCCAGTTTAAACCAGACGCGGGCATAGGGTATATCCGATTCCGTTATTTTGGAACAACTGCAGATTACCATCAACAACAATACTACAACAGCTCTTTTCATTCTTGGGGTGTTTGTTACGGTTTAAGAGATTAAAAACAGGTCTGCTATTGAAACGGAAAGCAGACCTGTTTCTTATTTCAGGAACGCAGAATTGTTTCAATTTCATTCAGCTCTTCGGCGGTGAAGTCCGGATTCTGAAGTGCGTTGAGGTTGTCTTTAAGCTGTTGAACGGAGCTGGTTCCCACAATGAGCGAGGTTACACGCGGGTCTTTCAGCACCCATACCAAAGCCATCTCGGCCAGTGTTTGTCCCCTTCGTGCGGCTACTTCATTCAGCTTGCCTACCTTGGCTATCACCTGGGGGGTAACCTGTTCTTTTTGCAGGAATCCCGAGGGCTTGGCTGCCCGCGAATTCTCGGGTATGCCGTGCAGGTATTTGTTAGTAAGCAGTCCCTGTGCCAGGGATGAGAAGGCGATGAGTCCTACGCCGTGTTGCTTGCCTACCTCCAGTACTTCGGGCTCTACGTCGCGCACAAGCATGCTGTATTTGCACTGATGCAATAAACAAGGGGTGTTGTGGGTCGAGAGGTATTTGTAGGCTTCGGCGGCCTTGTCGGCAGGATAGTTTGAGATGGCGGTGTAAAGAGCTTTGCCTTGCTTTACGATATCTACCAACGCCTGCATAGTCTCTTCAAGCGGCGTGTTGGGATCGTACCGGTGACTGTAAAATACATCGAAGTATTCGAGTCCGGTGCGCTTGAGGCTTTGATCGATGCTGGCATGCAGGTACTTGCGGGATCCCCATTCGCCGTATGGGCCGGGCCACATCAGATAGCCTGCTTTGGAAGAGATGATCAGCTCGTCGCGGTATCCCTGCAGTTGTTTCTTGAATATTTTACCGAAATTGCTCTCTGCCGATCCGGGAGGGGGACCGTAGTTGTTGGCAATATCGATGTGGGTGATTCCGTGGTCGAAGGCGTAAAGGATCATCTTTTCTGCCTCTTCCTGGTTGTCTATGTCGCCAAAATTGTGCCACAGACCCAATGAGATGGCCGGAAGTATAATGCCCGATCGTCCGCAACGGTTGTATTTCATACCATTCGCGTAGCGGTCTGCTGCTGCTGTGTAGTCCATAGAAGATAGGTATTAATGGTTTTTGTATTGGTTTATCAGACGAAAGTACAAACAAAAAAAATAGCAGCCAAAGATCATTCCGATTCTTTGGCTGCTGCAATGCATATTGTTACGATAACAGCGTTTGTTCTGCTTCGTGTATCTTGCTGAATGAGAACCCGTCTATAACCTGCTGCATGAGTGCAGATACATGGTCGTTGCACAGGTTCCCGATGCTGCCTTCGTGGGTGTGACTTACAGCTTTCTGCGGTGTGAACCGTCCGGCTTCAATCTCGAGGCCCACCTGTTTGTAGGCATCGCGGAAGGGTACGCCTGTAAGAACCAGCCGGTTTACCTCTTCCACACTGAAGATGAGCGAATATTTATCGTCGGTCAGAATGGTTTCGTTTACCTTTACCTCCTGCATCATCAGGGTAACCATACGCAGACAGTCTTTCAGTTCGTCGAATGCCGGTAGAAACACCTCCTTGATAATTTGAAGATCGCGGAAGTAACCAGACGGCAGGTTGTTGCTGATAAGCGTGATTTGCTGCGGCAACGCCTGAATCTTATTGCATTTGGCCCGTGTGAGCTCGAACACATCCGGATTCTTTTTATGGGGCATGATGCTGGATCCGGTAGTAAACTGATCGGGCAATTTGATGAATCCGAAATTCTGACTGTTAAACATACAGGCATCGAATGCCAGTTTGGATAGGGTGGCGGCTATTCCCGCAAGGGCGAAGGCCACGGTGCGTTCCATTTTGCCACGTCCCATCTGGGCATATACCACGTTGTAGTCCAACGAGTCGAATCCAAGCAGATCGGTGGTAAGCTGACGGTTCAACGGGAACGATGAACCATATCCTGCTGCCGATCCAAGTGGATTGCGGTTGCATATCTTGTACGCTGCCTGCATAAGCTGCAAATCGTCGGTAAGACTTTCTGCATAGGCGCCGAACCACAACCCGAAGGAGGATGGCATGGCTATCTGCAGGTGAGTATATCCGGGCAGGAGTACCTCCTTATAGCGGTTGCTCTGACTTAACAATACATCGAACAGGCCGGATACAAGCTGTACCACCTCTTCGATCTGGGCGCGGGTGAAGAGTTTAAGGTCCACCAGCACCTGGTCGTTGCGTGAACGTCCGCTGTGGATCTTTTTACCCATATCTCCCAGCTTGCGGGTAAGCATCAGCTCTACCTGCGAGTGTACGTCTTCAACTCCCTCTTCAATTACAAACTGACCTTTATCGGCAATGGCATAGATGTTTTTGAGTTCTGCCAGCAGAACCGGCAGCTCTTCTTTGGCAAGCAGCCCGATGCTTTCAAGCATAGTGATGTGTGCCATAGAGCCCAGAACATCGTATTTTGCCAGGTAAAGATCCATTTCGCGGTCTTTACCAACTGTAAAGGCTTCCACCTGTTGGTCTACCTTTACATTCTTTTCCCAAAGTTTTTGAGCCATATTGCTAATTAATAGGGCAGCGATGCAATAACCACAGCTATTTTATCCAGGGCATCCTGCAGGGGTTTGGAAACCATCGGCTTGATAAACGGATTAAGGTCTGCCTTGATCGTCATCTTCATCTTTGTATCTTCGGGGGCAACCTGTTTCAGTTGAATCCATAAGAACAAAGGTACCGGAGAATTCGTTGTTTCAAACTTGATGGTTTTGTTGGGTTCACGTTCCACAATTCGGAACGTGATTTTACCTACCGGAGCCACAGCGAATGAACATGAATCGCTGTCGAATTCGAAATCTTGTATTTTATCCTGGGGAAGGCGGTCTTTAATCCGCTCCAGGTTGGATAAATCAGAGAGCATGGTGAAGATGCGATCTTCATCGTGCGGGATTGTTTTAACCTCGCTAACAAATTCTGTCATATGTTCGGCTTTAAATCAGGCTTCGGGATTCCAGTTAGCCGGATCCTTACGCCACTCCTGCAACGTTTCGATATCCGATTCGTCGATATAATTTGTGCGTACACCTTCTTCAATCACAGCATCGTAATTACTTAAGGTTGTAAGTGTTACCTTGGCATCCTTAAATTGTTGCGTTGCAATGGGGAATCCGTGTGTAAAGATGGCTACCATACCGATTACTTCGCAACCGAAATTGCGTACGGCTTCTACAGCTTTTAAACTGCTTCCTCCTGTAGATACCAGATCTTCAATAATCACCACTTTCGATCCGGGTTTCAATTCGCCTTCAATCAGGTTTTCCAAACCATGATCTTTAGGGGTAGACCGGATGTATACAAATGGCAAATTAAGCAAATCGGCAACCAAAGCACCTTGTGCAATTGCACCTGTGGCAACCCCGGCAATGGCGTCTACTTCTTCATACTTTTCGCTGATAACCCGGGCAAGTTCCAATTTGATAAACGTACGAACAGCCGGATAAGAAAGTGTCTTTCTGTTGTCACAGTAGATAGGAGATTTCCATCCCGAAGCCCATGTAAACGGATTAGCCGGTTGCAATTTAACGGCTTTAATTTTTAATAATTTCTCAGCAACTAATCTTTCCAGTGTTTTCATACAATCCTTATATATTTGATATCGTTTGCAAAAATAGACAATGGGATTGATAAAGCCTAAGGAAACGGATTAAAATTTCCTATATATTTAGGCTATGGATAACGTTAAGATACTGATATGTGCCCCTTCAATGGCGTTTATGCGTTGGGCGCATGCTTCGATGGTAGCTCCGGTTGTAAGTACATCGTCTACCAGTAAGATGTGTTTGCCGGTAAGTTTTTGGGGCGTGTTTACGTGAAAAATATCCTGAACGTTTGTCCACCGCTCGAACACATTCTTATGCGTCTGGGTGTTGGTCTGCCGTTTCCGTACCAACGAATGGCTGTCCACCGGTATTTGTGACACAGATGCGATGCCCCGGGCAATGCACTCGGCCTGGTTGTATCCTCTGCGTCGTTGTCTTCCGGGGTGTAACGGTACCGGGATTATCAGGTCAATGCCCTCGAAAAAGTTCTCTTTGTACAGTTCGGCAGCCGCTAGTTTGCCCATTTGGAAGCCTGCATCTTTCTCGCCCCGGTACTTGATGGCGTATATCAGTTGCTGCACCTTCCCTCCCTTTTCGTAATATAAATAGGAGGTAGCCTTTGTGACGGGTGTTTTGCCGGCAAAAAGCTGTTCGGCGGGATTGAATGGCCGCTTGTGGAAGTGGGTGCGCGGCAGACTGTACAGACAGCTCAGGCAGAGCGTCTTTTCGCCTTCTACAAGCGGTTCGTCGCAAAGCAGGCACAGTCTGGGGAAAAAGAGATGCAGCAGGTCATTCCATAGTTTCATGGTCGCCTCCTTTTACCAATTGCTGCAGACAACGAGAGATGAGGTTGCTTTCGAATCCCCTTCCTGCGCCAAAGCGAAGGAGTTTCAGATAGGCATCGCGGGCATCTTTGGCTTTGATGCTTTTTTTCTTATTTATAAGCAGGTCTGCAAGCAGTTCGTTGTAATATTGCTCGTCGATACTTCCCAGGGATTCTTCGCGTAAGGCGGGGGATATTCCCCTGTTGCGGAGCTCGAAGTCTATTTTGATTCGTCCCCATTTGTTGAACCGGAGTTTGTCGTTTACAAAGCTCCGGCAGAAGCGTGTTTCGTCGATAAACTTTTCGTCTACAAGCCGGCGGATGATACGTTCCTTCACCTCCGGAGAGGCATCGGCTGCGTCCAGCTTCTTTTTTACATCGTGGATGCATCGTTCCGCCGCCGAGCAATAGGCTGCGCAAAGGTGTAATAGTTCGGCTTCGGTTTTCTCTTTCATCGTTTGGCTTGTATAATCCGGTCTTTACCCGGGATGTCTTTAATAATCTTGATATCGGTATAGCCCTCTTCTTCCAGCAATCCGGCTACTTCGTTGCCGTACTGAGCGTTGATCTCGAAGTACAGCGATCCGCCCTTTCGTAGTTTCTCGTTTCCGAATCGGGCGATGGAGCGATAAAAAAGCAGCGGATCGGAGTCGGTTACAAACAGGGCCAGGTATGGTTCGTAGTTCAGCACATTGGCCTCCATCGACTCTTTCTCGCTCAGTTTTACGTACGGAGGGTTGCTTACAATCACATCAAATACACCGGGAATGTCTTCCAGCGCTTTCTTAGCCAGAATGTCTGTTTCGATAAAGTGTACTGTCACCTTGTTCTTTGCCGCATTTCCGGCGGCTGTTTCAAGGGCTCCCGGCGAAACATCGGCCGCAACAACCCGGGCTTCCGGCAGGTGTGCAGCCAGGGTTACGGCAATACAGCCGCTCCCGGTTCCGATATCCAGGATGCGTATGCCCTGTTGCCGGTGCCGGGACAGGATGCGTTCCACCAGCTCTTCGGTCTCCGGTCTGGGTATCAGCACATCGGGGGTTACGTTAAAGTCGAGGTCGTAAAAGCAGGTGATACCCAGAATGTACTGGATGGGTTCCTGGTTCTTTAACCGTGTAACAATCGCTTCGATGTCTTGTTTCTGTGTATCGGATATTTGTATATCTTTGTCGAACAGTAGACGTTGCTGGGGGATGGAACAACATCTTTCCAGTATCATTTTAGTGAGACTTCGGATTTCTTCTGCTGAAAAAAGTCCTTTCAGGGAGTCTTCGATGTAATTCCGTATCTCTTTCATGGGCACATGTTTTTGTGCAAAAGTAAGTTAGAATTGGTAAAGTAGCAAGGAAAATAATGCAGATTGAAGAGAAATATATGGCCAGATGTATTGCTTTGGCCCGTAAGGGTGCCGGCAATACTTCGCCCAATCCGATGGTTGGAGCCGTAATCGTTCATCAGGATAAGATAATTGGCGAAGGCTATCATCGCAGGTGCGGAGAGGCTCATGCAGAGGTGAATGCGGTAGGGATGGTTCAGGATAAATCGCTGCTGACCGACTCTACGCTTTATGTGAGTCTGGAGCCATGTTCTCACTTTGGGAAAACTCCTCCTTGTGTGGATCTGATCATAAAACACCGTATTCCTCGTGTGGTGGTAGGCTGTAAGGATCCTTTTCCGGAAGTGTCCGGCAGAGGGGTGGCCCGTCTGCAGGAAGCAGGAGTAGAGGTGGTTACCGGTGTGCTTGAACAGAAGGCACGGGAATTGAACCGCTATTTTATGACGAGCCAGCTTGCCCGCCGTCCCTACATCATTTTGAAATGGGCCCAGAGCCGCGATGGGTTTATAGACGGAGCCCGTAAGGGTGGGATACATGTGCCGGTTGTTCTTTCCACCCCCCAAACCATGCGGATGGTACACAAGCTGCGATCTGAAGTGGATGCTATCATGGTGGGTACCAATACGGTGCTGAATGATAACCCGTCGCTGACGGTGCGGAGCTGGTCGGGGCGTAACCCTGTCCGGGTGATTGTGGACCGTACCCTGCGCATCCCCCACGGATTCCATGTGCTGGACGGTGCTGTGCGTACCTTGGTGTTTACGGAAAAGACTCCCGGAAACATGCCGGGGGTAGAGTACGTAAAGGCCAACTTTACATCTGATATTCTGGATACGGTATTATCTGAGCTGCACGCCCGAAAGATTCAGTCTCTGTTGGTTGAAGGGGGTACCGAATTGTTAAATAGTTTTATTGCTGCCAACTTATGGGATGAAATCCGGGTGGAGACGGCTCATGTGTATCTTAAGGATGGAGTGCCTGCACCGGCGCTGAATCTGTTGCCCCAGTCTACGATATTGCATAACGATTCGAAAATTGACTGGTACAGACGAACCGATTTTTAGATCGGATTCTGTGTATTGACACTAAAATAATATAAATATTGATTAAATATGGGGCGGAAAGCAAAAAATGTTTCTACTTTTGTGCCTTATATGATTAAACTTATGCTTTTGATGAAAAATAAAGTAGTACTATTCCTGGTTGGTAGTTGCATGCTGGCACTTTCTTCCTGTTTGGGAAATGATGAGGTGGAAACTGTTACAATCAAAGATCCTCAGGTTAAAGCCTTTTCACTGTCTAACGACTCTGTCCCCGGATTGAATAGTGTTAAGTTTTCCATAGATCAGCTGAACGATCGTATTTATAATATCGATTCCATGGATTATGGAACGAAAATCGAAAAGGTGGTTTGTAAATTTACTGCTGCATCCGGCTTCTCGTCTATTCAGGTAATTCAGGAAGCAACCGGCGACACCATCTGGTGGAACGGTTCCGATTCGCTTAACTTCTCTAAACCGGTTACATTTATCACTACTGCATACGACGGTGTTACTAAAAAGACATACCGTGCCCAGGTGAATATTCATCAGGTGGTGCCCGATTCGTTGGAATGGGGGTTATACACCAATACTATGTTACCACAGGCTGTACAAAAACAGCAGGTGCTGATGAGTCCCGACAGTGCCACTCTTTACATGTATGCAAAGGGTGCTTCCGCACATGAATTGTATACTTCGCCTGCTACGGATAAGCCGGTGTGGACAAAAAATCAATTGACAGGTTTCCCTGCCGATGCGTTAATCAAACAGGCTGTATTCTTTAATAACGAGGTGTATGTGCCTGCTGCATCGGGTGCTTTGTACCGTTCGACCGATAAAACTTCTTTTGTTCAGGTAGCAGGTGCTCCTAAGGTGGTTGCTGTTTACGGTGCAATTAATGAAGATAACAACTCGGCTCCGGCATTGTCTCTTTTAGTGGACGACTCGGGGGTATACCGGTTTGCAGCAATGAATGAAGCCGGCGTATTTACCATGGGTGAGATTGCTCCGGATCAGTTCCCTGTTTCCGGATTCTCGGCTCTTTCTTACAACTCGATGTACTTTGCCCGCTTAATGACTGTAGCCGGTAAAACTGCTGCAGGCGAACTTACCAATGCGGCCTGGAGTACTTTTGATGGAAAGTCGTGGGCGCTTCTTACAGATGCTTCTTCTTCCTATTTTGGAAAAAGAGAAGGTGCTTCGCTGACCTATTATGATGATAAGTTCTTCCTGATAGGTGGTTTTACTACCGCCGGCAAAGGAACAAGCGATATTTATTTGTCTATCGATAAAGGGGTATCCTGGGCTTTAGCCGATTCGATGGTAATGTTACCCGCTGTATATACAGCTAGAGGCGATGCTTCTGTGGTAGTGGAGAAATCAAAATTCATGCTTATTTTCGGAGGGAAGAGTACAACTGGTGGCTCGGAACTGAATGAAACATGGCGTGGACGAATTAACAGATTGGGCTTTAAAGAGTAGAATGTTCCTTTGAATCATAATTTTGCACTGCTTTTAACGTTAGGAATGGTGTGATAAATAAATTCGAAGGATATGAATTCAACTTTCTTTAAACAGGCTTTTCTGATTTTTGCAATCAGTTTTTCCTTTGTCTTTGCGAAGGCGCAGGAATATAAATATGAAATAGGAGGAATGGCTGGCGGAGCCTTTTATATGGGCGATGTCAACAAAAGCAGTTTATTCAAAGAGTTGAATCCTGCTGCCGGCGCTGTTGTAAGATACAACACCAATTTCCGTTGGGCGCTTAAAGGATCTTTGCTTTGGGGGAAGGTTTCGGGAAGCACCGATAATACGGATAACGTATTTCCGGGAACGATGCCGGTATCTTTTACAAAGAATATAGTAGACCTGGGGGGGCAGATCGAGTTTAATTTCTTTCCGTATAGCGAGAAGTATACATACGCTTATACAAAAAGAATGACACCGTATATTTTTACGGGACTTGGTTTAACAACGTCTTTTGGAGAAGGAAATACGTCTGCCGGTGTTAACCTGCCTCTGGGCATAGGGATTAAGTACAAGTTGATGAACCGGGTAAATATCGGGTGCGAGTTTTCATACAGAAAACTGTTTGGAGACAATCTGGATGTTACCGGCGACAATCAATTGCTGGATGATCCCTATAAAATGAAAGGGAGCGCATTGAAGAATAAGGATTGGTATTCTTTTTTGATGCTTTCGGTAACGTGGGACTTCGGACCCCGTGACCGGCCCTGCAACAATGAGAATAGTTATTATTAAGAATACGAAACAGAAATGTCTTTGATAGAAAAAATTGACAGAAATAGAATGCCACAGCATGTTGCCATCATTATGGATGGGAACGGCCGTTGGGCAAAATCACGGGGAAAAGACCGTAGTTTTGGTCATATGGAGGGTGTCGTTTCTGTACGAAAAGTGGTTGAAGCGGCAACTGAACTCGGATTGAAATACCTTACTCTATATACTTTTTCTACCGAAAACTGGAGCAGACCCGATGAGGAAGTTCAGGCTTTAATGGGACTGCTGGTATCTGCTATCCACAGGGAAACCCCCGATTTAATGAAAAATAATGTACGTTTGCTGGCTATAGGGGATCTTTCCAGATTACCTGCCGATGCGCGTACTACTCTGATGCAATGCATAGAAGAAACTTCTTCCAATGATGGAACAACCATTGTGCTGGCTTTGAGCTATTCTTCCAGATGGGAGCTTGTTGAGGCCGTAAAAGCATTGTCGACCGAAGTGCTTGAAAAGAAAATTATTCCCAACAATATAACCGAAGCAATGGTTTCGGAACATCTTACTACTCGTGGTATCCCCGACCCGGATTTGTTAATCAGAACCGGAGGTGAAAAGCGAATAAGTAATTTTTTGATGTGGCAATTATCGTATGCAGAGCTGTATTTTACAGATGTGTACTGGCCGGATTTCAGAGAAGAGGAGTTGTATGAAGCTGTCCTGGATTACCAGTGCCGCGAACGAAGGTTTGGTAAGACAAGCGAGCAATTATAATTATTAACAATAGCTGTTATATGTACAAAAGAATAGTGCTGTTTTTTATTTTTCTTGGCTATGCTTTCGGAGCTTTTGCCCAGGAAAGTGACACTACAAAAGTTGAGAAAGAATCGGGCGAAGTTCCGGTTATTTCATATTCGTTATCACCGAAACAATACAAGATCGAAGACATCAAGGTAACGGGTGTGAAGAATTATGATGATTTCGTGTTAATCGGATTCTCCGGATTATCGATAGGTGACATGATAACCGTTCCCGGAGAGGAAATTACAGCTGCTGTAAACCGGTTTTGGAAGCATGGCCTTTTCTCTGATGTGAAAATTTTGGCTTCCAAGATAGAGGATGATAAGGTGTGGTTGGAAATTAAGCTTAAACAGCGTCCGCGTATTTCGGAAGTTAATTATAATGGAATAAAGAAAGGCGAGCGTGAAGACCTGGAGGCAAAACTGAATTTAAAAAAGGGTTTTCAGGTTACACCAAACCTTATTGACCGGGCAAAGACTGTTATTCAGAAATTCTTTGACGGTAAAGGGTTTAAGAATGTGGATGTGCAGATTGTTCAGAAGGATGATGTTTCCAAGGAAGGCGAAGTTATTGTTGATATAAACATCGATAAAAATGAAAAGACCAAAATCAACCAGATCTTTTTTACCGGAAACTCTATGCTTAAGGATGCCGATCTGAAGAAAGCGATGAAGAAAACAAACGAAAAGTTTGCATGGAAGCGCTGGAAGACAAGCATAAAAGAGATGTTCAGTACGAAGAAATTCGTTACAGAGGAATACGAAAAAGATAAAAAGAATATAATTGATAAATACAACGAACTTGGTTATCGCGATGCGGTATTGTTGGCAGACAGTGTAATCAATCACGACGAGAAGACGGTTGATGTGTATCTTTCTATCAGCGAAGGTCAGAAGTATTATTTGAAGGATATTACTTTTGTAGGTAATACACAGTATCCTACCGATCAACTGATGGCTATCTTAGGTATGAAAGCGGGTGAGGTGTACAATCAGAAGAAGCTGAACGAGCGTCTTACTACAGATGAAGATGCTGTGTCGAACATATACTATAATAACGGATATCTTTTCTTTGGTGCTGATCCTGTGGAAGTAGAAGTTGAAAACGACTCTATCGCCCTCGAGATCCGTATTCAGGAAGGTCCTCAGGCTACAATCAACCGTATCATTATTAATGGTAACGATCGTTTGTACGAAGATATTGTACGTCGTGAGTTACGTACAAAGCCAGGTATGTTGTTCAGTCGCGAAGACTTGATCCGTTCCGTTCGTGAACTTGCTCAGATGGGGCACTTCGATCCGGAAAACATGAATCCGAATCCTGTTCCGGATTCGGACAACGGAACTGTGGATATTCAGTATAATCTGGTATCAAAGGCAAACGACCAGGTTGAGTTTTCTGCCGGATGGGGACAGACTGGGGTTATCGGTAAGTTGAGTTTGAAGTTTACCAACTTCTCAATGAAAAACTTCCTGAATCCTTCTACTTATAAAGGTATCATACCTCAGGGAGAAGGACAGACATTGACATTAAGTGGTCAGACAAACGGTCGCTACTACCAGGCATACAGCGTTTCCTTTATGGACCCTTGGTTTGGAGGTAAACGTCCCAATACACTTTCGGTAAGCGCTTACTTCTCAATGCAGACAGATATCAGCAGCAATTACCTTAGCAGCAGTTCGTATGGTATGAATCCATATTATGGCATGTATGGTAACTCTATGTACGGAAATTCTATGTACGGAAATTCTATGTATGGTGGTAACTACGAGCTGGCGTACGACCCCGATAAGTCCATGAAGGTTCTTGGTATGTCTGTTGGTTACGGTAAACGCTTGAATTGGCCGGATGACTATTTCCAGTTCATGCTTACCCTCAACTATCAAGTGTATATGATGAAGGATTGGGCTTACTTCCTTGTTCAGAATGGAAACAGCCATAATCTTAATATGGAATTGATGTTGCAGCGTAACTCTGTGGATAATCCATTGTATACACGTCGTGGATCTCAGTTCTCTGTCTCTGTCTCAGCTACTCCTCCTTATTCTTTGTGGGATGGAAAGGATTATGCTTCCATGGCAGACACTGATCAGGGTAAGTTCAAACTTATTGAGTATCATAAGTGGAAGTTCAAAGCTAAAATATTCTCTCCATTGGCGCCTCTTACAGTTAAACGTACACCGGTGTTGATGTCTCGTATCGAATATGGATTTTTGGGCCATTACAACAAGAATAAGCGTTCACCGTTTGAAACTTTCTATATGGGCGGGGATGGTATGAGTGGATATTCATCTATGAATTCAAACGAAACAATCGGTCTTCGTGGTTACGAGAATGGTAGTCTTGCCGGAAACAACGGATATAACTCTTATGCTTACGCTTACTCACGTCTTGCAATGGAATTACGTTATCCGTTCTTGCTTGAGCCTACCTCTACAATTTATGGTCTGGCTTTTGTTGAAGCAGGTAATGCCTGGCAAAATTTGAAAGACTTTAATCCGTTCAACCTAAAGCGTTCTGCAGGTGTGGGTGTACGTATCTTCCTTCCTATGATTGGTATGATGGGTATCGACTGGGCCTATGGTTTTGATAAGGTTAACGGACAGCGCACTGCCGGTGGAAGTAACTTCCATTTCATAATAGGACAGGAGTTTTAATTAATTAATGTGAAATATAGTGTGAGATATAAACTGTCGGTTATATTTGCAGTCTGACATATATTGTTGAACCAATAAAAAGGAAAGAATATGAAAAAGATTATCTACATGTGCACGATGCTTGTCCTTTGTTCTTTTGCGGGCATGGCACAGAAGTTCGCGCTGATAGACATGGAATATATCCTGAAGAATATCCCCGCTTATGAAATGACTAACGAACAGTTGGCCCAGTTGTCGGAAAAGTGGCAGGGTGAAGTGGAAGCTATTCAACAAGAGGCGCAGAATATGTACAAAACGTATCAGAGTGACCTGGTGTTTCTTTCGGCCGAAATGAAAACGAAACGTGAGGAGGCTATTGTTAAGAAAGAACAGGAGGCGCAAGAGTTGAAACGTAAGTATTTTGGAGCTGAAGGAGAGTTGTATAAAAAACGTGAGAGCCTGATGAAACCGATGCAGGATGAAATCTATAACGCTGTAAAATTAATATCGGAAGAGAAAGGCTATCAGGTAGTTGTAGACAGAGCTTCGGCTATGAGCATCATATTTGCATCACCTAAAATTGATATCAGTAATGAAGTTTTACTAAAGTTAGGTTATTCAAAATAATTGCTTAAATTTGTGCGCTTTATAAGAATTAGTAACATGAAATATAAATTGAAAATGAAGAAACTTATTATCTTTTTAATGATGATTCTCCCTCTGGGAGCATTTGCCCAGGATGTTAAAATTGCATTTGTTAAAACACAGGAAGTGATTATGGCGATGCCTGAAGTTTCCGCTATGGAAAAGACAATGACAGAGCTTAACGAGAAATATAAAACTGAGTTGAAGCAGATGCAGGAAGAATATCAGAAGAAGTATTCTGACTTCGTTGCTCAGCAAGATTCTTTGACAGAGAACATTAAGTTAAGAAGAATGCAGGAAATTCAGGATATTCAGGAACGTATCAACAATTTCGTACAGGTAGCTGAACAGGATGTTCAGAAAAAACAACAGGAAATGTTTACTCCGATCCAGCAAAAAGTACAAGCTACAATCAAAGCTGTAGGAGACGAGAAAGGTTACATGTATATCATCGATCCTTCTGTATTACTTTACATAGGTACTTCAGGAGTTGATGCGACTCCGCTTGTAAAATCCAAGTTGGGACTGAAATAATAAAATACTATATTGTATCCTGAGGATGCCTTTCTTTGGAAGGCATCCTTTTTTATATGGGAGGAATCTATATGCTGACAAACAATCCGGGTCCGATCGGCCTTTTTGATTCAGGTTACGGTGGACTTACTATTTATGAGAAGATACGTGAAGCTATGCCCGAATACGATTACTTGTATCTGGGCGATAATGCCCGTGCTCCTTATGGATCGCGCTCTTTCGAGGTGGTTTATCGCTTTACTTTACAAGCGGTAGAAAAACTATTTGAAGAGGGATGCCACCTGGTAATTCTTGCCTGTAATACGGCATCAGCCAAAGCTTTGCGTACGATTCAGCAAAATGATCTGCCCCATATGGATCCGAACCGGAGGGTGTTGGGTGTAATCAGACCTACAGTCGAATTGGTCGATTCTATCAGTAGATCCAAACATGTAGGTGTGGTTGGAACAACCGGTACGATATCATCTCAGTCGTATTCACTGGAGATAGGGAAGATGTTCCCTCACATCAAGGTTTCTGGTGAGGCATGCCCTATGTGGGTTCCTCTGGTTGAGAACAACGAGTTTAATGGTCCCGGTGCAGATTACTTTGTACAAAAACATTTAGACCTCCTCTTTACGAAGGACCCGCAGATTGATACCATCATATTGGGATGTACTCATTATCCCTTGTTAATGGATAAAATAAAGAAATATGTGCCTTCCGGAATTACGTTGTTAGCACAAGGCGAGTATGTGGCTGCCAGTCTGAAGGACTATCTGATGCGGCATCCCGAGATGGATCAAAAGATAACGAAGAATGGCGTAAGCCGCTTCCAAACTACCGAATCTGCCGCTAAGTTTGCCGAAGCAGCCTCTATTTTTCTGAATCAACAAATTGACGTCCAGCAAGTGGCTATCGATTGAATAACTGAAGTCTGATTTATTCCAATGTATTCAATAGCCAATCGAAGGTGATTGGTTAACCTTACGTGATAAGCCGATCTGCCCGGAAATAGTTTGAATTCCGGATGCTGAAGGAGCTGAGTAGACAGGAGTTAAATTACTCTGCCTTGTCAGGAAATGGATTTACCAAAGGGTGTAAGGGCTAAAGCTGCCATTTTAAAGTGTTGCATACCAAACGGTATCCCGATGATGGTAATACAAAGCAATAATCCAAAAGCCAGGTGAGTAACGCAAATCCAGATCCCACCCAGTAAAATCCATAGCAGATTCATGAATATCGACAGACAGCCTCCCGAGTTTCCGCTATCGGTTACCTTACTCCCAAATGGCCACAAAGCCAACATGGCCAATTTTAATGTCTGCAGTCCAAAAGGGATACCGATAATAGTTACCATCATAAGTAAACTTGCTACCAGATATTCAATGCTGGTAACAATGCCTCCGCAAAGAAGCCAGATAATATTTCCCAGAAATTTCATTTCAGATTTGTATTAGACTGAATTAAAGCAATCGTTCGATTGGATGAGGTTGTATGTAGCCGGTTACAACTATCTATTTCCTGTAACAAAGCATTTTTAACCAATAAGAAGCTATCCCTGAGTTCAGGTTTTACCGGTTTGGAAGGGGGAGCTTCCACATGTAGCGGATTAATAGGCTGACCGTTTTTATATACCCTGAAATCGAGATGCGGACCCGTAGATAAGCCGGTAGATCCTACATAGGCAATTACTTCGCCCTGCTGAACAGTACTGCCAATACGTATGCCACGGGCAAATTTAGACAGGTGCATATAGGTGGTGCTGTAAGCCGAATTGTGACGGATTTTTATAAAGTTTCCGCCGCCACCCTGAAATCCTTTGGCAATTACTACTCCGGCACCGATACTTTTTACCGGAGTACCTGTTGGCGCGGCGTAATCGATTCCATGATGAGCTCTGTAGCGTTTTAAGATAGGGTGGAACCGCGCATTGGTATATTTGGATGTAATACGGAAGAAGTCCAACGGGGCTTTTAAAAATGCTTTTCGCAGGCTTTTACCCTCTTCGTCGTAGTATTCCTGAATGCTATCCTGCATGAACGGAATTGCATTGTATGTTTTACCTTGATGTGTAAATACTGCAGCTTCGATCGACGAGATATTGAGTGCCGTGGTGTCATCAATATAGGCTTCATTGTAAATGGCCGAAAAGGAGTCGCCCTCTTTCACATCGAAAAAGTCGATTTGCCAGGCATATACATCCGATAGCTTGATAGCCAACAGTGGATCAGAGCCAACTTCCTTCATGGTATTCCACAACGACGAATTGATAGTACCGCTAACAAACTTTCGTTTATAGGTAATTTCTTTGGTATACGGATAGGCAGCCGGCAATTCCTCGCATAGATTAATAACAACAAAATCGGTCAGCGATTTAGGAAAGACGATATATTTGATGGTAGCCATGCTATCCGGAGTCGTAATTGTACAGAATTCCATTCCAGCTTTAAGTTTGGTAGGATCCAATACTCCTGAAGAACATTGGCTGATACTGTCGGCCTGTGCGGGAGTGAAACCTAAACGGGCAAAGATTGTTGCCGGGTTATCACCCGGTTTCATAACATAATGTGTTACATCCAGCGAGTCGGTACAAATTCCATACTGGTATTCACGTAAATCAACCACTTCTTCAACAGGTTTTTCTGGTTGTTTGCATCCAAAACCAATGGATAAAAAAGTAAAAGCTCCTACTAAAGCAAGCCAATTTGAGATGGTATTAAAATATTTGCAGGTCATTATTAATGGATATATTCAAGTCAGACTTCATTCAATGTTACAAACTTAGTGAAAAATCACCTATTTGAATCCCGCAACTATTAAAAAAGAAAGTGAAAGCCCCAATTTAATAGATTAACACCCTTTTACTTGTAACTTTGTGCGCTCAAATAAAAATGAAATTCGGTACATGAATCGTATTTGGCACTTACCAAAACCCGGTAGTTATAAAAGTAAACTATTTAAGCTTACCGGTCCCATATTTATCGAAAATCTCCTGATTATGTTGTTGGGAGTGGTCGATACGTTTATGCTCAGCAATTATGCCGACAGCTCAGTAGCTGCAGTCGGCGTAGCCAATCAACTGCTTATGATGGTTTTTCTGCTGTTTAACGTGACCACAACCGGAACAACTGTATTGTGTTCTTTGTATTTTGGAGCAAAAGACAATAAAAGTTTTATCCAGGTGATGGGCGTATCCATCCTTTTTAATGCTTCCATCGGTTTTCTGATAAGTGGATGCTTGTATTTCTGGGGAGAAAATATGCTTCAGATGATGAATATTCGTCCCGAGCTGATGCCAGATGCTACAGTTTATATGCGTACTGTAGGAGGTTTTGCATTCTTTCAGGCAATAAGTCAGACTATATCTGCCGTTTTGAGAGCCGCCAACAAGCCCAACTATGCCATGCAGGTAACACTGATTATCAACGTACTGAATGTATTTGGAAATTACTCGCTTATCTTTGGCCATTTTGGAATGCCCTCTTTAGGAGTGCAGGGGGCAGCTTTGTCCACCACTATCTGCCGGGGTGTAGCCATGTCGTTGTTATTTGTAGTTTTATTCAGCCGGTTGGTTAAACGTTTACCCCTGGACTATTTCAAGCCCTTTCCATTTAGCAAACTAAAGGCTGCCTTAAAAATCGGTATTCCGGCAGCTTCAGAGCAGATAAGCTACGATGCCTCACAGGTGATGATTGTCTATTTTATCAACATGCTTGGAATGGAAGCCCTGGCGGCAAGGGCTTATGTAGTAAACATTGTTATCGTCACCTATCTCTTTTCACTCTCTTTAGCCCAGAGCTCAAGCATCTGTGCCGGCAATCTTATCGGGATGGGAAAGAAAAGGGCCACCTACCTGTTAACAATGTATGCGCTGAAGCGTTCGTTGATTGTTACAGGGTGTGCAAGTATGTTCATCCTTATCTTCAGCCGGACGATCTTGTCTCAGTTCACACAAAATGAAACCATAATTACCTTAGGCATAGGAGCCTTGATGGTCGACTTTATATTGGAACAGGGCCGGGCGGTTGTGTTGCTCTTCATTCTTACATTACGTTCGGCGGGGGATGTGCTTTTCCCGGTTATAATCGGTCTTTTTTCCATGTGGTTCTTTGCTGTGGGGTGTGGGTATCTGTTTGGAATTGTTTTTGGATGGGGGTTGGCCGGAATGTGGGTAGGTTTTGCTTTGGACGAATGTTCCAGAGGAACCTTACTCTATTTCAGATGGAAGTCAAAGAAATGGATGTTGCGGAATTTAATACGCCCAATTGTTAAAATAGACTAAACTCTATCTTTGTCTGGAACTTTTACCCCTGCTTCTACGTCTTACTTATGTGTGATTTAATTTTTATAGATTTTATATGAAGAAGGGGATACTTTTAATTTTGTTTTTTCTGCCGTTTCTATTATTCGGATGTAAGTCGGCTCAAGGGGTGAAAGCTTCTTTTACAGATTTAAATGGCGAATGGAATGTGGTTGAGATAAATAACAAAAAAGTAGTCCCCGAAGTATCAACTCAGGTTATGATATTTGATGTGTCTGCAAAGCGTATAAGCGGTCATTCGGGCTGCAACCGGTTTTCCGGAGCAATTGAATACACAGACACTCATAAAAATATAATTAAGTTTCTGCAAGTAGCTTCTACACGAATGGCTTGTCCGGATATGGCAGGCGAAATGGAGATGCTGGAAGCTATAAACAAAATTGTTAGATTTGAAGCCCTTGAAAAAGGCAAGCCGGTACAGTCTATTGCTCTGTATGGAACAGATGGAAGCAGACTAATGGTTATCGGCAAACGGTAAATAGTATTTAGTAGTTGTAAACAAGAAAAGGGTGCTCCCGCGATGGAAGCGCCCTTTTCATATTTTAATCAGTAGTCCAAATTTTTAATCTTTACCACTCAACTTTTGTAGGTTATCTATTTTTAAGTATCAACCTGAAAAGTTAATCAGTAGCTAAAAGTATAGTTAAATCCGGCTTTAAACCATATTCCCGGTTGAGGGATATTTCCCAGATCGTAATATACAGCGTCAAACAGGTTGTTCACCTCGGCATAGAAGGTTGCCTTCTTAAGAGAATAGCTTATATTCAGATCTGCTACACAATAAGGAGCGTAGGCTTCCTCCCTTGCGGGCTTTAGTGCCTCGTACCGGGTAAAACTTCCGGCCCTGTCCTGCCAGCGCACATACCAGGTGGCAGAGATGTTTTTAGATAACTTATGACTAACCTGGGCGGTGAATTTATGTTTCAGATAATCCAGTGCGTAATTGGAAATATATCCTTCGCTGGACTTGTCCTGGTCTATATAGCTATAGCCTAATGAAACCTTCTTAACAAAGAATGATTCGCCAAAGACCTCTTCGGGTAAGAAGGTGATGTTGGTCTCTATACCCAGATTGTTTACTTCGGTCAGGTTTTTACTTTCCCATAAATCAGCCGGATTTTGTTTCACCCAGTCAATCATGTTACTGCCTTTTCTATAGAATCCGGCAATATGTCCGTTCAGGAAGTGGGTTCCATATTTAATACCCAATTCAAAGGCCTCACTCTCTTCGGGTAAAAGATTGGGATTTCCGATGTTGGTTTTACTCTTATAATACAAATCGGTAAAGGTTGGCATACGCAACGACCTGTTCCAGCTTCCATATACCTTGGTGTTGGTACCGATGCGGTAACTAGCGTCGATACCCGGATACAACCTTATCTTATTGTCGAGGTCGGTATGGTAATTGGCGAGCAATCCGGCCGAAAGAGTGAACCGTTTTAATAAAATATTATGTTCGAGGAAAAAACTTAGGTTACTACGGTTGGCACCTTTGGTGAAAAATATGCCATCGTAAGAAGGAACTTCCTGGGGTTGTTTAAGATCCGTACCCAACACGTTGCTTCGGATGCCTTCGTTGCGGAATTCCGTTCCTGCAGTGGTTTGTCCCAGCGCCCAAGAGGTTGAAGCATTAAGGGAAGAACCGAAAACCTGCGATTCATGGTAATTGTGCCCTGTGTACCAGGATGCAGGGTTATCGCGGAACAACTCGAAACGATCGGTGTGCCGTGTCCAATATAATTTGGGAGTGAAGCGAATCCGTCCTTTTGTCTCCGCTCCGGCCGATAAGAAATACCGGCGTGTTTTGTCGTACTGGTTGGGATAGGCCGCCGAATAAAAACTATTGGCCCCGTAGCCTTTGTCGTTTATACCCGCCTGAAAGGATAGATCGGCCTCATCAGTCCTGGCTACCCCTTGCCAGAACAGATTGAGTATCTTAAAATCGGTATTGTCTGTATATCCACCCGAAGAATTGTATCCGGCCGAAAGCCGCTGACTGAAATTACCAGACTGGTGGTTGATGCCCGCTTCCAGTTTCCACCATTCGTGCATACCTGCGGATACATCTGTAGTGATTACCTTTTCGGCTTTCGCTTTGGTAATGATGTTTATGGCTCCGGCAAAAGCGCTGGCTCCGAAAATACGGGAAGCCGGACCCGAAATAATTTCTATACGTTCAATGTCGGAAAGGTTGACAGGAATATCGAAGCTGTAATGACCTGTCTGAGGGTTGGTAAGATTTACGCCGTTAAGAAGTACGGCAATCTGATCGAAAGTTCCTCCGCGGATGGAGATATCGGCCTGGGTTCCCCCTTCGCCCCGTTGCCGCACATCCACGCCTGCGGCATACTCTAGTAAATCCTGGATACTGGTGACCGGCGCCGCCGCAATTTCGCGGGCTGAAATAACCGTCACAATTCTGGCAGCCTGATTCAGCGCCATGGGTGCTCTTGAGGCGGTAACCTCCACTTCGTCCAACGAAACCGATGTTTCTTCTTCCGAAGCAGCATGCTTAATTACTTCCTGAGCCTGAGCTGTGTCCGGAAGGGCAAAGAGCAGGGTTGAGGCCGTAATAACGCCGATGTTCACCACTTTGTGCAAACTGCAGAAAACAGCATAGTTCTTCCGTGTGAAACGACAGAAACGCAGTGCTTGTCCTGCAATCTTTTCAACTTTTTTCATTTGTAAATTAATTTGTTATTATAATGATAAAGAAAAAGGAACAGACTCTACCCGAAGGCTATGTAGCTATATCTTGAAGAGCTGATTCCATATTTATTTTTTAACAGGATAATCTTTATAAAGTAAATACTTTTTTCTCATTTTACGGTAATTGTCCAGATCCGGCTTCCATGAATCCCGAATCTCCTTTTCGCTCATCCCACGGATAATCTGATAGCGTAGCTGTTTAGTCCCGGCCAACAGGTCGAACCACGAAGGTCTGGAGAAAAAGAAAGCCTGGTCCTTGCCCGCCATTTTATAGAAATCGAGCAGGAAACGCAACGTTAATCCCCCTTCGAAAGGCAGTTCCCTCAGGTCGACCCCGTAGCACGTCTTCCCATTCTGAAGCGGTTTGGTATCAAAGCCCGGAAGCGCTTCGGGAGTAAAAGAGAACTCACCGTATTTTTTGTCGGGGTACCCTATCACCTGAAATGGAAAGAAGGTACCTCTTCCCATTT